>Ga0105044_10002488_pt1 | contig 25143 bp, 21 predicted proteins | sample MAT01_FD_78092 | JGI IMG/M metagenome (GOLD analysis project Ga0105044, IMG submission 78092) | Freshwater microbial communities from Lake Fryxell liftoff mats and glacier meltwater in Antarctica - MAT-01 | ecosystem: Environmental > Aquatic > Freshwater > Ice > Liftoff microbial mat | place... | reverse complement strand
CAGAACCACCTCGCCAGGTTGGGGGACCAACTCGCCGACGCAGCGGGCGCCGCTCGTGGCCCCGCCGAACACCTCGTCACCCGCCGATACGCCGGTCACGCCCTGCCCCACGGCTTCGACCACCCCCGAAGCATCGGTACCTGGCGTCACCGGGAACGTATCCGCAAACACCAGCGCGAGATCGCCCCGCCGCCGCTTGAGGTCGATCAGATTGACGCCAGCCGCGCGTACCCGAATCAGCACCTCACCCGCCCCCGGGACCGGCGTTGCAGGACGGATCGCACACCGCACGAGCGGTAGGTTCTGCCACGTGACCACACCCGGGGATCTTCAGTTGGACACCGACGTGCAGCGGGGCCTGATAGGGGATGCTGTTCGGCGTCAGCGCAAGGCCCGTGGCCTCACGATGGTGCAACTGGCCGGTGCGACGGAGCTGTCGCAAGGCTTCATCAGCAGGATCGAGACCGGCCGAGATCTGCCGAGCGTGATGACGATCTACCGGCTCGCCGACGCGCTCGGGTGTCCGCCTGCCACGCTGATGCCGTCGCCAGCGGCAGACAACGAATACCGGGTGGTGCGCTCCGGTGAGGCGCTCAGCATCAGTGAGCAACCGGCGCGCGATCTGAACGTGACGCTGCTCGGTCGAGCCGGGCCGAACGATCAGATCGAGGCGTACATCTACCAGTTCGAACACCACACCACCGAGTGGTGGCCGTACCGTCAGGAGAGCCTGTTGTACGTGCTCGAGGGCACCGTGGTGGTCGAGTTCGCCGACGGTGATGAGATTCGCCTGGAACGTGGCGACTCGCTGCACTTCAACCAGGACGTGCCCGCCAGGTTTGTTGCACCGGACGGTCCGGCGCGCATGCTCGGCTGTCACGGCGCACCGATGGCCCGTCACGACCTCGAGGCATGGGCCCAGAAGATGGCCGAATAACAGCGGAGGGGTCATCGAAGTCCCCCACGGATCAACCGTGGGGACGCGGGGCGTGAGGGCGGCTCGGGTGCAGCGCCGGCGCCTGCCGAGAGTGGGGCTCGCTCGAAAGGGGTGGGGAGGCCGCGCAGGTGTGATTTCCGAAACAGCATGTTCACACTGCGAATATTGGCTGGACACATATACCCGTACATAGTGATCTACCAACCCCTCCGGAAAGAGACGATCGCCATGGAACAGCACACTTGGTCACGACGAACAATGTTGAGGACGGGAGTCCTGGGCGCTGCGACATTGGTGGCCGCTCCGGCGGTGCTGGCCGCCTGCGGAGACTCGGAGTCCGACACCTCGTCGGCTTCCGGGAGTGACTCGTCGGCAACCGACTTCGGGACGCTCGACCTCCAGCTGTCGTGGGTGAAGAACAACTCGTTCGCCGGTATCTACATCGCTGATCAGGAGAAGTACTTCGCCGACGCCGGATTCAGCAAGGTCGAACTGCTCGCCGGAGGACCGAACGTCGCGCCGGACGAGGTGGTCGCGTCAGGCTCTGCGTTGTTGGGAACGACCAACACCGACACCGCTGCCTTCGCGATCCTCGCCGGTTCCGGCACGATCGTGATCGCGTCGCACTTCCTGACGAATCCGTTCTGCGTCGTCTCTCTGCCGGATGCCCCGATCAGGAAGCCTTCCGACATGGAGGGCAAGAAGATCGGCGTGACGGCGTACAACCAGACCGTGTGGGAAGCGTTTCTCGAAGCGGCAGGCGTGGATGCCGCAAAGGTCACGGTCTTCCCGGTGCAGTTCGACCCGTCCCCTCTGACCAATGGTGAGGTCGACGGCTACGTCGGCTTCGTCAACGACCAACCAGCGAGTCTCGAGGCGCAAGGTGTGGAGATCGAGATCATGATGTTCGCCGACTTCGGCTACCAGCTCGTCCAGGAGTCGGTCATCGTGAAGAAGTCCGCGCTCGAGAGTCAGCGCGCCGCCATCAAGGCTGCTTTGATCGCGGACATCAAGGGCTGGCGGAAGTCGGTCGAGGACCCGGATCTGGGTCCGAAGCTTACGACCACGATCTACGGCAAGGACCTGGGCATCACGATCGAGCAGCTCAAGTTCTCATCTGCGTACCAGAAGGACCTCGTCTACCCGGCTTCTGCCGCCACCAACGGCGTCCTCTTGGTGACCGAGGAGCTGCAGGCGGCGTCGATCACGTCGCTCGGACTCGGCGGCATCGACATCACCGCCGAGGAGCTCTTCGACATGTCGCTGATGGAGGAGATCTATAACGAGAACCCCGAGCTCGCCGCAGCCATCTCATGAATGATGCGGCGTCCGCCGAGACGAGCTTGGACGTGGTGGACCTCGCGGAATCACCTGCCGCTACCGCGTCCGAGTTCGACAGGGTCTGCCGCGAGATCGGTTTCCTCAAAGTGGTCGGACACGGGGTGTCTCCAGATCTACGCGACGAGTACGTCGGGGTCACCACGGCGTTCTTCGATCTGCCGATCGAGCAGAAGAATCGGTCAATCACCGATCCGGGCGTCATCAACCGCGGCTACATGCCACTGCTCGGTGAGCAGCTCGGCACCACGCTGAACGCAGACGAGGACCGCGCTCGGCCCGCCGTCGACGCGCCGGACCTGTACGAGAGTTTCACGATCGGCCTGCCCGACGTGCCCGACGACGACGTGCACCGCTCAGCGAGAGGGGTGTGGATCCACGAGAACGTCTGGCCCGAGGCGCCCGCTGGATTCGAGGCCGTATGGCGAGCGTGGTGGAAGGAAATGCGTCGGCTCTCGTCGGTCATCCTCGACCACTGCGCGGCTGCTCTCGGGCTGGCCGACGGCTGGCTCGACCCCTACTTCGACCGGCAGATATCAGCGCTTCGGGCGATCAACTATCCAGAGATTCCGACGACCTCGACGCCGGGGCAGATGCGGGTCGGTCCTCACACCGACTACGGGAACATGACTGTGCTGCTCTCCGATGAGGTACCCGGTCTCGAGGTGCACCGCGACGGCGACTGGGTCGCGGTCGCCCCGGACACCGACGCCTTCGTGGTGAATGTCGGCGACCTGATGTCGGTTTGGACCAACGGTCGTTGGCGGTCCACATTGCACCGAGTCGTGCCCGTCGAGGCGGACGGCATGTTGCTGCGACGGCGGTCCTTTCCGTACTTCCAACAACCCAACCACGATGCGTTGATCTCGTGTCTGGCGACCTGCACCGACGAGGAGAACCCGCCGCGGTACGCCCCGGTGACCTCTGGGGAGCACTACGACGACAAGATCCGAAGGCAGTTCGTCGCCCCGGCAACGTCGGAGCGGCCAGCAGCACCGGGCGGCGAAGAGTGACGTCAGTTCCGATCATCGACCTGGGCGCAGCTCGTGCGGGAAACCGGGAGGCGCTCGACCGCGCAGCGCTGCAGATCGGCCGGGCGGCCGAGACAACCGGCTTCTTCGTGCTGACCGGACACGGCATCGACCCTGTCGCGACCCGGCGCCTGCGAGCAGAGGCCCGCGCGTTTTTCGCGTCCCCGGGCGACGTGACCAACTCGTGTCGACTGCGCCCCGACGCGTACCGCGGCTTCGCTCCACTGGCGAGCGAAGCGCTCGCAGTCACGATCGGGGCCGAGAGCCCACCGGACCTGCGAGAGCTGTTCAACATCGGTCCGCTCGATGCTCCGGACTCGTCGACGGTTCCGCCCCAGTACGTAGGGCACTACGCCGCCAACTCGTGGCCGGATGCGTTGCCCGAGTTCAGGGCGGCGATGGAGCGCTACTACGTCGAGGTGGTTGACGTGACGCACCTGGTGACGCGCCTGTTCGCGCTCGCGCTCGATCTGCCCGAACATCACTTGGCCGCCCTCTGGGAGCCGCACTCCATGAACCTGACGGTGAGTCGCTACCCGAGCGTCGTGGAGTGTCCACCCGTGACGGGACAGCTCTGGGCGGGGCCGCACACCGACTACGGCACCTTCACCCTCGTCGCACGCGATGTCGGCTCGGGCGGATTACAGATCCGAACCGACGGCGAATGGAGCGACGTGCCATTGGTGGCGGACTCGCTCACGGTGAACATCGGCGACATGTTGCAGCGCTGGACGAACGACCGGTGGCACTCGACGATGCACCGGGTCGTGCCATCGGCGGAGCCGGGCGACCCGCTCGACCGTCTGTCGATCGTGGCGTTCCACAATCCGGCGCCGATGAGTGTGGTGGAGCCGTTGTCGACCTGCGTCAGCGACGATGTGCCATCGCGATATCCGGCCATCAGCGCTGGCGCTCATCTGGACAAGAAGCTCGGTCTGCAGCGCACCGCGCAATAGCGGACGAGATCGGGTCAGTTCGCTCGGATTCCGACCGAGTCCGACCGCATCGGACAGCGTCGGCCGGGCGGGCCGTCGAGTCGACGAAGATCAGTCGGCCAGGCGTGAGCCGACGGTGTCGACGGTGTCGGGCCGTTGCAACTCGCGTGACCCGGACAGTTTGGCCAGCAGGTGGTCGCCCGCGAGGACGGGCGGATACTTCGGCGGGTTGGCGTCTGACGCACACGACAGAAGACACTCCACCAACGCATCAAAGTCGCCGTCCTGGAAGAACGCCACCGAGCGCCGCAGCGCACGTCCTGTGCTGTCCGACGGTGGTGGCACCACCCGGTGGACCGTCGAGCGCCAGCGGTCGTTCGTCCACTGCGCCAGCAGGTCGCCGAGGTTGATGATGAACGCACCGGGCTCGGGGACCACTGACACCCAGCTTCCGTCCTGTCCCAGGATCTGGAGACCGGGAACGGCGTCGGCGTAGAGCACGGTGACGATGCCGAAGTCGGTGTGGGCACCCATGCGCAACTGTCCTTCGGCGGGTGGGGGAGCGTCTTCGTGACGTTCGTAGCGGATGACCCGCATCAACTCGGTCGGGTGCGTGCAGCGCTGGACGAAGAACTCCTCGTTGACGCCGAGCGCCACGGCGAAGATGCGGGCCAGGCGCAGCGACAGGTCGGCAACGGCGTCGAAGTACGCGGTCGCGGCAGGCTTCAGACTCGGTACCGTCGCTGGCCAGATGTTGGGAGCGAAGATGCGATCCACCTCAGGAGTCGACGAGCCGACCGGTGCCAGAGCGCCCTCGCGTGCGAAGTTGAACGCCTCGAACAGGTCCGGCGGACTCTCTCTTCCCAGGCTGTACGAGAGGGCCTCGGCACCGATCGGCGAGTAGCCACGGTTGATGTTGGGCGGAGTGACGCTGTCGAGCTTCTCCGACACCGGCCGGGCGTAGAACTCTTCGGCTGCTCGGAGTAGCTCGCCGATCAACTCGGGGTCGATGCCATGGCCGACGATCTGGAAGAAGCCGGACTGGGCGCAAGCCCGGTCGGTCTCCTCGACCAGCCGTGCCCGCTCCGAGGGTCCCCGATCCCACGCACCCACGTCGATCACCGAGATATTTGTCATACACATACCCTGCCGGTTCATGTCCGAACCGTCAACAACCGGCGAGTTCAACCGGTCATCGCCCTCCCCGTCTTCTTCGCCATCGCATCCGAAGGATCCGAACAATCCACCTGATCCAGCGTCGTCCAGCACCACGCTTGGCATTGTCGCCGTGGCCACTCGAAATCGGGCCACTGGTCAAAAGGTGGTCACGCATTCGCGGCCAGCGCAGGTACCTGGGCCAACGTCGCTCCACCGTCCTCGGGTGAACGATGTACCGGCTCGCTCGATCCGGTCCACATCCGCAATCCCCTGGTCGGTTTCGTCCGTTTGGACTTCGAACATTGTCCAGACGACGGATCCGCGATCGGTGACGGTTCCTCGGTGATCGGCAGCACGGTGCGTTCGGGCCATCGCCCAGCATCGCTCGAGCGCTGAGCCGCACATCACGCTCGAACTCGGCCCCGCTCTTGACCGTGAGCGATCGACCGGCCCCGCCCTCGGACCGCAGGGATCGACGTCACCGAGCCGCCATCAACGGAACAGCGCGATCGACCTGCGGGTGGCTCTCGTGGCTGCTCGCTGCCGACTCCCAGTGTTCGAGCCAGCGTTCCCGTTCCTCGCTGGCGTGCCCCGCGACCATCTCAGTGAGGCAGCGATCGAACGCTGCAAAAGGCGACTGCTGCACGAATGGGTGACAACTGATCTGTGGTGCCGCACAACCCGGTGAGGCGGACCGGTCCGCTCGGAGGCCTCGACGACCTCATCTGGCCACCAGCGGGGACTTTCTCACGGCCATAGACACCCCCCGGGCAGGGCCCCGACTCCACGACGGCCTCGTGGTCAAAATCTGGTCACAGGCGAGCTGATTTGTGCCGGTATCAGACGATACCGGCCGACACGCCCGACGCCGAGAAACCCCGTTTTCATTGACTCCAGGGCACTGGACGGCACCAGATGGGACCCCTTCGAGCGGAGTTCGAGTCCCGCCCCGGGCACCGCTGCTGAAGAAGCTCCATCTAGGGTTCGTAGGTGATCGAGCGAGGCGAGGGGGGCAGACCAGCCTCCGGATAGCGAGCTCCCGGCCGGTGTGTTCTCGACGTGGCTCGCGGGGATCGAGGGAGCGATGGCTGGCGACGGAGAGTCAGATGTGCCGTGCGATGGTTGCACCGCGTGTTGCACAGCGTCGCAGTTCGTTCACATCGGACCCGATGAGACCGGCGCCCTGTCGCGTCTTCCGGCCGAGCTGCTCTTCCCGGTGCCGATGATGCCGGCCGGCAACGTGCTGATGGGTTACGACGAACGGGGCAACTGCCCGATGCGCCCACGGTGACGACGACGGCCGGATCCCGTCGACCACGGCACAACTCGATGTGGCGGCAATCCACCGCCATCAGCGATCCCGGGGCTGACCGCTGACCCGGGGTGCCGATGCCTTGTCCCCTGCGGGCGTCGAACAGTTCGACCGGGTAGCGAAGGATCGCGTCTTCGGCGGTCATCAGAGCCAGTCCTTCGTGTACCGCCTGCGCCACGAGCAGACGGTCGAAGGGGTCACGATGGATCAGATCCAACCGAATCGTGGCGCTCGATCTCGTCCCGGGGGGCGTCGAAATCGTCGGCGATGGTGATCCGGCCTGCGAACGCACCCAGACGAGGCGTCGACTCGGGCGGCCCGGCCTCCAGACGCCTGGCGATCAGATCGTTGACGACCTCGCCGAGTGTCCGCCGTTCCTCGAACGCCCCTTTCCGGGCCGCTTCGTAGCTCGTCACGGAGGCCCGGTGTGGTGCGCATCTGCGGATCATGACATCTCGGCATGTCAGCCCGAGCGGTCGGCCAGCGCAGCGATGACGGCGCCAGCCATTGGATCACGGGCCAGGGCGGTGACGTCGATGGGCAGCGGGAGGCGCCAGTTCGGGTAGCCGTCCACCGTGCCGGGCAGGTTGACCCGCAGGCGCGATCCCACCACGTCCTCGAGCGTGGCGAGCACCAGCCCGGATCCGGAGCGGGCCAGTCGATGGTGTGCGGCGATCACGATGGCATCGGGTGATTCGGCCTCACCCCGTTCGGCGAAGCCCAGGATCTGATCGACCATGGCCGGATCGGCGGCCACGTCGGTCCCGGTGACCGCACCGGCGACGGTGGGCAGATCATGGGTGGTGAGCGTGCCCAACGACGACGCCGGCCAGTGCTCGGGTGACCCGGTGTCGAACCACGCCACCTTGGTGCAGGCGATGCGCCGGCGAGCCAGGTCGTCACGCAGGCCCTCGGGAACGGTGCCGAGGTCCTCGCCGACCACGAATGCGCCGGCGCGGGTCGCTTCGGTGACGACCAGGTCCAACAACTCGCCGGGCGGACTCCGGACGTAGACGCCTGCGGTGGCATCGGCTCCGGGTGGGATCCAGAACAGGCGGGAGAGGCCCATGACGTGATCGATCCGCAGACCGTCGTATCGGGCGAACGTCGAACGCAGCAAGGCGATGAAGGGCGCATATGCCTGGGCGCGGAGTCGGATCGGGTCAATGGGAGGAAGCCCCCAGTCCTGGCCGGTCGGGCTGAACGGATCGGGCGGAGCGCCGATCCGCCAGCCAGCAACCATCACGTCGCGGTCGATCCAGGCGTCGGCCCCGTCGGCTGCGCACCCGACGGGCAGATCGCCCATGAGGTGCACTCCGCGTCCACGGAGTCCGGCGCTGAGGTCGGCGAAGCCTCGTTCCAGGTCATCGTTGACGCACAGCCAGAACGCGATCTCGTCCTGATGGCCAGCGGACCAGCGGGTCACCTCGGCGCCTCGGGCGTCCTGGAAGTCGATCGGCCAGTGCGGCCAGGGAAGCTGGTGGTCCTCGACCAGGGCGTCATGGCAGGCCGTCAGGCGCTCCCGCTCGGGCGCCCGGGCGATTCGCTCGGTCATCCGGGCCCGGTCCTCGGTGTCGAGTTCGGCGAAGCGCCGGCCGAGCTCCGCCCGACACCGTGTCCATGCCGCGCCGCGATCGATCACCGACCCGTCGCGAGGGTCGGGCGGGTGTGGCACCAGCTGAGCCATCAGGAGTGGGTCGAGACCGAAGCGGGTGGACGGCGAGTACGGGCTGGCCTCCCGTGGCAGCAGTGGTACCGGCGGCCCGAGTGGGCTGAGCCCGAGCACCTCGCCGCCGTGGTCGGCCAGCCAGGATCCCACTGCGTCGATCGAGGCCAGAGTCCCGACGCCCGGTCCGCCTTCGGTGGTGGCGGAACCGACCTGCATGGTCACTCCCCACCGCCGATGCCCGTCCCATCCCGGTGCCGAGTCGGCCACGACGATGATCCTCGTGGTGGGGCCTCCGTCGTGGGGTTCGAGGAGATGCAGTCCGAGGGGGAGGTCATGGGGGAGCGCATCGAGGTCAGCCACCAGTTCGCCGGCTTCGGTGATGAGGTTGCAGCGTCCGTCGAGGGGCGGGCCGGTTCGCTCTCGCACGAACCAGACCGGGTCGGCGGGCTGTTCGGCGCTCTCGGCCAGGACTCGCCGGGCGGCCAGCACCGCGTCGCCATCGGCATCCCGCCAGTGGCCATCGGCACCGAACCAGCCGGGTTCGACCAACTCCGTGGCGGCTTCGGTGATGAGGGCCGCAAGCGCGGGGTTCTGATCGCTCGGCGGGGGACCCATGGGCCCATGATGGCCCGGCCCTCGGGCCGATCGTAGGATCGGGGCTGTGGCCCTGCTCGTGGAACGGCGACTCCGGATGGTCGGACGGCGACTCTTGGAGCTGCGCGCCGAGGTGACGTTGGCCGACGAGCAGCTGGCCCACTTCCTCGATGACGCCTCAGACGCCGAGATGCGTTCTCTGGTTTCCGAGACGCCATTGGCGGCCTCGGAGCATCGTGAGGCCTCGCGTCACAGCGACGCCATGAGCCGCCATCGCAATGACCTGCTGACCCGAATCGCCAAGCTCGAAGTCGAGCAGGACGAACTCCTGGACAAGATGAACAGCCAACGACGCCGATGAGCACACCGGCGGGAACGCCAACGCGAATCGTGATCGCCGAGGACGAGGCCATCATCCGCATGGATCTGGTGGAGATCCTGACCGAGGAGGGCTACGAGATCGTGGCTGAGTGCTCCAACGGCGAGCAGGCGCTCGACGCGGTCGGCGTGCACGAGCCCGATCTGGCCCTCCTCGACGTGAAGATGCCGGTGATGGACGGAATCAGCGCAGCCCGGGTCCTGGTCGAGACCCGGGCCTGCGCGGTGGTACTCCTCACTGCGTTCAGTCAGCGCGATCTGATCGCGGATGCTCGCGACGCCGGAGTCCTGGCCTACGTGGTGAAGCCGTTCGAGCGAAGCGATCTGGTCCCCGCCATCGAGATGGCGGTCGGCCAACATCGCCGCCTGGCCGAGCTCTACGGCCGGGTGGACGATCTGGCGACCCAGCTCGAGAACCGTAAGACCGCCGAGCGGGCCAAGGGACGGTTGATCGACCAGCATGGGCTGTCCGAGGCCGATGCGTTCGCCTTCATGCAGCGCACGGCCATGAACCGTCGATGCACCATGCGTGAGGTGGCGGACCAGATCCTGGACGGAACCCTCGTGCCCTAGCCTCAGCCGGTGCCGACGCTGATGCTCATCGACGGGAACTCGCTCACGTATCGGGCCTTTTTCGCTCTTCCCACCGACATGGCCACCGCCAGCGGTCAGGTGACCAACGCCGTCTACGGGTTCACGTCCATGCTCGTGAACCTGGTGAAGGACCACCGGCCGGACGGCGTCGCCGTCATGTTCGATCGGCCCGAACCGACGTTTCGTCACCTGCGACTGGACAGCTACAAGGCCAATCGTGACGCCGCGCCGGACATCCTGCGTCAACAGATGGGATTGGTCCGCCAGGTCGTCGAGACCCTGGCCCTTCCCGTCCTGGAGCTGGTCGGATTCGAGGCCGACGACCTCATTGCCACGGTGGCGACACGGGCCAAGGACCAGGGCATCGCCACGATCATCGTGACCGGGGACCGGGACAGCTACCAGCTGGTCGAGGACCCGTGGATCCGCGTGTTGTACAACAAGCGGGGCGTGTCGGACTACGCGCTGTACGACGAAGCGGGAATCCTCGAACGGACGGGCGTGGCCCCGTCGCAATACCTCCAGTACGCGGCACTGCGCGGTGATCCGTCGGACAATCTCCCGGGGGTTCCCGGGGTGGGCGAGAAGACCGCCGCCAAGCTGATCACCACCTACGGCGACCTCGACGGGATCTACCGACACCTCGACGAGCAGACCCCGAAACTGCGCCAGAACCTCATGGATCACGAGGAGTCCGCCCGCACCAACGTCGAGATGATGGATCTCGTACGCGACGTGCCCTTCGAAGCCGACCCCGCAACGCTGCTCCCGGGTGCGATCGACGGCCAGGCGCTGGCCGAGCTGTGCCGCTTCCTGGAGTTCGGACCGCAGATGACCAACCGGATCGCCGAGGCCTTCGGGGCGGCCGAGACCGGCTCGGTGGCCGATCGAGCGGTCATTTCGGCTGAGCTGCACCACGCCACAGCGACCGAGGTCGATCCGACCGGCGACGGGGCGATCGCCATTGCTGCGGCATGGCAGGCCACCCCCGGGCGCAGTCCCATGATCGGGCTGGCAGTGGTCACCGACGCGGCGACGGGCGACGTGGCCTGGGTCCCGGCCGGCGAATCGGCGGACCTGGCCCGCGTCTGGGACGGCCGAACGATCATGGCCCACGACGCCAAACCGATCCTGCGGTCCCTCCTCGATCTGGGGGTGGAGCTCCCGGTCGTGGCCTTGGACACCAAGATCGCCGCCTACCTGCTGGACCCGGCGGACCCGCGATACGAACTGTCGGACCTCCTGGAGCGCTACGCCGAGGCGGAGCTGGCCGTGCCCGACGACGAACCGGCCAGCGGGCAGCTGGACTTCGGGAGCGTTGATGACGGTGCGGACGGTGCCGATGCGGCGGGTGAACGGGCGGCCAGGGCTGCGCTGGGCGTGGCCATCCTCTCCGGTCCGATCTCAGCAGCACTGGAGGCGCAGGGTCTGGCTGAGCTGAACCGCAGCGTCGAGGTCCCGCTCATCTCAGTCCTGGCTGTGATGGAACACGTTGGCGTCGGCGTGGACACCGCGGCGCTCCGGGCTCTGGCCGAGGAGTTGACCGCCGAGACCCGTCGACTCGAAGAACTGATCTGCGCCGATGCCGGCCGTGCGTTCAACGTGAACTCCACCAAGCAACTTCGCGAGGTCCTGTTCGACGAGCTCGGCCTCGCTCCGCAGAAGAAGACCAAGACGGGTTTCTCCACGGACGCGTCGTCGTTGGAGAAGCTGGTGGGCCAGCACCCGATCATCGAGCACCTGCTGGCCTACCGGGAGGTGGAGAAGCTCCGGTCGACCTACGGCGAGGGTTTGTTGGCCGAGGTGGGTCCGGACGGGCGCATCCATGCCACGTTCAACCAGACGGTGGCTCGCACCGGGCGCCTGAGCTCCGACGCTCCCAATCTGCACAACATCCCGGTCCGTTCCGAGGGCGGTCGCCGCTTCCGGCGGGTCTTCGTGCCGTCGCCGGGCCACCGCCTCCTGGTGGCCGACTACAACCAGATCGAGCTCCGTTGCATTGCCCACCTGGCCGAGGATCCCGGTCTGATCGAGGCGTTCACCTCTGGCCAGGACATCCACAACCAGACCGCGGCGCGCATCTTCGGAGTGGATCCGGATCAGGTCACCACCGAGCAACGATCCAAGGCGAAGATGGTCTCCTACGGCCTGGCCTACGGGATGGAGGCCTACGGACTGGGGCAACGACTCAACATCGACACCGCCGAGGCCCAGGAGATCCTCGACGCCTACTTCGTGGCGTTCCCCTCGGTGAAGGCGTACATGGACGCCACCGTGGCCGAGGCCAAGGAACGTGGGTACACCGAGACGTTGTTCGGCCGGCGCCGACGGATCCCCGAGTTGGCGTCGCCGAACTTCCGGGTCCGCCAAGCGGGGGAGCGCCAGGCCATGAACGCCGGGATCCAGGGCCTGGCGGCGGACATCTTCAAGGTGGCGATCGTGGCCATCGACGCCGCGCTGGCCTCGGCAGACTTGGCCAGCACGTTGATCCTGCAGGTCCACGACGAAGTGATCCTCGAGGTTCCACCGGATGAGTTGGACGCAGCCGTCGCCCTGGTGCGAACCGCCATGTACGACGCGTTCGACCTGCGGGTCCCGCTCGAGGTGAATCTGTCCGTCGGCGACACGTGGGCCGACGCCAAGGGGTGAGTGCGGCGGACTGGCCCAGCATGGCGGAACACCTTGGCGCTGCCTATCTGCGCTACTCGTTCACCAGGTCCACGGTCGCCGAGGTCGATGCGCTGGTCGAAGTACTCGGACTGGAGCCGGGGATGCTGGTGCTCGACGTCGGTTGTGGGCCCGGTCGACACGTCCATGAGTTGGCCCGCCGGGGGATGCTGGCCCACGGTATCGACCTCAGCCCCGCCTTCATCGAGCTGGCGCAGGCCGCTGCCCCGCCCGGTGCGACGTTCGAGGTGTCCGATGCACTCACGCTGGCCAGCGATCCTGATCACCTGGGCCGACACGACGCGGTGATCTCGTGGTGTCAGGGCGCCTTCGGATCGATTCCGGCCCAGGATTCGGCAGAGCATCGGGCGCAGGACCCTCAGCACCTGGCCCCGGATCTGGCGATACTCGAGGGGATCCGGGCGGCGCTGCGCTCCGGCGGGCGGTGCGCCGTGACGGCGTTTCACTCGGCGTTCCAGCTCCGGTGGCTGGAGCCCACCGACCGGTACGACCCGGCGACCGGCGAGAACCTGGAGCAGACCGAGGTCCTGGACCCCGGTGGGCGTTCATGGTCGGTCGAGCTGTCCACGACGTGTTACTCCGCCCGGGAGCTGCGGCTCCTGGGTGAACGAGCGGGCCTCCGGGTGGACGTGATCGCCGAGGCGGACCCGGGAAGCCGATTCGCCAACGCGCCAGGCCTCGACGACCCGCAGCTGGTCATGTTGGCCACCCGCCCCGCCTGAAGTAACGTCTCACCCTTCGTGTGACTCCCGTCGCGCGTCTGTCCCATCCCTCGAGCGCAAGGCCCTGTCCGTGTCCGATCAAGCCACCCTCACCCCAGAAGCCGACGAGTACGTCCCTCGTCAGATCATCGACAACGACGTCGCAGACTTCGACCTCGAAGCCGCCTACGTCGCCACCATGATCGGGGTCGACGATGGCCAGCTGGTCACGGGCACCGTGGTCAAGATCGACCACGACGAGGTCCTGCTGGACATCGGCTACAAGTCCGAGGGCGTGATCCCCAGCCGCGAGCTGTCGATCCGCAACGACGTCGACCCGAGCGAGGTCGTCTCCATGGGCGAGTCGATCGAGGCCCTCGTCCTGACCAAGGAGGACAAGGAAGGCCGCCTGATCCTGTCCAAGAAGCGCGCTCAGTACGAGCGGGCGTGGGGCCGGATCGAGGAGATCAAGGAGGCCGACGGCATGGTGTCCGGGCCGGTCATCGAGGTCGTCAAGGGCGGTCTCATCGTTGACATCGGCCTGCGTGGCTTCCTCCCGGCGTCCCTGGTGGAGCTGCGGCGGGTCCGTGACCTGGCGCCGTACATCGGCAAGTCGATCGACGCCAAGATCATCGAGCTCGACAAGAACCGCAACAACGTGGTGCTGAGCCGTCGGGCCTGGCTCGAGGAGACCCAGAAGGAGCAGCGCGAGGACTTCCTCGTCAACCTTCGCCCCGGGGAACGCCGTCGCGGCGTGGTCTCGAGCGTGGTCAACTTCGGTGCATTCGTGGACCTGGGTGGCATGGACGGCCTCGTGCACGTGTCCGAGCTGTCCTGGAAGCACGTCAACCACCCGGGCGACGTGGTTGCGGTCGGCGACGAGATCGACGTCGAGGTGCTGGAGGTGGACATGGACCGCGAGCGGATCTCGCTGTCCCTCAAGGCCACCCAGCAGGATCCGTGGCAGGAGTTCGCCGGAGCCCACCAGGTTGGCGAACTGGTCTACGGCCGGGTCACCAAGCTGGTGCCGTTCGGTTCGTTCATCCAGGTGGGCGACGGCATCGAGGGCCTGGTGCACATCTCGGAGATGTCGGCGCACCACATCGACCTTCCCGAGCAGGTTGTCACCACCGGCGAGGAGCTGTGGGTGAAGATCATCGATCTCGACCTCCAGCGTCGCCGGATCAGCCTGTCGATCAAGCAGGCGGCCGAGGGCGGCATCGTTGCGGCGGAGTACCAGGAGCACTTCGGCGAGCAGAACTACGACGCCGAGGGCAACTACATCGGTGGCGGCTACGACCCCGAGGCACCGTCGGAGGGCCAGGAGGCCTGGGAGCAGTACTTCGCTGAGCAAGGCGACGAGCCGGCAGTCGAGACTGCCGAGACCGAGGTTGCCGAGACCGGGGTTGCCGAGCTGGCCCAGGCCGGGGTTGACGAGCTGGCCCAGGCCGAATCGGTCGATGAGACCGACGACGGGTCCGACGCCGATGCACCGGCTGCGACCCCCGACGTGGTGGAGACCGACCCCACTGCGTGACGCTGGCGAGCGATTTCTGACCGATCCGGTCGGAAACCTGATCTGTTTCCTAAGCCCACGGGCCCATACGGCCGACGTGTAGTGCATCAGCGGTAGTCCCCATGACCCGTTGAATGTGCAGCGAGTGGAACGAGGTCGGCAGTGAGCTCACGGAGAACCCTGATCCTGGTCGGCGCGATCGCCGTCGGGGCCATTGCGGCCCTGTTGATCATCAAGTACGTCAATGGCATCGAAGAGCGTGCCAAGGGCGATACGGCAATGGTCCAGGTGGTCGTCGTCGCAGCGGACGTGTCCGCCGGCGAGACCGCCGACGGTCTGATCGCCGAGAGCCGTCTGGCCATCGGCGAGCGTCGAAAGATGGACCTTCCGGCCAACGCGGTGACGCGTCTGGACGATGTGAAGGGCCAGACCGCGGCCATCGATCTCGCCGCCGGCGAGATCGTGACCACGTCCAAGTTCGCCGGTGCCACCGGCAACGCCTCGTCGAAGTCGAACGTGTTGGAGCCCGGCATGGTCGCCGTGACCATCTCGGTCGACCAGACCCGCAGCGTGGCCGGCCTGATCGAGCCCGGCGACTTCGTGAACATCATGATGGGAACCGAGACCGACGGGGCGGCAGTGGCCGAGGCCGGCGGCGATGCGGCTACCGGTAACTTGATGAGCGCATCGGCGTTGTTTCAGAAGGTCAAGGTGCTGGCCATCGGCAAGAACCTGGGCGCCCCGCAGCCGGCCAACGCCGATGGAACTCCTGCCCCTGCTCCTGAGGCATCTGATCTGATCACCCTGTCCGTGCCGCCGGCCGCTTCCGGGGCAATCGGCGCTGCGCAGTTCTCGGGCAATCTGTTCCTCACGCTCGTTCGCCCGGACTACCAGCCCCAGCCCCTGCCGGCCTACATCCCCGGGACGTCTCCGCTGCCCGGCGTGGCCGGTCGCACCCCCTATGACGGCGCACCCGCCGGGTCGGTCAGCGCTGAGGCGGTTCAACGCTGATGGCAGCCTCGTTCGACTCCGACCTCGGTGGCTCGTGGGATTCAGATCCCGACGAGTCCCCAGCCGCTCCGGTTCCAACGGCGGCGGTCACTTCCTCGCTGCACATCTCTGTGGCGGTAGTCGACGCGGACGAGGCCGTGCGTGATCGTCTGATCCGTAACATCGGTGAAGGCGTCTCCTCCTTCGCCTCCATCGAGGAGCTGGCCGGACGGTTGTCCGGTGGAATCCCTGTCGTCGTCGTGCTCGGTCCGAGCTGCGTCGGGTCGGCCGACCTGGCCGTTGCCGAGCGACTGGTGGCGGCCCACCCGTCCCTGGGCGCACTGCTCGTGGTGGAGGAGCTGACCACCACGCTCCTCCAGCAGGCCCTTCGCGCCGGGATCCGTGACGTACTGACCCTCGGCGGCGACGCCGAGGCGCTGACCACTGCCATCCAACGTGTAGCGCTCTCGCTCGAGGCGGCGCCGCGGCGGGCTGCCCCCGGGGCGCCCGTGGAAGGCGAGGACTCCTCGCTGCCCTCGGTCAATGGTCAGGTCATCACGATCTTCTCGACCAAGGGCGGTGCCGGGAAGTCGGTGCTCTCGACAAACCTGGCCGTTGTCCTGGCTCAGCGCTCGTCTGCCCCGGTCTGTCTTGTCGATGCGGATCTGCAATTCGGTGACGTTGCGGTCATGTTGAAACTGACCCCGCACCACACGATTGTCGACGCCGTGACGTCGCTCGATCGGATGGACGCGGCATTGCTCGAGAGTCTGCTCGTCACACACGAGCCGTCCGGTCTTCGGGTGCTGCCCGCCCCGCTGGAGCCGGCGTTCGCCGACCAGGTGGGCGCCGCGGAGATGGTGGCGATCGTCGAGCTGCTCCGCAGCTTCTGCGCCTTCGTCGTCGTGGACACCCCGGCCTACTTCAACGACGTCGTGCTCGGTTTGGTCGAGGTCTCTGATCGGGTGGCGCTGGTCGCCGGGATGGACATCCCGAACATCAAGAACGTGAAGATCGGGCTCCAGACGCTCCGCCTGCTGAACACCCCGATGGAGAAGCTGATGCTGATCCTCAATCGGTCGAACTCGAAGGTGAAGCTCGACATCGGTGAGGTCGAGCGCACGTTGCAGGTCAAGGCGGACTGCCTGGTTCCCTCGGACATCCTCGTCCCGCAGTCGGTGAACAAGGGCGTCCCTGTCGTCCTGCACGCACCGAAGGCCCCGGTCTCGCGATCCATCCACCAGCTGGCTGACATGTTCCTCCCGGTGGCTGCCGCGGCCAAGAAACGCCGCTGAGATCTCGTCCCTGAGATCTCGTCCCTGAAATCTCGTCCCTGAAACCTCGTCCCTGACCTGCAACACCAAGGAGCCCCCCGGTGTCCCTGTACCAGCGCCTCCACGAGGTCAACCAAACCGCCGACGCCGACGGGGCGGCCGCGCCTGTCGCAAACCGGCGTGATCCGGTCCTCGATGAGCTCCGCCAGCGGGTGCACGCGCACCTGATCGAGGAGCTGGGACCGATCCTCTATGACCGCCGGCTCTCCGAGGAGGACCTCCGCAAGCGGGTCCATGAGCAGCTGCTGTCGACGCTGCAGTCGGAGCGGGCGCCGTTGTCGGCGGCCGACAAGGCCCAACTGATCCAGGACGTCTCCGACGACATCCTCGGCTACGGACCGATCGACAAGCTCCTCAAAGAAGAGGCCGTGACCGAGGTCATGGTCAACGGACCGGACATGGTCTACGTCGAGCGCAACGGCCGTATCGAGCGGGATTCAGCGACGTTCGTGGACTCCGATCACCTTCGTCGCATCATCGACAAGATCGTCTCTGAGGTTGGCCGACGAATCGACGAATCGACTCCCATGGTCGACGCCCGCCTCCCTGACGGCTCCCGTGTGAACGCCGTCATCTCACCGCTGTCCATCGGCGGGCCGTTCCTGACCATTCGGAAGTTCGCCAAGGATCCGCTGCAGATCGACGACCTCATCCGCTATGGATCGGTCAACGCCCACTCGGCCCGGTTCCTCCAGGCCTGCATCGTCGGCAAGTTGAACGTCGTGGTCTCCGGGGGTACCGGTACCGGCAAGACCACCATGCTGAACGTGCTCTCCTCCTTCATACCGCCGGAGGAGCGGATCGTCACGATCGAGGATGCCAAGGAACTCCAGCTCCACCAGGACCACGTGCTCAGCCTCGAGGCTCGGCCACCGAACATCGAAGGTCGCGGCGAGGTCAGCATCCGCGACCTGGTCAAGAACTCCCTGCGTATGCGTCCTGATCGCATCGTCATCGGTGAGTGTCGTTCCGGTGAGGCGCTCGACATGCTCCAGGCCATGAACACGGGCCACGACGGCTCGCTGACCACACTCCACGCCAACACGCCGCGCGATGCCTTGGCCCGTCTGGAGACCCTCGTGCTCATGGCCGGCTTCGACCTGCCGGTCCGGGCCATCCGCGAGCAGGCTGCCTCGGCCATCGACTGCATCGTGCAGATCGCCCGTATGCGCGACGGTTCTCGCCGGGTGACCCACATCTCCGAGGTGCAGGGCATGGAGGGAGACATCATCACCCTCCAGGACATCTTCCTGTTCGACTTCGGAATGGGTGTCGACGAGCACGGCAAGTTCCGCGGCCATCTGAAGGCGACCGGTGTTCGTCCCAAGTTCGCAGAGAAGCTGGCCGATCAGGGCATCCGCCTCGGCCCCGAGGTGTTCGCCAATGACACGACCCGCCGCGCGGTCGGCCGAGGCTGACATGAGTGCCCGTCCCGCTCAACGATCAACCCGACGGATCGCCCCGCTGCTGGCCGTCTTGCTGGCCCTCTCGGCCGCGTCCGCGGCACTGCTCACCGGTTCGGCCGCGTCCGCGGCCTCCGAGCCGGTGACCGTGCGGTCCATCGACGCGTCCAATGGCCTCTTGGTGGCCGACCTGGCGGGTCTCGACGCCAAGGAGATGGCAGACGTGTCCGCCAAGGTCGATGGCAAGTCGCTGCCGGCGCCGACCGTGACGCCGCTGTCGGATCTGGGCAACGACGTGATGGCAGTGCTGGACACCAGTGGTGAGCTGTCGAACGGTGCGGTGCAGATCGGTCGAACCGCCATCGTTGATTCCCTGGCTCCGTCGGAAGGCGGCATCACCGAGACCGGCGTCGTCACCATCGGCGGCGGAGCTGTCCGGCGGGTCGGTCTGGTCGAGTCCGAAGCCCAACTCGACGATGCGCTCGGTGTGCTTCAACCCAGTGGCGCCACTGCGCTGTGGGACGGCATCGTGGCCGCAGCCCAGTCGTTCCGTGGCAACGGTGCCCACACCGTCGTGGCCATCGTCGGAACGGCCGACGCGGGTTCTGCTGCGACCTCTGGGGCCGCGCTCCGAGCGCTCGAATCGGCCGGGGCGCAACTCCGAGTCGTGGCCCTCAGCGGCGGGACCGCCGAGCTCGAGGCCCTGTCCGAGATCGTCGGTCAGGTCGGTGGATCGGTTGCTGTGACGCCCTCCGACGACGTCGGTGCAGCGGTCAAGCGAGTGGCGGGAACGATGGACGGCCTGGCTCGGGTCGCGACCGACGCCCCGAAGGGAACAGCTGGAGTCGCGTCCACGGTGACGTTCACCACGGGGTCGCGTACCGTGACCGCGGCATTCCTTCCGGGTACCCGCACCACGGGTGATGCGCTGGCGGCCGGTGCGGGCGATGCCGGCTTCTACGACCGGCTCTTCTCGAGTTCCTTCGTGAAGTACCTCATCGTCCTCCTGGGTTGCCTCGCCGCGGGAATGGTCGTGTACTCCATTGCCTCGCTGATGGGTCGGGGATCGGATCAGCTCGATAAGGCGCTGCGTCACTACGACGGTTTCACCGTGGACGCACCGTCGGAGTTCGACGACCAGGAGGCCTCGTTGGCCAAGGGCGCCATGATGCGTCGGGCCGTCGAGATCACCGGTGACTTCGCGCAGCGACAGGGCCTCCTCCAGCGGGTCGAGGTCATGCTCGAGCGGGCCGACCTCCCGTTGCGTCCGGCCGAGGCGATCTTCTTCTACGCCTCGATCGTGGTCCTGGCCATGATCGGCGCGGCAGTGATGTTCGGTTCGCTGCTGTTCGTGCTCATCATTGCGTTGATCGCGGCGGTGACCCCCCGCTTCGTGCTCAAGTTCCGGATCAAACGGCGGGAGAAGCAGTTCATCCGTCAGCTGCCCGACATGTTGCAGCTCCTGGCCGGCACCCTTCGCGCCGGCTACTCGATCAGTCAGGGCTTCGACGCGGTGTCCAAGGAGGTCCACGGCCCCATGGGCAAGGAACTCCGACGGATCATGGCCGAGGCCCGCCTGGGCCGGCCGCTCGAGGAGGCGCTCGACTCCTCCGCCGAACGTGTTCGCAGTGAGGACTTCGGCTGGGCCGTCATGGCCATCCGGATACAGCGGGAGGTCGGCGGCAACCTGGCCGAGCTGCTCATGACGGTCTCAGAGACCATGGTGCAGCGCGAGCGGCTCCGTCGGGACATCTCGGCGCTCACGGCGGAAGGTCGCATGTCGGCCATCATCCTCGGCCTGTTGCCACCCGGCCTCGGGCTGGTGATGGTCGTGATGAACCCCGCCTACATCCACCGGCTGATCGAAGACCTGACCGGGATGATCCTGCTCGGCGTGGGCGGCGTCGCCATGCTCGTCGGCTTCCTGTGGATGCAGAAGCTCATCACCATCGAGATCTGAGGACGTCATGAGTCTGAGCCTGTTCATTCCCATCCTGATGGTCGCCGTTGCCCTTGGTGGCGGGGTCTTCCTGGTGGGTGCTCGCCTGGAGGATCGCAACGTCGTACGCGACTCGTTGCGGCAACTCGACGGCTACGAGTTGGAGAACCAGCGCGACGCCGAGTTGTTGGTGCCACTGCGGGACCGGGCGATAACTCCGGTGTTGCAGGGCCTGACCGATCTTGGTCGACGCTTCACGCCGACGGGCTATGTCGACAAGGTCCGCGCCAAGTTCGTCTACACCGGCGATGCCAGTGCCGAAGCGGTCGACCGCTTCCTGGCCATCCGAGTGGTGACCGCCATCGGCGCAGTGGTGTCGTTGATCGTCTTCTTCGTGCTCGACGTCGTTCCCCTCGACGGCATTGCCAACACCATGGCCGGAGCACTCATGGCCTTTGCCCTCCTGGCCGGGCCCGATGCCAGCCTGAATCGTAAGGTGGCCGCCCGTCAGCTGGCCATCCAGCGGATGTTGCCTGACGTGCTCGACCTGCTCACCATCTCCGTTGAGGCGGGCCTTGGGTTCGAACAGGCGACCGACCGGGTCATCGACGCCGTACCGGGCCCGCTGACCGACGAGTTCGCCCGGATGCTCGGCGAGGTCCGAGCCGGTGCCGCTCGGGCCGACGCCATGCGGGCCATGGACGAGCGCTGCAACATTCCGGAGCTCCGTTCCTTCGTGCTGGCCATCCTGCAGGCCGACACCTTCGGCGTGTCGATCGGACGGGTTCTGCGGGCCCAGTCCGAGGAGATGCGGATCAAGCGGCGTCAGCTGGCCCAGGAGAAGGCCCAGAAGGCGCCCGTCAAGATGCTGATCCCCATGGTGTTCTGCATCTTCCCGGCGTTGTTCGTGATCGTCCTCGGTCCGGCGGCGCTGAACATCAGCGATTCGCTCTGAGGCAATGACCGCCGGGCTCGATGCCGAGCCGCTCGAAGCCGCCCGGCTGCTCGGGGCCGCCCAGCCGCTCGCGACCCCGCGGGCTTGGCGGGGTCCGGGTTTCGGGATCGTGTGGTTCGCCATCGGGTTCCTGGCAGGTTGCAAGCGCCTGGGAGACAACAGCTTCCTGACCCACCTGGCCACCGGGCGGATCATCCGCGAGTCCGGAGTGCCCACGGTCGATCCGTACTCCTTCACACGGCCGGGCACGCCGTGGGTCGTCCAGTCGTGGCTGGCGTCGTGGTGGAACGATGTCCTGGTGTCACTGAGCGGACTCGGTCTGTTGCGGTGGTTCGTGGGCCTGACGGTGGGCACCATGGCGTGGCTGACCTGGCGGCTGACCGCTCGGGCCGATGGACTGCTGTCCCGGTGCATCGTCATGGCCGCAGCCGGCGTGGTTGGGGTGTCGTGGTGGGGTGAGCGGCCACAGATGCTCGCCTTCGTGTTCCTGGCCGTGGCGCTCCTGGTCGTGGTCGAGTACCGATCCGCGCTGTGGCTGGTGCCCCTGTTCGCCGTGTGGGTGAACATCCACGGCAGCTGGCCCGTGGCCGCAGTGCTGCTGGGGCTCGTGGTGATCGGGAGCGGTGCAGTTACTGGCGAAGAGGTGGCAACCAGCCGGGCTCGCCAACTGGCGGAACGTTCGGTAGGTGTGCTGGTGGCGGCCGGCGTCGGAGTGCTCGCGGGTGCGTTCATCGGCCCGCTCGGATGGTCTGCGATTCGTTTCCCGATCGACATGGCACGCAGGAGCGAGCAGTTGGCCTACGTGCTCGAATGGCGTTCGCCTTCGATCAGCGACCCCGAGGTCTGGGTCATCCTCGCCATGGCTGGCGTGGTCGGTCACGGCGTGGTCCGTGCCGGTGCCCGGAACCTCCAGGCCTGGCGGTGGGCGCCGTTGACGCTGGTGGCGCTGGGGTCGAGCCTCGTGGCGTCGCGGAACCTGGCCGTCGCCGCCATCGCACTGGTGCCCGCAGTGGCCGATTCCATTCCTCGTCTCGGCACGATCGAGGTCCCGGTCACTGCCGGAACGCCTGGTGCCGTCCGTCGGGTCACGGCGCTGTGCGCTGTGGTCGTGGCTGTGGTGTGTGCCGGGCTGGTGGCGGCGACACCCCCCCACATCGATCTCACCCCGTACCCGACAGCCGTCGTCGATGCCCTCGACGAGCAACGTTTGGTGGCCCGCGAGGGTGTGCGCCTGGCGGCGGTCGACTGGGTGGGGAACTACCTGACCTGGCGTTACGGCGCCGAGGCCCGGGTCTTCATGGACGATCGAGCCGAGGTGTACGACCTGTCGCTCTACCGCGATCACGGAGCGCTGTTGTGGGATGGCGAAGACTGGCGCGAGATCCTCGACCGACGCGACATCAACGTCGTCGTCTGGGAAGACAGCGAGACCCTGACCAAGCGCCTGGCCGCAGACGACGACTGGCGGATCGTCTCAACCGGCGGCGGCTTCACCGCTTTCTGTCGGATCGGTTCGCTGGCCTGTTGAACCTGGGGCGGTTGAGCTTGGGCCGGCCTCGCTCTGGATGGCGAGTTCCCGTACCGCGAGTTCGATGCGCTGGGAGAAGGCGCGGGCATCCTCGTCCTCGCGGACGGTGAGGATCTCGCCGATCCGGACCGTCACGGGATGACGACGGGGGCGCCTTCGTTGCTTCGGGAGCACGTCGTAGGTGCCGTCCAGGTGGATCGGTAGCACGCCGACCCCGGCCCGGCGGGCAATCCACGCTGCGCCCGGCTTGAAGGCAGTGATGGCTCCGTCGTCGCTCCGGCCGCCCTCGGGGTAGATGATGAGGGACCAACCTTCACCGAGGAGGCGATGGCACTCTTCGAGGGTGGCCCGGCTCACCTTGGCTCGGTCCACGGGGATCGCTCCGATCAGCAGGGCGGTGGCCGCAGCCGAGGTGGGTGTCGAGAAGAAGTGATCAGCGGCGGCGGCCACCACCACCCGTCGGCGGATCCGGCGGGGGAGCGAGGTCAACAGCACCATGGTGTCGGCGTGGCTGCTGTGGTTCGCCACCACCACCACAGGTCCCGAGAGGCCTTTGGTGTGCTCGGCTCCGATCACGGTCGTGGGGGCATAACGGGCCCGGATCATGCGCATCCCGGTCACACCGACCACGCGACGAACCGCTCGCGACGGTGCTCGCCGGGCCCAATCTGTGTTCATTGGGACGGGCTCATTGGGACGGGCTCATGATCGGTAGCTTCGCTGGCGTCGGTGTCGGGCCAGGGCCAGGCGGATCAGCTCGTCCAGTAGGGCGGGGTAGTCGAGGCCGGTTGCGGCCCAGAGGCTGGGGAACATCGAGATGGGGGTGCACCCGGGCAGCGTGTTGAGCTCGTTGAAGATGACCCGTCCGTCGTCGGCCAGGAAGAAGTCGGCGCGGCCCAGGATCTCGGCGCGGAGCGCCCGAAAGGCCACCGTGGCCAGCTGCGAGATCTCATCGGCCACTGCCGGCTCCAGGTCGGCGGGGATGATGATCGTTGCCTTGCCGTGGACGTACTTGTCCTCATAGTCGTAGAACTCGGCGCCGGGGACGACCTCGCCGATCACCGAGGTCGCCAAACTGGTTCCACCCAGGACGCCGATCTCGAGCTCGCGGCCGCGCACCGACTCCTCCAGGACGATCCACTCGTCATGCGTGAGCGCCAACTTGACCGCGTCGAGGAGCGTGGTCGCGTCGGCGACACGGGTCACACCCACGGAGCTGCCCATGTTCGCCGGCTTCACGAAGATGGGAAACCCGAGTTCCCTGGCTGCGTCGGCGAGGAAGCCGGCGTCGATCTGTGCCGCATGGGCCGATCGCCAGCGGGCCTGAGGGACGCCCGCAGCGGCCAGGACCTCCTTGGCCTTCGCCTTGTCCATGGCCAGGGCGGAGCCCAGGACGCCCGACCCCACGTAGGGCACGTCGCACAACTCGAGCAGACCCTGGATCGTCCCGTCCTCGCCCATGGGACCGTGCAGCACCGGGAAGACCACCGTGGGAACGGCGTCGGGCTGGGCTTCGACGAGAGGACGAAGGGTCGGGAGCAGGTCGACCGGCGGCCCCGAGGCATCGAGTGCAGGGGGCGGGAGAGGGCCGCCGGCGTCCAGGAGTTCCCGGGTTCCCACGGCATCCATCCAGCGCCCGTCACGACCGATGGCAATGGGCACGATCTCGTAACGCGTGCGATCGAGGGCCGAGAGCACCTCGCGGGCCGAGACTCGGCTGACGTCGTGCTCGGCCGATTGCCCACCGAACAGCACCACCAGCCGGACCCGCGGCGGGAGCAGCGAGTCATCCGGATCCACGGAGCGCCACCCTACGCGCTGTCAGACTGGCGGCCATGAGGTGGACCGTGGCCGAGGCCGCTGCAGCATGTGGCGCGACCATTCACGGCAATCCGGCGACCGAGTTCTCGTCGATCGTCAACGATTCCAGGCTCATTCGGGATGGGCTGGTCGGGGATGGCGGCCAGATGTTCGTGGCGCTCCGGGCCGAACGGGATGGGCACGACTTCGTGGCAGATGCCTTCCGTGCCGGTGCGACGATCGCGCTGGTCGATCACGATCTGGTGGTGCCTGACACATTGCTGGTGGTGCCTGACACATTGCTGGTGGTGCCTGACACATTGCTGGTGGTGCCTGACACATT
>Ga0105044_10002483_pt1 | contig 25177 bp, 25 predicted proteins | sample MAT01_FD_78092 | JGI IMG/M metagenome (GOLD analysis project Ga0105044, IMG submission 78092) | Freshwater microbial communities from Lake Fryxell liftoff mats and glacier meltwater in Antarctica - MAT-01 | ecosystem: Environmental > Aquatic > Freshwater > Ice > Liftoff microbial mat | place... | reverse complement strand
TCGCAATGTAAAATCTACTGCAGAAAAAACTTTCTTATTGGCATCTTCAGGTAATTGTATTACTGCAAACTTAAGAGGAATTGCAAAACTTAGCGAATTGGTTAAGGCACGGTGGTAACCTAGCTCCAGTCCACTGGTGTAATTTTTGAATCTTTTGTTGTCAGATTCATTTAGTGAATAATGATTGAGTAACAAGGCTTTGGCGGAGAAGCCATTTGGAGCCCCAGTGTGTTGGGCTTCAGAATTGAGCGCCAGAAAAAGACAAAATGTCAAAATGATTGACCTTAGAGGTTTCATGGGAAACGGTTTTTGTTGGAAAATGTGCTATATAAGAAATTCAATGTCTTACCATCAAATACTTTACCAATTTTTTGTGTAAGTTCAGGTCCTAATTCTCGAAAGCTTCTATGGATGATTTCTCTGGTAAAACTGAGGCTGAAGTTTCATTTTCAGATACGAAAAAGTACTTTAGCTTTTCATTTTCAGAGGTCTTGGGCAAACTATATGTCCAATATTTTCCATCAGAATTTTCCGATATGGACATTTTAACGGATTTAAATTGTTGTTGTTTCCCAATTGAGTAAAAAAGATATACTTGATTTGTGTTTTCCGATTGAACGCTAAATTTCACGCCAATTGAATCCCTGATGGAAAGAGGGTTTGATAGGATTGGAGAATTGTCGATTATTGTTCTTGAAAGATAGGAGCTTCGCTTTTTAATAAGTTCTTTTAATCCAGGTATGATAACGTTCCCTAAGGTCACTTTTCTCTCAATATTTTCTTTAAAAACACCGTAACCGTATAGGTTGGCTCTATCATTTTTAACTTCAAGATCAATCATTTTACTGAGTTGATCAGTTCTTTTGATGAGCTTTTGTGATTGGAATTGCTCGTTAAAGATTGTTTTTATATATGCCAATAACATTTTCTTGTACAGTGGATTCGCACAAAGTTTTGATATCAAAGGACGAAGTGGATTGTCACAATGCTGCAATGGCGGATAATTGAATAGTTCTTCATCAGTCATGGATTTGGTGCCATCCATTCTAAAACCACCAAATGCCAAATTAAGATCCCATATTATTGGAATAAAAACTCCATTTTTAGGCTTGAATAAGTAATAATTATGGCAAAGTCTCCCACTGTAGCTATCTAGGTTAACAAGAGTATGATTAAATGCGTGCATCCACAAAACTGAATTGACATCAAGTACACTTTCAATTTTAGAAGGATTTTGATTCAAAGTACGAATTAAATCAAGCAACTCCTTATAGCCATAGTCACTTTTGAGTTCGTAATTGCCAAAATAGCAACTGCTGTCTTCACCTTGCCATTGCAACGAAGCTTTATCCCCTTTAGGGCAATCTAATAATTCTGGGCTGTCCCAGTTGGGATCACATTTGAATAATATGCCATCATTGTCCTTGAATTCATTTTTTATGAAATGCTCATCAATGGATTCAGTATTGGCATATAGACCTAAATACTTACCGTTTACAGTCACTTTAGCAAAGTTGGCTTTTGGAGAGATGATATATTGTCCTGCCAGTTCATAGGCAAGTACCTCTCTCAAATAACTGGGATCTCTGAACATATTACTCAGCTTAATAGATTCAATCCCACCTGGAAATTTTTGTGTTTTGATTTTAAAATCCGCATCGAGGTTTAATGGCAGTTTTTCTTTGCCTTGTTGACGAACATTGTTGTATGAACTGTTGCCCTTGTATCTGATACCAACTTGATTGTATTTTATGCCATCAATGGTTACTGAAGCTTCCAAGCGTTTATTAGTGCCCAAAGCCATCATTGAATCGAGTTTCTTGTCCCAATTTTTTTCTTTGAAAGTTATTTTGATGTCTCTTATTTTGTTGACATCAAAGAAGCCAGATTGAGCTTTACCCCAAAAAATACCAAAGAATAAAAAGTAAAAAACTAAAACTATCCTCACCAATATTATTTATTAAGTTCTGTAATGCTTGTTTGAAGGGGGTTGCGGTAATAATCACTTGGATAAAACCCAACTGTCAAAGCTGTTTCAGTCATGAAATAGTAGGTAAGTTTGTCATAACGTCCTATGGGATCTATTTCGTATGAAAAAATATCATCACCTGATATTTCATCACCGTGTGTTCCATCGTCATACATAAAGCTTGAAAAATAAGCCGCTTCTCCTTCAGGGCTGTACATAAGCTTTATTTTTTTTGCAAAACCATTTGTTTTAGCAGTTATCAAAAAGGTTTTTACCTTTTTATTATCCAAAGGTTTACGTTTTGCAATTGACATTTCTACGATTTCACTTGGTAAACTCTTTAATTGATCTGTTTTTCTCAAAAATCTAACTCTTGATTTCATAAAATCCACCAGTCCAGGTATTTTTGACCTTGTACCAATTGTTTGTTTGGCGCTTTTGTCGAAATCCATAATGGTGTACTCTTTGTAAGGATCTGCAATAAAGTCTTTTCGGATTATTTTATGCAACTCCTCCACGCGCTTCTCAAGTTTGTTGCCAATAAAATAGTCTTCAATTATTTGACGGCAATGTGCTAAATAAATTAGTTCCCATTCTTTGTTGGCCAATAACTGACTGATCAATGGTTTGGATTTATTATCCTTGTGAAGGAGCGGAGTTAATTGCTCCATTTCTTTATTACTCAAATCACCTGCTTGAATACCAGTGTTTTTAAAACTTCCAAAACATAGATTCAAATCCCAAATTATAGGTACAAATCTCCCATCGTCGGGTCTGTAAAGATAAAAATTCTGGCTATTGTTGCCAGAATAACTACTCAGATTAGCAAGAACATTATTAAAGGCATGCATCCACAGCACTTGATCAATGTTGAGTTTTGTAGATATTGAAATAGGTCTTTCCGCCAATTCCTTTGTAAGAATTTGAAGCTCTTCATAGCCACCTTTATTCAAAGCTGTATAATTGGCCTCATAACAAGACAAATCTTGCTCATATACGAATGATGAAAAGTTCATATTTCTGCATCCTTGGGCTGATTTGTATTCTGGATCAGGGCTGCATTTAAAAAATGCTCCATCATCACTGCCAAAATTGCGCATAATAAATTGGTCGTCAATGCTTTCTACGTTTACAAATAAACCTTGATATTCATTGTTAACATAAAGTTTAGAGTAATTGCAACGTGGAGCAGCCATATATTTACTGGCTATTTCATACCCTAAAACTTCACGTACCATTGAAGGATCTCGGAGCGCATTGGACAATTTGATTGTTTTTATCCCCTGATATGTCACAGCTTGATCTGTAAAATCTAGTTTTATATTCCAAGGATTTCTCTGTTTACCTACTCCGTAGCTTGATCCACCTCTATAACGGATACCCACACCTTTGATTTTTGTGCCATCGATTGTTGCATCAGCCTCTATCATACCTTCTCCATAAAGTTTCATTGAATCTAAAGTGGTAGAATAGTTCTTGGTAGTAATGGTCAATCGGATCTCTGAAATATGATTTATGCTATAAAAGTCTTCTTCTTTCTGAGCCTTTAATTCGAATGAAAAAGCAGCTAATATAATGATGAGCGCAAAGACATTGAAATTTAAAATAATTGTTTTCATAAAGTTATATTACTTGTTGGTGGTGATAATATGGATATAAAATGTAAAATCGTGTTGATGGTTGCTAATGCTGTCAAAACCAAGGCACTATAGGCAAGCAATTTTTTCCAGCCTGGTTCAAATTGGTTAAGAAATGCTATTAATTTGGGGTTCTGAGGTTTGATCACTTCTCCCAACAACAGGAATACGTACAAACCTATTATGCAAAATATAACATCAAACAATAAACCAATAATTTCCACAGTTAAGAATTAAGTTCTTCAAAAAATCCTGTCTTTCTATTTTTAACAACATTGTTCCAATTGAAATATCTTCCATTCATGGAGATATAAACTCCTGGAGGCAAAATCTGCGAAAAAGCCAATGAGCTTCCTAAATTAAAAAAACCATCTGAACTGTTGCCGAAAGCATAAGGTACCATTGCCCCTGTGATGACTATTGTTTTGTCAATTTTGGCATCTGCTAATATTTTTGCAGTTTGAACCATAGTATCTGTACCGTGAGTCAAGATGATCTGTTTGGCAGTGCAGCGTTTGCAATTGTGTAATATTATTTCGCGATCTTCATTAGTCATTTCAAGACTGTCAACCATCATGAGTGTTTTGATGTCAATGTCTAAGTTGCATCTCCCGCGCTCAAACATGTCAACCAAATGGGTATCCTTAAAATACAATTCACCTGTGATGAAATTGTATTCCTTGTCAAAAGTCCCACCTGTTACAAATATTTGAATCATACCGCCTAATATTAAAATAGCCTACAAAAGTCTAAAACAAAATTGAATTCTTTTATTCTAATTTCATTTATTGTTCAATTCTTTCCCCAAAAGGTCCGAATAATGAGATTTTTGAATTCGGAAATTGAGAATGAATAGCTTTTTCAATGGTATTCAAATCACCAACACATACCACATTGCTGCGTTCAGGCATAAAATATTTATTAGCCATTTCCATAATATCATTTTCACTTACAGACATCAATCTCTCAATGTATGTGCTGTAATAATCTTCAGGAAGGCCGTAATGCAATATTGAAAAAGCAAATCTGGCTAATGTGCCTGAATGTTCAAGGGATCTTCCAAAATCCCCAATCATCGAATTCCTAATAACATCCATTTCTGATTTGGAAACCATTTCATTTTGCATGTTCCTCATCTCATGAAATATTTCATTGATGGCCAATTCAAAAGTTTCAGATTTTACGGAACCTCTTGCATCGAAGTGGGCACATATTTGATCTGCATGGAGGCTGCTGTATGCTCCATAGGTATAAGCATTTTTTTCACGCAAGTTCTGGAAGAGTCTCGCAGCAAATACTCCACCGCCAAGTATTTTATTGGTCAGGGATATTTTGGTAATGTCAACATCAGTAGGATGTAATTCCAACGGATATGTAACATGAATGACCGTCTGAACAGCGGAAGGTTTGCTTGCAATATTGAAATTTGTAGACTGAGGTAGGAATGGTATTTTGTAATCCACTTCATGGAATGGTCGTGCTTCCCAAGAACTCAAACGGGATTGTGCCAGGTTTACTGCAGCTGCAAGGCTGATGTCTCCTACAAATATCAGGACAGCATTATTGGGAATGAAGTACTTCTCATAATAATTTATAATTTCAGCTTTGTTGAAATGGGCAATATTTTCAGTGGTAACTATTTCGCCATATGGATGTAAGTCACCATAATTGATTTTATTGCAAATGTTTGCAGCAATGCTTTCAGCATCAAATGCCACTTGTTGAAGTCCGGCATTGAGTTGAGCAATTTCTTTAGTTAATTCTTCTTCATCAAATGCTGGATGCAAAAGTGCCTCAACTGCAAGATCAAAAACCTCTTCAGTATATTGTGTTAATACATTGGTGGAGAATCCAGCTTTGTTAAAGCCTACGTTGGTGCCATAGAATTCAAGTGCTCTGTGATAATCCAATTTTGATTTATATTTTGTCCCTCTGCCTAACATTGCTCCAGTTAAGGATTCAATCCCTTTAAGTTGAACCTGTAGCTGAGGTTTGTTTCTAAGTCCTAATTTGATATTTACGATAGGCAGTTTGTGATCCTCAACAACTATAATATCGAGCCCATTGGACAATTTATGGAATTCATATTTCCCTAATTCAATATTTCTGGGTTTGCTGGGCAGCGGAATCGATTGTCTAAAACTATGCAGCATTGTATTGTATTATTGAGGTTTGGGCATAAAATGAAGCACTACTCTATTGTTGGTCTTCAAATATTTGTTTGAAGCTTTGAGTATGTCCTCCTTTGTTATTGAAAGAATTTTGTCTAAAGACGTATTTATTTCGTTCGTGTTTTTGTAGAAAGTATTTGAACTTGCGAGCTCTTCAGCAATACCACTTAAGGTAGAAAGTTGTTTGACTTGTTGAGCAATAATGGTGTTTTTTAATTTCATGAAATCGTAATCAGGCATGATCTCTTGAAATGTCAAACTCAGCAATTCCTCCATTTTTTGTTCCAACTCTTTAGGCTCTACCCCAATTTGGGCAATTCCGTAACAAATGAACACTCCTAAATCTTCCAAAGGATAAGAAAATGCTCCTGCATTAACAGCCAACTGAGTATCATCAACCAAAACTTGATTAAATAAAGAACTTTCACCACCTGCTAAGTATTGACTCAATAACATCACCGCTTGGTAATCATCATCTAATATCCCTGGCATCCTGTAAGCAATAACTACTGCAGGAAGTTGGATATTGTCATAAACGGTATCTCTTAATTCACCTAAAAGTGGAAGATCTGAGGGACTGTGCTTTTGATGAAGATTCAGGCCTTTTGGAATGCTTGCAAAATATTTATCAACCAACTCTTTGGCCTCCTTCATCTCAAAATCACCACTTATGGTCAAAACGGCATTGTTGGGAACATAATAATCCTTGTAAAAATCTACAAAATCTTGCGCAGTTGCTGCTGCAAGATGCTCCATTGAACCAATGGTAGTCCAATGATAGGGGTGGTTGATGAAAACTCTTTTCATTATTTCTTCAATCACTGTACCGTATGGTTGGTTGTCGTAGCGCTGTAAGCGTTCTTCTTTTACTACTCCTCTTTGAGTGTCAATTCCAATTTGATCTACTCGTGCATGGAGCATACGCTCAGATTCTAGCCATAGCGAGGTTGCCAAATGGTGAGCTGGCATTACTTCATAGTAATAAGTACGATCATTAGAGGTATTGGCATTCAGCATACCGCCACTTCCCTCTACAATCTTTGCAAATTCTCCTCGACCAATATTTTCTGAACCTTCAAAAAGTAAATGTTCAAAGAAGTGAGCAAAACCCTTTCGTTGTTCAGGATCATTCTTTGAGCCGACATGATACATTACAGATACAACCACCAGAGGGGTATATCTATTCTGATGCAAAATTACATTTAGTCCATTATCTAGGACATATTCATCAAACTCTATATGTGGAATTTTCCATTCCTTGATTGTTCTTGTTGAAGTTTCTTGACTCATCCATTTTTATTTGAAGTGCGAAATTGGTGATAATCACTCAAGAAACAAAATAAAGCAGATTTAGATTATACGAATTTATCAGCTACGTTGGAACTTGCAAATGCTTCAGGCTTGGCTTTAAATACAAAACCCATTCCCAAAATATAACCCATAGCTTCTTTCAAAGCTACATTCGATTTGAACTCGGGCTCCGTATTGATATCGGCATGCACCTCCAAAGCCAAATTGTATTTTTCAATCATAGAGCACAATTGATAGGCAATATCAACTGATCTGCCTACCTCAGTGATCATTCGTTCTTTCAAGGACATTTTGATGGTGGATTTTGAATTCTCAATGAACATAAATCCCCCTTTGCCTTCTCGCAAAACCACAATTACAGAAGCAAATTCTGTGTAATTTTGTAACACTTGACTATCTGTCCCAATACAGATTTTTAATTTGAAGCCTGCCTTTGTTTCGCGTATAATGGCGTCTTCAAGTGCCTCTTTTATACTCCCAGTGATAGGAGTTCCGTTCAGTCTTCTCCAGCTCATAGATCAATAAGTTTTTGCTAAAGTTAATGGACTTTATAAACAAAAATGATACTCAGACGTAAAAGTTTACAATTAATTAATTGTCAAGTAAATATCATGCAATTCACAAGGATTTTCATATTGGCACTGGTTCTTTTTTTTTCTTCTTGTAAGCAATCAGGAAATCACTTAGGCAAGGAAACAAGCGCTTACTTATTGCAACATGCTAACAATCCCGTTGACTGGTATCCTTGGGGTGAGGAAGCCCTGAATCTGGCAAAAAAAGAAGATAAATTGATCATAGTTAGTATAGGTTATTCTTCTTGTCATTGGTGTCATGTTATGGAGAGAGAATGCTTCAGTGACACTTCAGTGGCAAAACTCATGAATGATCATTTCATCAATATTAAAGTTGACAGAGAAGAAAGACCAGATATAGACGGGATTTATATGGCTGCTTGTCAGGTGAGCAATGGCTCTTGCGGATGGCCATTGAATGCGATTATTCTACCCAATGGCAAGCCCCTTTGGACTGGAACATATTTCCCAAAGGATCAATGGAAGAAAATATTGACATCTTTTATTGAAATGAAAAAAGAAGATCCTGAGTCTTTATTGAAGAATGCTGATCAATTGAGCAATAACATCAATGAGCTTTATCACAGCGATAAAGTAATTGGAGCTTCTCTTACTACAAGTGATATTAAGTCAATGACTAGCAATATATTAGATGTTTCAGATAAGCAATTTGGTGGCAAAAAAAGCGCTCAAAAATTTCCAGACGCTGAGTATCATCAACTGTTGCTTAATCTAGGGTATTATCAAAAGAATGAAACTGCCAAACAACATGCACTTTTTTCACTTGAAAAAATATGTAACAGCGGACTATATGATTATCTGCAAGGTGGTTTTTTCAGGTACACAGTTGATAATAAATGGAAGATTCCACACTTTGAAAAAATGGGTTATGATCAAGCAAATATGATTCGTCTACTTAGCAACGCTTACTTGATAAGTAAAAATGAACTGTTTAAAAAAAGAATGATGAAGTCTGCTGAATTCTTGATGACAGAATTTTCAGACCCTTCGGGAGGATTCTATACCGCAACTGATGCTGAAAGTGAACATGAGGAAGGCAAATATTATGTTTGGACGGTCAACGAAATTGAGCAAATATTGAAAGATCCCTTAGAGATTAAGATTGCAACGGCTTATTATGGGCTCAACAATGGAGGGAATTGGGAAAAAGGAAAGAATGTTTTGTCTGTATCCAAATCGGAAATTGAGGTATCAAAGGAAATTGGAATAGATCCCAATAAATTGACTGGTTTGTTGTCAAGTATCAATACTAAACTCTTGACTGCAAGGAAAAAGAGAATTGCCCCATTTAAAGATACAAAAGTTATAACTTCCTGGACAGCCGCCAACGCCAATGCACTATTTATCGCATACAAAGCTTCTGGGGATGAAAGACTATTGAGCAGAGCCATTCTTGCAACTGAATTTATCAAAACAAAAATGACTGCAAATGGTCAATTAATGAGAAACTTTACAGGAGGCAAAGCCAGTATAGATGGATTTTTGGAAGATTATGCAAATACCATTTCACTTTATTTGTCTGCATATCAAGCTACTTTTAACAGTGCATATATTGATGAAGCAAAAGCAATAACTGAGACAGTTATTAATTCATTTTATGACAAGAATAAGCAGACCTTCTATTTTACAAAAGCCACAGATGCTAATTTAGTAACTAGGAAGACGGAGAATTTGGATGGGAATCTACCTGCCGCATGCGCGCTTATGGCAGACAACTTGTATTTACTTGGGCATTTGCTCACCAATGTTGAATGGATAGAAATAAGTAGTAAAACCTTCGATAAAGTAAGCAATGAAATCAAAAACAGCCCTCGTGCAGATTTTTATAGTTCATGGTTGTCTCACGCACTTTTGGCCAATAAAGATCTTCATGAAATTGCAATTATGGGAAACAACTATAAAGCCCTGTTGAAAGAAATTAATCAAGTTTACTTGCCTGATGCCATTTTACTGGGTGGCACCTCCGAGGGAAAATTTGAATTATTGCAAGGCAAACTCAATTCTTCTGCCACGCTTATCTATGTATGTAAGAAAAAAGTTTGTAAGCTTCCCGTTAAATCGGTTCAAGAAGCTCTTAATCAAATGAATTAGCCAGGATGTATACTGTTGTCTTTGCAAACCAATATGCGACTTGGATATGCTTCAATTAACTTAAAGTCGTGGGTTGCCAACAAAATTGCGGTATGTTTTTCTTTTGCCAGCTTTAAAAGCATTTCAAGCACCGACAATGAAGTTTCAGGATCTAGATTACCAGTTGGTTCATCTGCTATAATAATAGACGGATTGTTGAGAAGGCTTCTTGCTATTCCCAATTTTTGCTGTTCACCACCACTTAATTCATGAGGCCAGGCAGCTAAAGGTATTTTCAAATCCAGTAATTCCAAAACCTCTTTTATTCGTTCCTCTCTTTGTCGGCGTTTTTTCCAACCTGTAGCTCTCAATACAAAGTCAAGGTTATCGTAAATATTTCTATCCATCAATAATCTGTGGTCTTGAAATACCATCCCCACTTTTCTTTTTAGTTGATAGCTGTTTCGGGTTTTTAGTTTTTGGACATCAAAACCAGCCACATCAGCTGTGCCAATACTTGGTTTTAGATCACCACTCAATACTTTTAGAAGACTGGATTTTCCAGTTCCAGTTTTTCCAATCAGATATACCAATTCTCCACTCAACATATCAAAATTAACATCTGATAATATTGGCTTTTTATTGAGGTTTACCCCTAAGTTTTTGCATGAAATAACTGTGTTCACATCACAAAGATAAAATACTCTGCTTGAATTATCTGCATCGGGTGAAGTTAGTCGTATTTTAAATGATTATCATCGATTGAAAAGAACGATTGTTAATGTTCAGTTGTCTTTAAGCTTGAAAAATAAATTACAACATGTTAGCATTTATAATTTTAGGTTCGATTATTTTCTTTGCTGGAAGCATGATGAACAAGCGAAATCCCCAATTTCAACAATTTGCATTGGGGGTTAAGGGCATTGGGGTTGCTTTGGTTTTTTTGGGACTTCTTTTTAAATCAGTGCGACAAATTGATCCGGGAACCGTTGGCGTCAAAACTCTGTTTGGTAAAGTTGACAACGAGCCCTTAGGTTCAGGATTGCACCTTGTGAATCCTTTTCTTGAAATTACACCATTCACTATCAAAACACAGAACTACACGATGAGTGGAGTTAGCTCTGAGGGAGATATAAACGGAGATGACGCTATCCGAGTGTTAACAGCTGATGGGCTAGAGGTAATATTGGATCTCACAGTATTGTATAAAATAATACCAACGGAAGCTCCCCGTATTTTAAGGCAAATAGGTTCAGATTATAAGGATGTAGTCATTAGGCCTGTATCTCGAACTAAGATTAGGGATAACGCAGTCTACTATGAGGCAGTTGCACTTTACTCTGCAAAAAGGGAGGAGTTTCAAATAAGGATTTTCAAATCCATAGAAGATGATTTCAAGAAACGAGGTATAGAGTTGGAAAACCTATTGATACGAAATATAACTTTACCAAAAAGTGTAAAATTAACAATTGAATCTAAAATCAATGCAGAGCAAGATGCCCAAAAAATGCAATTTGTGTTGTTAAAGGAAAAGCAAGAAGCTGAACGTAAACGAATAGAAGCTGCTGGCATTGCTGATTATCAGAGGATTATTAATTCCAGCTTAACAGACAGACAATTGCAATACGAACAGATTAAAGCAATGAAGGAATTGTCACTGAGCCCTAACTCAAAAGTCGTAATTAGTGGCACAAAGAGTCAAGTTCCTATCATTCTAAACGACAAATAAATCAATGGCACTAAATTTGAAACAAACCTAATATGAAAACATTTTATTATAGCATTATTATGATGTTTGGATTTGTAAATATTTTGAATTCACAAACTCCAAACACAGGAACAACCATACATCCTGATGTTAAGTATTTGAACTCCAATGACATAACAGGAGGATATTCAATTACTTGTGATGCGGCATATAAGAAGCTTTTATCAAAGCAATTTAAGTCTTATCCAATTGCAGAGGTTTATGATGCCCAGGGTGTAAAAATCAAGTATCCACAACTTAAATCGGGAAAACCATCAAAAGGTTTTTTTGAACCTGACAAATCGGTAATTGCAATCAGTGCCTCAAAAGAATCAGAAGGATCATCCATGCTCATACGCATGGCAAATGCGACAATGATTGATGGAACTCCATTGGACATGGCAATATTAAGTGATGTTGAAAAATATTTTATTATTGTTTACTGGAAGAAGTCAACGGGCAAAAACGGTATTGCTGTAATGAAGGAGTGGCAATCTTTGGCAGCTGATCACCCAGAATACAGACTACTTTGGTATAAACTAGACTAATAACTATTATCGGACAATTGACATTCCTCCATCAATATGGATTATTTGTCCTGTCATCCAGTCAAAATTAGGTCCTATTATGTTTAGGGCTGCTGCAGCTATTTTTTGGGCCTCCCCTACTCTTTTTAAAGCATGCCTCCCAGCTGCTGATTCACGTTTTTCAGGTGTGTCTAACAGCTTAGAAGCTAATGTAGTATCAGTTAACGATGGGGCAATAGCATTGACGCGGATGTTGGGAGCAAATTCTGCTGCTAAGGATCTTGTAAGTCCTTCTATAGCGCCTTTTGCGGCTGATATACTTGAGTGAAATGCCATTCCTTGAGAAACCGCTACAGTAGAAAATAATAATATTGTTGCATTCCCTGAAGCTTTTAAAGGTGTTAACGCTTGCTGAATAATTTTAACTGCTGACAGCACATTTATCTGAAAATCAGAAAGAAAATCTGCTTCTTTTAAAGATTTAAATGGTTTTAAGTTTATACTGCCAGGGCAATAAATCAAAGCATCGAGTTTTTCTGGCAAAAATTCTGTTGGTATTGATTCGCGCAATATGTCTAAGCACAAATGATTCTTTGTGGAGGTATCAGTTCTAGAAATTGAATAAACATTATAACCTTGATCAATTGCTTGGTTGTGTATTTCATAACCAATTCCCTTGCTTGAGCCAATTAAGAGCATGTTTTTCATTACATCCAAACCATCAAACTATTCGTTTTGTTCAATCAAGCCAAATTGTTGTAAATGATGACGAGCATGCTTGTAGAGCAAATTGATATTATCTTCATAGCTCATTTCACCAAAAAATGGGTTCGTAATTTTTAAATCTGCTTTGTTTTCATAAATTTCAAAAAAATCAGTAAAATCTTTTTCAAGTTCGTTTATGGATTCTGCTGTGGTTGAATGTCTTAACGGCAAAGGCTCCTCTCCCATTAATTTATTGGGCGTATTTTCTTTAAATGGACGATCACTGACTGCAAAGGCTTTAAAACTATCAACTTTGTCCAAAGGCGAAAGTAATCCGTAAGAAAGTGTTCCATTAGCAATTTTCACTGAATCTGAAAAATGTTCAATCATTTCATGAAAACTTAATTTCCCCCATTTTCCAATAGGAACAGTTTGAATATTCCTCACAATAGGTAAAAATTCAAGTTTTAACCACCCAAGTTTGTCCATTATTTTTAATTTTAATTATTTTGTTTTGAACTATTTGTCACAAATCTAGTTTAGAAATCTAAATATATGCGACCCTTTATGCACAAAAAAACTAATTTGAAAATCTTAATGATAAATGGTATCTACGGAGAAACGATTGATGGATTCGATCTTTTATTAGCGGCACAGCATTTCAATTTCAAAGTGTCTGAATCAAAGCCATTATCGGAATTGAGTACTTTCAATCCAAATGTGGTGATAGTTCATGAATCAGGCAACATAGAGTTGTTCCAAAAGATCTTATCTTTACTCAAAACTAAAAAATACAAGGATCTTTTCATAATTAAAGTTCGGGACACACATGATTTGGCTAGACCTAAAGTCAAACACAAACAACTCCAGTACTTTATGCAACCTCTTGAACCAAATGAAATTCTTAAGTTTATCAACAAGAAATTCGGATTCAGTTAGTATAAAATTGAACTCAAATCGAAAGCTAATCAGCAGTTTTATTTTCTGCTTGTGCGTTTCAAGCTGCTTTGGGCAATTCACAACTAACTCCGATAAAGTTCAAGCTACCAAAGGTGACAATCCCGTTGCATTGAGTAACTTGCAGGCTCAATCAGTGGCCCAAACAATGATATCTAATATATTTCAGGTCAATGATTTGTCTTCTTTTTCATACAGCACTTCAATAGAAAACTTCAAACAGGTCGATCAATACCACATTGTAAATATTCAGAAACAAGGGAATGCTTTTTATTTTGCTCATGTTTATCAAGACGGCAGGCTTAAATATGCTTTAAAAGTATTTGCTGACCACAAAGCCAATATTGATCTGGCAAATATTAATGAATGTCAAACATTAGCTGAAAAAGAGTTGATAAGATTAATAGGTTCACTCTCAAAGCAATACTCAACTACTTCGGTAGTAGGTGAAAAAACAACAGGAAATATTATTCCTTATATTATCGTCAGTTTCGATAGGAATACAGAGTTGAATACAGCTTCAAAAGTGCCAAAGACAATAGTTATGAAAATAAATCCCAAGACAAACGAGCTGATGTCTTTGGAATATCTTTATTAGTTTCATTAGATTTGCCTAGAAATAAAAAAGGAGAATCCAGCGGATTCTCCTTTTTTATTAATCTATTTGCAAACTAAAATGGTATCAAACAAATACCAAAGTTGAATGGATAAAGTTCTGGTACGGCGGTATTCTCAGTTTTGAAGAGTGGAACCAAACTATAGTTTGCAAAGACTGATATCGGACCATAGCCTATAACTGAAGTCAAACCATATCTAAAGTTATTCTGATTGAAATCATCTCTCAATTTTCGGTCTTTGATATCCGGACCTTCCTGACGGATATTGGTACCTAATCTGGCTGCCGCATATCCTCCTACACTAAAATGGAACGAACGGTTAGTTTTATTAGGGTTTGTTTCAAAATTAACCATAAGCGGTACTGTAACCCAACTGCTGTGCATTCTGTTTTTGTCATAATCGGTCCCTGATTTTACTGGAACCAAATTGGCTTGTCCTTCAGGTAGATCATAATTGTTAGTCCAATTGTATCTGTAGAATTCAAATCCAAGACCAGTTTGAAGATTTACAACATGTTTGTATATGTTTATGCGCATACGCATCAAATGTAAGTTCCAATTGGTCGATTTCCATAAATTTTGTTCGAATGGTTCGTATTCGGCAGTTTGTGGCAAGTTGAATCCATCTTTTGATAAGTAAGTACTTAAACCCAAATCAACCAGCAACCATCTGATTTTTACGTTTTTGGTGTTTGGTTTTTTATTAATCGAGAAATAGTTGTCTGAAAAAGAACCTCCGTCAGCTTCCATATCGGCATCTGGTGGCGAAGCAGGGTCTGAAAGCTCATCCATACTTGCGGCTATTGAATCGGCAATCATTGCGATTGAATCTGCTTTCAAGGCAAGTACATCAGCTTGTTGAGCAAGTCTATCAGCCTCCCTAATTTGCATTTCGACTTCCTGTTCTCTTTTTTCGTTAAGAATTCTTAGTGAATCGCTCGTTTGAGCGTTTAGATTTACTACCATCATCATTAAAATGATGAGGTTTAACATTAAATTTTTCATGACATTTGTAATAGTTGGTTCAAAAAATGATTTCACTTACTTGTTCATCGCTAGTGTCTCTTCCAAGGATGTGGGCACCAGTGCATCCCTAAATTCGCTGAAGAATGATGAATTTCTAAGACTGTTTTTTATCTGTGAAGGCTGTAGTTCCTTCAGTTTATCTTTAACTTCTTCTCTGAGGCCTGTATAGGCATCAGTAAACAAGCTGTTTTCTATTGTGGCTAGAGCTTTACTTCTATATTTTACCTGTGGCTGATTCATGGTAAAATTCAATTGTTCAGATGTTGGTTGATAATCTACCTTTGCTTGAATTGTTGATAATTTTGACATAGGGCTTTCTGACTGAACAACTGATTTCACTTTGTTTTCATTAAGTGAAATTGATTCTGAACTATTGGTATCAATAGGCTTCCATTGTTTTGTTTGAACAATTGAGGCTTGTTGAGTTGCAATATCTCTGCTTTCTTGCTTAATTATCGATTTATTGGAACCCAACAATTGATTCAACATGGATGACGAAGAAGTTGAAGGAGTATTCTTTATATTTTGATGTTCAATTGATTCACTAGTTTCCGTCTTATCCAACTTTTGTACTGAAGCCAGATCGTTTTCTTGATTTTGAATTCCATTGCTATTCCAAACCCAGAGTGCACAACTTAAAGCCAATGCCACAGTGGCGGCAACAGCCCATTTACTCCAAATTGGCATCACAATAACATTCTGTCGTTTCAATGCATCCTTGTGCTTGTACATCACTGAATAATCTGGCTCAACTTTTATTTGAGACCAAGCTCCAATCATATTAGCATATTCCTTGTTACCAGCTAATATTGATTCGGCTTCTTTCATTTGCTCAGGATTTAATTTTCCTTCCAAATAATCAATCAATAGGGCTTCGATATTATTATGTTTCATACACCAGTTACATTAAATTTTTCAGTTAAAATCTGTTTCATTTTCACTCTTGCTCTAAAAATATACACTTTCACTTGTGCTTCATTCAGTTCAAGAATTTCTCCTATTTCATCATAACTATACCCTTCATAATCTCTTAACAAAATGCAGCTTTTTTGAATGGCGGGTATCATTTCTAGCGCTTTATTCAAAACTTCCTTCAAGTCAAAATTATCTTCATTACCTATTTGAGGGGTATCTTGAAGCGAGTCAGTGTAGTCTGTTCTTGACTTCCGCTTGCCATCTATAAATAGCCGATAAGAAGTTGTAAATAACCAAGATTTCACTTTTTCAAAATCAACATTAGAATAATTGCGCCACAACTTTTCGTAGGCAGTTTGTAGAAGGTCATCAGAATCTGAGTCCTGTTTGGTTAGTTTCATCATAAAACGAAAAACCCCATCTGCATATAATTCTACACTTAGATTATATTCTTGTACTGTCATTTCGATTGTTTGACGTTTGGATTTTTCTTAAAGTTACAATGAGATCAAAAACTTTTAATATTTTTATGTCAACACTTAATGATATGAATGATAAAACTGCTTCTGTTGATACTTTTGAGGAACTAAGAATTGCTGTAGGAACTATTATTTCAGCTGATAGCTTGGTCAAGACGAAAATCCCGTCCATTCAACTGAGTATAGATTTTGGTGTTTTTGGCATGCTCAATTCTTCTGCCCAATTGACTGAATTGTACCAAAAAGAAGATTTGCTAGGAAAACAAATTATTGCTGTCATTAACTTTCCTGTTAAAATGATAGCGGGATTTAAGAGTGAATGTCTGGTATTAGGAGCGGTTCCCCAAGCTGGTATAGTCAGTCTGTTAAGTTTGGATTACGAAGTGCCTAACGGAACATTAATTTCATGAAATCTATCACAGTCTTCGATAGAAGTTTGTAGATTGCATTCTATTTCAAAAAAACAAAGCAAATGGAAATCTTTACAGGATTTAACTTAATCATTTTAATGGTTGTGATTCTATTCACGGGAATCGTGATTGTTCAACAAGGAACTGTTGCAGTTATAACCCTATTTGGCAAGTACACTAGAATTATGAAACCAGGTCTTAATTTTAGAATTCCTATTGTAGAGTCCATTTTTAGAAAAATCTCAATTCAAAATAGGTCTGTGGAATTGGAATTTCAAGCTATTACTTCCGATCAAGCAAATGTAAATTTTAAAGCAATGCTTGTCTATTCTGTTATCAATCATGAGGAAGAAACTATAAAGAACGTGGCCTTTAAGTTTATGGATGAGCGCAGTTTTATGCAAGCGTTGATAAGAACAATTGAAGGCTCAATCAGAGCTTTCGTTGCTACCAAGAGACAAGCTGAAATTTTGGCTCTCAGAAATGAAATTGTATTGCATGTAAAAGATCAAATTGATGAAACACTTGAAACATGGGGTTATCACCTTATTGACTTGCAATTGAATGATATATCATTTGATGAAGTAATTATGCGCTCAATGGCACAAGTGGTTGCAACCAATAATTTGAAAGCTGCAGCTGAAAATGAAGGTCAAGCATTATTGATTACCAAAACCAAAGCTGCGGAAGCTGACGGAAATGCAATAAGAATATCGGCAGAGGCAGAACGAACTGCTGCCCAATTGAGAGGTCAGGGTATTGCGCTATTTAGGGAGGAAGTTACAAAAGGTATGGCTAAGGCGGTACAAGACCTTCGAGATTTGGAAGTTGATGATTATCTGGTTGCTTTCTCAATGTGGACAGAAACAATCAAGCATATGTCTGAGCATGGCAAAGGAAACGTAATGTTTATGGATGGTTCCGCTGAAGGTTTGCAACGCTCTGTTAATCAGATGATGGGCATGAGTATTTTGAAAGATAAAAATGCAGGCAAGGAATAATTCCTTATTTAAATATGCCTCGCTGGCACTTGGGCCTCTACTTTGTCTAACGATAATATTCGTTTTGGGCCCAAGTGTTAAATCCTGGACTTTGGGAATAGCTTTTTGGATGATCATTTGGTGGGTGACCGAAGCAACCTCCCTATTTGTTACTGCTTTTTTGCCTATTATTCTGTTCCCGATATTGAATTTGCATACCATTGAGGCAACTGCAGAATATTATGCTGACCCTATTATCTTCTTATTTTTAGGAGGTTTTATATTTGCAATTGGTCTTGAAAGGTCGGGGTTACATCAACGCTTTGCATACGGTATTTTAAAATTGACTGGTCAGTCTTTGAACGGTATAGTCCTCGGGTTTCTATTGAGCACTTCATTATTGAGTATGTGGATAAGCAATACCGCCACAACGATGTTGATGTTGCCAATAGCGGTTAGTGTTATTAATGTTGTAAAAGAGCAGGCAATATTATCCAAAATTGCGGCACGTAATTTTTCTATTTCATTGATGTTATGCATTGCTTATGCCGCAAGTATAGGTGGGATGGCTACTTTGATAGGAACTCCGCCTAATACCGTTTTTGCCGGGTTCATGCGTAAGTCTTATGGTATTGAAATTGATTTCATCGAATGGATGAAAATTGGCGTTCCTATTATGTTGGTGTTACTGGCAGTCCTTTATTATCTCTTAACACGAACATTCTATCCTTCTCAAGCTTTAAAAGAAGAGAAGATTGTGATTCAAGCGCCTGTGTCAGTAACTAAGCTCACCAATAAGGAAAAAATTACTTTGATCGTGTTTGTAATTTTAGCATGTGGTTGGATTTTTAAGTCATTATTGAACAATTTTTTAGGTATTAATTTGACAGATGCCGGAATAGCTATGGGAGGAAGTCTTCTGCTGTTCCTTATACCAAGTTCTGTTGAAAAAAATGATCCTGTATTAATTTGGCGGGACATGAAGGAATTGCCATTTGGAATACTATTTCTATTTGGCGGTGGAATTGCGCTCGCCAACGCCTTGTCTGAAGCAGGTATTCTTCAAGTAATTGCCACAAGAATTGAAACTTTTTCTATGGCAACTTGGGAGATAGTATTGTTACTGACTTTTATTACTGTTATTCTGACAGAAGTCATGAGCAATGTCGCATTGGTTCTTGTATTCTTGCCCATTGTTGGTGCCATGGCAAAAGGACTTGGAATTCCAGTTGAGTATCTTGCTATTCCAGTTACTTTGGCAGCAAGCAGTGGATTTATGCTTCCCATGAGCACGCCCCCAAACGTAATTGCATTCTCGTCAGGTCATCTTAAGATGAAAGACATGTTGTTGATAGGACTTGTACTTGATGCCGTATCAATTATCGTCATTTTTATATTCAGCTGGATAGGACATCTGGGTTGAGATAAAAACTTTTAATCTTCATCACTTTCCTTTAGCCCAATTATCACGCAAAGTCACAATTCTATTGAATACCCTAAGTTCTAAAGTTGAATCTGGATCACAACAGAAGTACCCGGTTCGCATAAATTGAAATCTGTCTCCAGGATTTGCTTGTGCAAGCATTGGCTCTATGTAAACATTCTTCAAAACTTTGAGAGAATCAGGATTGACAGTTGATAAAAAATTATCAGCTGCTGCGGGGTTTTCTACTTGAAACAATCGATCATAAAGTCTTACTTCAGATTTTATGCAATTGACAGCAGATAACCAATGAATTACTGTTCCAGGTTTTATGCCTGAAGTATCGTTTCCTGACCAAGAATCTGCGACAATGGAACATTGGACTTCTGCGATATTGCCATGCTCATCTTTCTGAAAACCCTCACATTTAATGATGCAGCAACTTTTAAGTCTAACGTATGATCCTAGAGTTAGTCTTAAAAATTTTGGTGGTGGCACTTCAGCAAAATCATCATGCTCTACAAAGATTTCTTTGTTGAAAGCGACTTTGCGAGATCCAGCTTCATTATCTTCTTGATTGTTTTCTGTTTCAAGCCATATGGTATCTTCTCCTTCTGGAAAATTAGTAATTACAACTTTAAGTGGATGCAATACAGCAAATGCTCTCAATGCTGATTTGTTCAAATCCTCGCGAACACACGATTCTAGTAAGGAGTATTCAGAGATAGTTTCTCGCTTTGAAACCCCCTGCTTATCGGCGAATTCGCGCAAACTTTTGGGTGTAAATCCTCTTCTCCGAAGACCTGCAATGGTAGGCATTCGAGGATCGTCCCAGCCATTGGTAACTCCTTCTTCAATCAATTGACGAAGTTTTCTCTTGGAAGTTATGGAGTAATTGAGGTTCCTACGGCCAAATTCATATTGTTTTGAAGGGAAAATTCCCAGTTGTTCAATACACCAATCATATAAAGCACGGTGTGGAATGAATTCCATGGTACAAATGGAATGGGTAATCTCTTCAATTGAATCAGATTGTCCATGCGCCCAATCGTACATTGGGTATATGCACCATTTATTGCCAGTACGGTGATGATGAGCATGCTTGATACGGTATAACAAAGGATCGCGCAAGATCATATTGGATGATCCCATATCTATCTTAGCTCTTAAGGTGCAATGTCCATCAGGGAATTCACCAGCTTTCATTTTACGAAAAAGAAGTAAATTTTCTTGTGGATCAACATTTCGATATTGACTATTTTGTCCTGATTCAGTTGGTGTACCTTTGAGTAGTGCAATCTCTTCTGCACTGGAGAAATCCACATATGCAAGGCCTTTTAGGATCAATTGTTCTGCCCATTCATAGAGCTGATCAAAATAATTGCTTGCAAAAAATATGTTAGACGGTTCAAATCCCAACCAACGCACATCTTCAATAATTCCTTCAACATATTCAGTCTCCTCAGTAGCAGGGTTGGTATCATCAAACCTTAAATTGGTTTGACCTCCATATTTAAGTGCTAAACCAAAATTCAAACAAATGGAAGACGCATGTCCAATATGCAAATATCCGTTTGGTTCAGGCGGGAATCTTGTTAGGACTCTTCCATCGTGTTTACCTGAAGCAATATCAGATTCTATGATTTCTTCTAAAAAATTAAGTGATTCTGTTGTCATGAACCTGTTTGTTTTGATTGATTCAACGGTTTTGTAGGTTTGAGGTTATGATTTTTGCGATTTACTTACATTTTCTCAGGCATTTCAATGCCAAGTAGGAGCATTGATTCTGCAAGAGTTTCAGCTACTCGGTTGCTTAAATGAATTCTGAATGCTTTTGCAACTTCACTTTCAGCTCTAAGTATCGAAATGTCATGATAAAACCTATGATAGGATTTAGCCAGTTCGTAGGCATAGTTGGCAATGACTGAAGGGTCATATTTTTCGGCAGCTTCCTCCAATCGATCCTTGTATGCCAATAACAACACCAGCAGATCTTTTTCCTGATCCACAGCTTCATAGGACTTAAAATCAGCCGTTTTGACATCTTCTATTTTACGAATAATAGAACGAATCCTAACATAGGCATTTTGAATGTAGGGCCCTGTATGTCCTTGCAAATCGACAGATTCTTTTGGGTCGAAGATCATTTTCTTTTTAGGCTGCACCTTAATCAGGTGATACTTCAAAGCGGCCATTCCTATCTTGCGAATAATTTCGTATTGATCTTCGTGTTTCATTTCACCTAGTTCACCGCGCTCTTGACTATTGTTATTGGCCTCAGCTATCACTTCATCAATCAAATCATCAGCATCTACAACAGTTCCTTCTCTTGATTTCATCCTCCCTGAAGGCAATTCAACCATGCCATAATTAAGATGGTAAAGGCCTTTGGTATATGGCTCCCCAATTTTGGCTAGGGTTTCAAATAGTGCTTTAAAGTGATAATCTTGTTCATCAGCAACTACATAGATGGTTTTATCAAAATGGTATTTGTTGTAACGCATCCTAGCCATCCCGATATCTTGAGTCATGTACACGGAGGTCCCATCCGAGCGAAGCAATAATTTCTCGTCCATTCCTTGTTCGGTCAAGTCAACCCAAACGGATTGATCTTCACGCTGTGTAAACCATCCTTTTTTGACACCCTCTAGAATGATATCACGACCGAGTTCATAGGTGTCAGATTCGAAGTAATTTTCATGAAATGAAATGTTGAGAGATTGAAAAGTCTTTTCAAATCCTGATAATACCCAATCATTCATTTTACGCCATAGTGCTCGAACTTCATTGTCGTTTTGCTCCCATAATTGGAGTACTTCTTTTGCTTTCTTCCCTAATTTGCTGTACCTATTGAAATATTCATTTTTGTAGGCCTTGAAAAAATCAGGGATGCTTTGTTCCGCCTTTTTATGTGCTACATAGACCGAAATTCCCATGTCAGTAAATTGGAAATCTTCATATTCTTCCTTAAACTTCGTTTCAAAGAGAACATAGTATTTTCCAACAAAATGATCACCTTTCATTCCTGAAGTTTCTGGTGTTGCACCTTCTCCATACTGTTCCCATGCCACCATGCTCTTACAAATGGCTATCCCACGATCATTAACCACTTGAGTACGAATCACATCATATCCAGTTTTGTTCAGAATCTGACTTACTGACCACCCCAATAATATATTTCGGATATGGCCCAAATGCAAGGGTTTGTTGGTATTTGGCGAACAGAACTCTACCAAAACCTTTCCTTTGGATAATGGATTGAAATTAACAATTTCATCGTTCAGGATTTCATGCCAGAACAAATTGCTCATTCTAAAATTCAGAAAGCCATTGACGGCGATCATATCTTGCACATAGTCACTTTTGACAGCCTTGACGAGTTCCTCAGCCAATACATTTGGAGCTAAGTTGCATTGCTTAGCTATACCAAATATTGGCAAGCCATACTCCCCGTGTTCTGTTTTTGCGTTAGATCGAATGATTAGCTGGTCTTCTTGAAGTTGAATCCCCTTCTCACTTTGTAAATATTGAATAATGGAATTTTTGATTCCTTCGAACTTATCTTTCATAAAATATGTTATTCAAGATGGATTGCAAGCATTATTTAAGCTCTAGTTTTTTGGCGCTTAACAGTCAATTTTCCAGGTATGCAACTATCACCATTGATGGTTCCGCTCCAAGTACCAATGAGTGTACTGGTATCGCCCAATTTGGCCCATTGCAATTTGTAAATCTTGGTGCACCACTCTACGCCTTTGGGTTCTTTATGATGAATGACTTTACCATCTTGTAACTGAAGGTGCTTTTTATTGATCCAACTGCCGTTGATTTCAATTTTTGCTGAAAGCTCATTTGTTACTGTGGAAAAGGTCCCTTTGATTTCTTTCCCATCATCATTCAAGGAGATTGTAATAGGATAACTGGATTTATAGCCTCCTTTTTCTTGAGTGAGTGTACCTTCCCACACGCCTGTAAGGTTGTTGTTTTGGCAGTGAACCAACCCAACGTGCGTTACATAAAAGAAAACCAATATTAAACTAATCTTCATCCTCATTGCTTTCATTTACAAAGAAACTAAAATAAGTTGTTCCATATTTTCTGAGTTCCAAAAAATGTGGATTTTTATCAAATTTATGATCCGGGTTGTGTTCCAATACAAACAAGCCGTTGAGTGTCAAAAGTTGATTATCAAATATCAGATCGGGTATTTCATCCAGCCAAGGAAGCGGATATGGTGGACCTGCAAAAATATAATCCCACTGACCGGACTGTGAAGTTACAAATTTTTTGACATCATTACAAACAATAGTAGCCATTTGATCCAACTGCAATTCTTTCATCAGTTGAGTAATGAAGGCAACAGCTGGTCTAAATTTGTCCACATAAGTTACGTCAACACAACCACGTGATAACATTTCAAGGTCATGTGAACCTGTTCCACCAAATAAGTCCAAAAATCTTACCGATTCAAAGTCTATCCTATTGTTCAAAATATTGAACAATCCTTCTTTTGCGACATCGGTAGTAGGTCGTGTAGGCCAGTTGTCGGCCTTGGGTTGAAATTTTCTCCCCTTGAATTTTCCCGAAATTATGCGCACGCAGCAATCAATTGTTGCAGGCTATGAATCTGAGCAGGAATAGCTGAATCAGACTTTAATTGAGGTAATTGAAGTGCGAATACATTTGCAAAGAACTTACGCAAATGATCAACAATATCAGATTGCTCAGTGATCATTCCACCAAAACCAATATTACAAGCTTGTTGATGAAAATTGAATTTATTTGCTAAGGCAAGTGTAAAATAAGATACATCAGCCCCTGACTGAAATTGATATCTGTTTAAAGCAAGTAGCTGTCCTTGATCCCGAATGACAATATCAAATTCACGAGCACCAAACCATAAGGTTATAGAATGTCCAGATTGCTTCTTGCTTAACTCTAGCAAATACTCTGTAACATGCACAATATCAATAGGTTCACTAGATTTTTTAATATTGGAGGAAAAGATCAGTACACATTCATCTGACGGCATGGGCCCTGCAAATACTTGATCATTTTGATCAATATTGGTTAATTGATTCAAATATGCACTGGTATGAAGAGGCTCGTAGAGTCCTTGTGGCACAAGACAATAAGGAAATGTATTGGCCACAATGCGGCATTGTCCCAATGATTCCATTTCATTTAAACCTTTGCTCATTGGACGAATTCCACCAATATTACCATCTAATTCAGATAGCCACCATGCATCATCAGATTGCAAAAGGTACTTTCCAAAGGGTAATTTATTCTGATTATTTAATGCGAGTCCTGACACCTAATATCATGTTGTAAAGCACAAAGTTAGCCATTGAATCAAAACCAAAGACATTTTTCGTGAAAATATAAGGATATGAGCATTTCATGAGTAAATCATGCTAGATTGAAACACCGCGCAGAACTATTCGTTAATAGCTGTCATTAGAATAAATTTTATGAGATATTCCTTATTGTTGTTGACAGTTCTTCTTTTTCAAGCATGTAAGAATGACAAAGTAGCACAAGCCAACAAAAAAAATCCTGTTGATACTACCAAGATTGACACCCTAAAAGAATTATCATTCAGTAAACCAACGAGTGACTTAATACCTGTAAAATTAC
>Ga0105044_10002482_pt1 | contig 25182 bp, 20 predicted proteins | sample MAT01_FD_78092 | JGI IMG/M metagenome (GOLD analysis project Ga0105044, IMG submission 78092) | Freshwater microbial communities from Lake Fryxell liftoff mats and glacier meltwater in Antarctica - MAT-01 | ecosystem: Environmental > Aquatic > Freshwater > Ice > Liftoff microbial mat | place... | reverse complement strand
ATGATCCGCCGCCAGCCGTTGCGGATTCACATTCGCCACAGCGTTCGGCAACGTTTCGGGCAATTGATGGTGATCGGTCACAATCACATCAACGCCCGCCGCCCTGAGCGCGTCAATTGCCTCGTGCGCCGAAATGCCCGTGTCTACGGTAATCATCAGTTTGATGCCGCGTTCAGCCCACCGCATCGCCCGTGGGATATGCACGCCATGACCCTCTTCTAAGCGCGTCGGGATGGTGTACTCGACCATAGCGCCAACTCCCCGCAGCACTTCAACCAACAACGAGGTAGACGTAATGCCGTCTACGTCAAAATCACCCCATACCAGAATGGACTCACCCCGCTCAATCGCGTCCAATGTGCGCGACAATGCGGCCTCCATATCCGGCAGTTCGTAGGCAGAAGTTGGCCGATAGTAGCTTGAATCCGTGAACGCTAAGGCGTCTTCAGCCGTCTGGATTCCGGCACGCACTAACAGTTGCAAGACCCGACGATCTTGTTTCAGACGTGCCAAATCAGATGGTATGGGGGTATCTGGCCGCAAACGCCATGAGGTTTCGCCAGACATGATTAAAATTCAAATTCCGTGATGTCGAGGCTACTGGGCAGAATCAGCGATTCATCATCCTGAACGTCTAATGAGCCGCCCTTTTGCCCACGATCACACAGTGAGCGATAAGTACAAAATATACACCGACTTACATCATCGGTCTTAGGGAAATCGGTCTGCGCCTGTACTTGGGCGATCAAGTCAATTAGATACCGTTCATCCGCTTCAAATTCTGCCTGAGAATAATCTAAAGTCACTGACGGCTTAACATCCGCCGCAAACCAATAGCGCATCTCAATTTGATCAGGCGTCACCGGCACGCCATCTGTGAAGGCTGCGCCCGCCTTCGCCACTACATAACGATACACCCGCGTTTGAACCCGCGTTTTTAGCGCCTTAGGGGTCTGCTTCTTGTGGGTTTTATAATCTACAATCACCACCCGCTTGCCCGGTTCAACCGCTAACAGGTCAAGCTTGGCCGTCAAGCGTACACCGTTGATCGGGACAGACAGGCTGACCTCGGCTGACCTCCGTAGGGGCAAACCGCGCATCGCATCGCGCTTAAAACGCGCCCACCATGCCGAAAGCTCCGCATCATTTTTCGGGTCTAGGGCATCAATCGGTACGCCCGCAATCACTTGCTGCGCCATCCAGTGAAACGCGCTACCACGCCGCGCACGCTCTTCCCATTCGGCAATCGGTTCGGCCTCTGGCACGGCACAGCGCACCGTCTGGACATGACCTAATTGAAACCGATAGGCGCAGTCCAAGTAATCTTGCAAACTAGATTGGCTGAAAGCATTACTGCGTGGGACGGCCATTTTCCCTCCAAAACGCTTCTAATAGGATTAACGGGGCGGCGGGTCTTGCCTGCCCTTGCCCTTCGTTACAGGTTACAAACAGGGCTTTTCGCGCCCGCGTAATCCCGACGTATAACAGGCGTAGCCGTTCCGAAACATAGCCGTATCGTGCCTGTACAGTCGCCTCACCTTCAATGTATTCCAACTCTAACGGATTCATGACGGCTTCGAGTTGTGCAACAACTTCTTGGACTACATCCATCCCGCCGCGTACAAACTCGCGCTCGCCCATATAGGTGTCATGCGGCTCGCCGGACGGAAAATCGTAATTATTAATCGAGGTCAAATAGACCCTATCCCACTCTAAACCTTTTGCCCGGTGCATCGTCGAAATCGTCACACGGACAGATTTACCCGAATCGGCTGCCTCGTCAATGTCATCGCTTAGCCCGTATACGCTACGCCGATTTTCCGCGATACGCTCTAGTTCAGACGCGAATTGACGCAACCGCCACGCCGGTTCTTTTTCGGCCATTCGTCGTAGTCCGAGGGCGAGCGCATGTGTCACCGCCAAATCGAACGGTTGGGTGAATATCTCCTGACCAATCATCAAAATCAACTGGTCAACCGGCAGCACCGCCGCCCGCAACCAACGCACCATCGCCACGCGAAACGCCCAAAAAGCCCGCACGGCCTCATCCCCATCCCGAATGGCGTTCTCAACCGATTCCGCAATCAAAGCCTCATCCGAAAACAACACATCTTCCGGCGAAAAAGACCGTTTGAGCAATCCAAATATCTTACCGCTGTGGTCGCGTACTAGCCGTGGCTCATCGACCAACAACCCATACCATGCCTCGAAAGCGCGCTCCAGACGCCCCATTTCAATCGGCAGGGCTAGATAATGCACAATCTCAGCCAGTACATTCGCCGCCCGCCGCGCAGAACTGGGCGTTCGCAACAATTCATGGAATGAAATGCCCAACGCTTGTAGTTCTTTCGCCATCTCAGCGCCCGAAGCATTGCGCGGAACTAATACTGCGATGCTGATATCGCCGCCCACCTCCAACGTCTTTTGGATGTGTGCCGCCACTCGTTTACGTTCGGTGTCTGATGACATCAACTCGCTCATCAGCGTGATTCCACGCGGGTTATCGGCTGGATTGGGCTGAGGGTCATCTGGCGGCGTCGGCAAAATATCCGGCGGTGCTAAGGGCGTCAGCGCCCGTACCGACGGGTTGGGATGCTCGCGTGACCAACGCGCCAACTCATTCGCCAATGCGATAATACTGGGTGTTGACCGGCCAGAATGCGGTAATTCCGTCACCTGTACGCCCGGTTCACGCATAAATCGGCGCAAATGCTCCGGGCTGGCCGTCGTAAACGTCTCATAAATCGCTTGATTCGGGTCGCCCACCCGCACCCAATTACCATACTTAGCCGTTAACAGTCGCAATAATTTTTCCTGCGCCAGACTACTATCTTGCGATTCATCCTCCAGCACATACGGCCAGCGATCTTGAAGCTGTTCCAACAGCCCCGCGTCCTTTTGCAGCACCGCCAACGCCCCGCCAATCAAATCACCAAAATCCAGCGCCCCGCGATACGTCAACAATTCAGTGTAAGTCACATAGATTTCATAACATGCCCGCGCCAATGTGAACGGCTCATCGGTGGCCTTTAACTGTGCCGTGATGTCTTGCGGTTGCCAGCGTTCATCTTTCGCTTTTTTGATAAAGGCCGCCGCCGCCCGCCCCAGTAAGTTCATCCAATCATTGCCGCGATTCTGCGCGCTATCAGGGTTCTGGTCAAGTTCGTAATACCACCCCGGTGAGGTTTTGACCCAGCCACGCAGCGCGTCATTCATCAAACGTTCGGAATCAGCTTCGTCCAAAATCTCAAACGATTCCCCCAATCCCACCAATTCTGGTCGCATCCGCACGATGTCATTGGCGAGGCCGTGCAACGTCCGTACCCGATACCCTACCCCCGGCATCAGCCCAAAATCTTCGCGCACAAATTGGTTGACTTGCTTGCTAAAATTGTCGGCCGCCGAGTTGCTCATGGTCACGACCAAGATTTCTTGGTCTTCTTGCAAATCAGCCTCGGCCACCAACTTGGCCGCCAAATAAGACAACGTGCGCGTCTTGCCACTGCCGGGGACAGCCGCCACCGCCAGCCGTCCGCCCCGATAGCCCACCACCTCAGATTGACCGGCGCGTGCTTCAAACGGCATGGTTTTTCCCCTTCATCTGAGTCCGGCGCAGAATACGTCCCAAAGCCGTTAAAAGATTTCCTTGTTGCTGCATCCCCTGTTCACCATAGTCGCTGGCCGTCATCACCACAGTGCCGCTGCACCGACGCAATAACCCAGCCACCAGTCGATAGCCGCTTTGCATCGCTGTAATGTTTTCCTCAACGGCTGTCCATGTTTGGTCTGACGGCCACTGCAAACTCAAAACATACGGGTGTGCTAAAGGTTGAGACAACCGTTCCGTCCAGCCCGGGCTGCCGATGTCCAACCAGATTTGTCGCTCCACTTGTCGGTTGGTCATCAAAAAGGTATAGGCCGGTGCGATGAGTACCCCAGCCGAATCAAGCGGCTCAGGTTGGCTCAGGCTACGCTGACCTAGAACACCTTGTATCACCGCTTCTAGGTAAACGCTGGCGCTCCACAGGTCGTCCGGCAATACCCCGCCGATTTGACGATAAGTCGCCGCCGAATCGACCAAAGCCGCCACCGCTTGCGCCGCATCCAAGTCCCCGTGAAGGTTAAACCCCGGCTGCGCTAATATTTCCCCATAAAGTCGGCTGAAGAAATGGTCAAGCGGGATCGGCTGCCCACGCTGATACCCCTCCATCCACCCCCGCAGGCGCTCATAGCGTTCGCCCGCCGTGAACGTGATGCGATCTTGCATCGCCCCAATCAAGCGTTCAAACGAAGTCAGACCTTTTTTACTACTAGAGGCCAACAGCGCCGCACGCACCGGGTCAAGCCCTTCAACCGCTGTGGTCAGCGCATGGGCGACATCTTCCGACGGGGGCAGCATCCCCCAGCCCGGATGCGCCATCTGCGCCAGAGTCATCAAACACCGAACCGACGGCTCTAAACGCAACGGACGCGACGGGCGTAGTGAACGACTCGGCACGCCCAATTGCCCTAATCGGTAGGTTAACGCAAACCGCAGCGCATCAGACAAATACGGCACAACCAGCGCGATGTTTTCTGGTAAGATGCCTTCCTCGCCCACCCAAATCGCCACCCGTTCCGCCGCATCGTCAATCATCTGAGGGAAAAATCGAAATGATGCCCGTTCAATCCCGCCCATCGGGTTATCGGTGAGCGTCACGGCATCTCGATCTCGTTGGGCAAAACTAACGCCAAAATGTTGAATCAAGGCTTGGCGTGCGTTATCGGGGTGGATCGGCGTCTCAAAATCTACCGATGAATCGCATACGTTGCGTAGCGAAAACCCACTAAATTCGTCTGCACCAAGGAATCGGCGATAACTCGCTTCCTCATCAAACAAAACGACGGCGCTTTCGCAATTTTCAATCAAATCACTCATCACCCGATGCGCCGCCGGGACATCTTCCTCGCAATTGTCATAAATAATATGTCGCGCCCGCTCCATCACATACCGCTGACAAGCTCCTAACGGCCAAACATGCCGCATAAACAGGTCTACAGTCAGAGAATAATCCAGCAATCCGTGTTCCAAACAATACTTGCGAAACGTGCTGGCCGCCGTCTGCACATCGTCGTACATCCGAAGCTGACCTTTATCGCCGACCCACGCTGCACTAAGGCGGCTACCGATTTCGGCCAAATTAAAACCCACCAACGCAGACTTATTCATGTTATCAAGGATTTGACCGTATATGCGCGAACGCGGCAAGCGCACCGTCTCGAAAAAACCCGGATTCGACATCAATGGTTCGACGACTTTTGCCATCGCCCACTGCGCGGCCTCCGAATCCAAAAAAGTCGGCTGAACATCGGGTCGAAAGCCGGCTTGCTGGGCCACCATCGGCCAAAATAACCCCGTCATCCGCCGTGATAGGCCGCCGAAAGTTAGTATCTGCACATCGCTGCTAGACGGCATATCTGGCGCACGCAACGCCGAAAGATAGGGCTGCGCCAACAGCGGTTGCGGCGTCCAAATCGAAACGGTATGCCCAGCAACACCCGCGAACAATAACCGCCGCAATCGTTCAACCGCTGCCTGAGTTTTGCCTGTCCCCGCCATACCTCGAACGAATTTCCGGGCGGGCGTTTGTATATCCAATACGGCCTCTTGATCCGCCGTCCACGTCCATCTCTGTCCCGCCATACATCCCCCTCTGACGATTGGCCTAAGATGTGATTATCTATTATAATATGTTTGTACTACTTTGAGCGAAAGACACGCTGAATACCCCCTTTTTTTAGCGTTCTATAAAAACTTCAACTTGCATCAGGGGAATTTCGCGCTACGATATGCAATTCAAACACCTGCAAATCTCTCAGGGAGTCGCGTCTATGTTATTCACAAATCGCATTTTTGACACGGAGCGCGGCACATGGCCGCCGGAGTGACGCCGCACGAAGGATCAAAGGCTGGGGGCTTTTTGCTCGCCCTTCCGGCTATGTTGTGGTTAGGTCTTTTCTTCCTCCTGCCGCTGATTATTGTTCTCGTGTTCAGTTTCCTCACACGCGGGCAAGGCAATCAGGCCGTACTCCCCTTCACATTCGCACAATATACCCGTGTTTTTGACACTTTTTGGGTCGTCATGCAGCGTTCAATCAACATTGCGCTGCTCACCACCGCAATCTGCCTCGTTGCGGGTTATCCGCTGGCCTATTTCATTGTGCGCCGCAAAACCAACCTCGGCAAACAGTTTGCCCTGTTTTTGGTCATCCTCCCTTTCTGGACAAATTTCCTCGTCCGCACCTATGCTTGGCGAGTCATGCTCGGACAAGAGGGTCTCATCAACACGACCTTGATGAACGCTGGTCTCATCAAAGAGCCGTTGGCGCTGTTAAACACAGAGTTTGCGGTCATCCTCGGTCTGGTTTATGGGTTCTTACCCTTCATGGTACTTCCCATCTACGCATCCCTCAGCCGCTTTGATTTTCGCTTTATCGAAGCCGCACAAGACCTCGGCGCAAATGACTTCACAGCATTTCGCCGCGTCATGCTCCCCATCACCATGCCCGGCGTCGTCGCTGGCAGCATGTTGGTCTTCATCCCAGCCGTCGGCACATTCGTGACATCCGACCTGTTGGGCGGGACTAAAGGCTTGATGATTGGAAATCTGATTAGCGCGCAGTACAAAGGCAGCGGCAATCTTCCGCTGGGTGCTGCGCTTTCCATTGTGATGATGGGCGTCGTGATGCTTGCACTGCTGGTTTATGCGCGCTTTGGGAGGGAAGACTAACATGGGTAATCGGATAATGAGTCGGAATGTTGTCACCGATACGACCTTTTCACAACCCCAACCGATGCGTCCGGGGATGGTCGTTCGTAACGTAGGCAAAGTGGGGTTAGTGATTGCACCCATTTTCTCATATTTCTTCCTTTGGGCGCCTATCCTGCTGCTGGTGATTTTCTCGTTCAACGACTCGCGTGGCGTCGATACATGGCGCGGCTTCACGCTACGTTGGTATCAAAATATTTTCGCTGGGACAATGGGCGGCGAAGCGCGCTTTTCCACTGAATTAATGGTGAACGCGCTTGGCAATACACTGATTGTTGGTTTAATCTCTACAGCGATTGCAACCGTTATCGGCACAATGGTCGCTCTGAGCTTGGCGCGTAGCAATCTGCCGGGCAAGAAAATCCTCGATAACATCATGTACCTGCCGGTGGTCATCCCAGAAATCACCCAAGCGGTATCGTTGGCGATTTTCTTCAACCTTGTTTTCGATTTCGTCGATAACAGCACCGGTGTCCGTGGGACTCCCGGTTTTGCCACCATCATCATCGGCCATGTCGCCTTTAACATCTCTTACGTGGCGATTGTCGTGCGCGCCCGGCTTGCCAACATGAACCCGCGCCTAGAAGAGGCCGCCAATGATCTGGGCGCCAACACATGGCAGACCTTCATTCGGATCACTTTGCCCCTGATCCTACCCGGTATCGTCGCTGGCTCGCTGCTGGCGCTCACGTTGTCGATGGATGATCTCGTAATCACCTTCTTCAACTCCGGCATCGGAACCACCACCCTCCCCGTGTTCGTTTACGGCTTGATTAAGACCAGTGTCACGCCAGAGGTCAATGCGCTTTCGACCCTGATGCTCATCTTTTCAACCGTGATCGTAGGTTTTTCGCTTTATCTGCAAAACCGCTCTAGCGAACGTCCGCATACCCGTAGCTAATTTAGTCTAAACAAGGAGAAACACAATGCGCGTCTTTGTCCTCATTGCTATGCTGTTTTCTGTGTTCGGCATCACCGCCGCACAAGAGACCACCGCCATCGACACCGATTGGACTTGCCCAGCCGGATTTGAAGGCCAACAACTCAACGTCTTTAACTGGGCGACCTATATCGGAGATAGCACCGTCTCAGATTTTGAACTCCTCTGCGGCGTAACTGTTGAATACAACGTGTATGACAGCGACGATATGGTCATCACCCTGATGCGTCAAGGCAACCCCGGCTATGATGTCGCCTTCCCGACGGACTATATTGTGGACATCCTGCGCTCGGAAGGACTGCTGGCCGAGATCGACCTCGCCAATATCCCCAACATTGCTAACATCGGCGAACAATACCTGAACCAACCGTTTGACCCGGAAAACAAGCACTCTGTCCCGTATGTATGGGGGACAACCGGCATCGGTTACGACATCGACGCTGTAGGGTATGAAATCACCGACTGGGTTCAGCTCTTCGAGTGCGAATGTCGCGTCGCTTGGCTAGACAGCCCCCGCGCCATGTTCAGCATCGCCCTGACCATCCTCGGCTATGATCCAAACAGCGAAAGCCCTAGCGAAATCGCCGCTGCCCGTGATTACCTGATCGAAAACAGCAGCAACGTGGTCGCCATCGCAGCCGATGACGGCGACTCGCTGTTGGCTCAGGGCGAGATCGATATCGCCATAGAGTACGGCGGTGATGTCGGCCAACAAATCGTTGATTGTGCTTGCGAAAACCTAAAGTACGTCGTCCCTAACCTCGGCGGCATCATCGACTATACCAGCATCATTTTGTTGGGCGACGGCCCGAATCCGGCATTGGCGCAGGTCTGGATGGATTACATCCTTGAGCCGGAAATTCAGGCCTCCATTACCAACACCATCCTCTATCCGACCCCGAATGTCGTGGCGATTGAAGAAGGCTTGATTGACGCGGAATTCCAAAACAGTTCCGCTGTCACCCTCTCGGATGAGGTCGCGTCCAATACCTTCTTCATCACGAAGGTCTCGAGTGAAGCGGAACAGTATTACACTGACGCTTGGGACGAAGTGAAAATCCTAACCGGCCTCTAACAGTCGCTTTTGGGACACATCAACAAGGGCGGGGCGCAAGTCCCGCCCTCTTCATGCCCCAAAACCCAGAAAGAGAAAACATGAGCGACATCAAGGTTGAACTGATTGACGTGGTGAAAGAGTTCCCGTTGCAGCGCGGCGAAACCACGCCTGTACGCGCCGTGAACAGCATAAACCTCGATATTTATGACGGTGAGTTTTTCGCGCTGCTTGGCCCCAGTGGGTGCGGTAAAACCACGACCCTCCGGCTCATCGCCGGGTTTGAACAACCGACCTCCGGATCCATCTTGATTGACGGAAAGCCGATGCAAGGCGTCCCATCGTTTTATCGCCCAGTCAACACTGTGTTTCAGGATTACGCGCTGTTCCCGCACATGAGCGTCATCCAAAACGTGATGTTCGGGCTCCAAATGGATAAAGTCCCCCGCAAAGAAGCCGAACATCGGGCTATTGAAGCCTTAGAAATGGTGCGACTTCCCAATGCGCTCAATCGTAAGCCACGGGAGCTTTCTGGCGGCCAACAGCAACGCGTCGCGCTCGCCCGCGCCATCGTCAAGCGCCCCAAAGTTCTGTTACTGGATGAGCCGTTGGGCGCACTTGACCTCAAATTGCGCCGCGAAATGCAGTTTGAGTTAAAGTCGATGCAGCAAGAATTGGGCATCACCTTCATCTTCGTCACCCACGATCAAGAAGAAGCCTTGACGATGGCAAACCGCATCGGCGTCATGAACAATGGCGACCTGCTCCAAGTCGGGCGTCCAGAAGAAATCTACGAGATCCCGGCCACCCGTTTCGTCGCAGATTTTATCGGCGAAACCAATTTCATCCACGGCAAAATAATCTCGTATACCGACTCCTATGGCGTAATCGCGCTTGATGACCACACCCGTGTTACCGCTACATTGGGGGATGATGAAGTCGTCGCTGGTCAAGAAGTCAGCATCGCTGTCCGCCCAGAAAAGATGAATATCATGGCTTATGCCGATGCGCCAGTCGCGCACGACACGCTCAACAGCGTGACAGGTCAAGTCGCACAAGTCTTTTACATCGGCACGGACACTCGTTATGCGGTTCGCGTTGGTAAAGATGCCCTCATCAATGTGCGCGTGCAAAATACCACGACAGTCCAAACCACAAACTTCAAAGAACGCGATACCGTAATCATTAGTTGGGAGCGCGCCGTCGCCCGCATCCTCACCCAATAAAACAAACAATCCCCTTTTTGACCGGTCAAAAAGGGGATTGTTTGTTATCTCATGGAAAGCGCCCTAGCCATTTCAATAGCCTTGAGGGTATGCGGCGGGAGATAATCACTGTATCGCACTTGCCAATCTAAGTTGAGGTAATCTAAGGCCGTAACGCGCCCGCGACAGAGTGGGCTACCGCAACCGCAAATCATATCAAGTGGCACGCTGATTTCTGTCATGGCGTAATCATAAGTGATCTCCTCCCCCTCAGCGATGTCCCGACGCGCAATCATCGTGTTATCATCCAACCATCCAATATTCGGGTCACAAGAATGATTCATAAAACGCTCTGGCTCCCCTTCAAAGGCCAAGTGGGTCTCGGAACATTGATAGGCATAATGCAGTAGATGCTCTTGCTGTTCGGGCGTCTTTTCAAGTAGCTCCTGAATCGTCATCGTCGGCGTGCCGACATTCATCTGGCTGACGATTTCGCCTACCTTAATCGGCTTATCTGCAACCAAGCCATTTCCGTGGATGACATCACCCTTCACTGCCTTAACATGCGGGTGTAGCATTTGACAATTCTCCTGTAGACTCAAGTTTGAAACTTCAAGATATACTTTAACAAGATTACGCGATTTTAGAGGATAAGGTGCAACATGGTTCCACGTATATTGGTGGTTGATGATGACCCCATGACCGTCGAACTCATCAAGGCGTATTTAGAGAAAGAACACTGGCAAGTTATTTTGTCGGATAACGGGCGTGACGCCATCGACATCGCCCGTGAGAGGCAACCAGACCTCGTGATTCTTGACCTGATGCTGCCGCGTGTTGATGGGTTAGATGTCTGCCGTATCCTTCGCAGTTCCACCGACATCCCAATCATGATGCTCACCGCCCGCACCACCGAGGATGATATCTTGCTCGGCCTCGAGTTGGGCGCGGATGATTACATCACCAAACCGTTCAGCCCACGTCAGTTGGTCGCCCGTGTCCGCACGGCGCTTCGCCGGAACCGAACCTTTCAACGCGACGATGAAAGCATGGTGTTCGGCGCATTGGTGATTTCGCTCGCCCGCCATGAGGTGCGCGTCTCTGACCAGCCCATCGCCTTGACTCCGCGCGAGTTCAAATTATTGGTGATTATGGCGCGTGAGCCGGGACGAGTGTTCAGTCGCCAACAATTATTAGAGGGTGCATTTGGCCCCGATACCGAAAGCCTCGAACGAACAGTAGACTATCACATCATGAATTTACGGCGGAAGCTCGATGAAATACAGGCTGCGGAGTACATTCAAACCGTTTTTGGCGTGGGTTATCGGTTCTCGGCAAGCACCACTGCTTCGTAGCCTCCGCTTTCAACTGCTGGTTGGATCGCTACTTATCATCGTCCTGACCTCCGTTTTTTCGGGGTCGTTGGTCACTTATTCTGTCGCAGAACGCTTTGAGAGCGTGGTCGCCAAACCGTCTATAAGCACCGGTAATCGATTCCGCTGCCCAACCACCGAAGTCTGCATCATCATCGCAAATGACGCCGTATCAGAAGCCGTCAAACGCGAATTCATCGAATCAGCGACCAATGCCGTCTTGATCGTCCTAATCATCGCTGGGATCATCACGCTAACCTTATTGGCGATATTGGTTGTCCCCCGCTTGAAAACGATTGAAGACCTAACTTTTGCCGCCCGACAGCTTGCGGATGGACAATGGCATCAGCGAGTCAACGTTAAAGCAGCAGACGAAATCAGTGAATTGGCGAGATCATTTAACGCGATGGCAGACAACTTGCAGCGCGTCGAAGGCTTACGTCGCACAATGGTCAGCGACATCGCACACGAACTCCGCACGCCCCTCTCGAATATCCAAGGCTATATGGAGGGGTTACGCGATGGTGTCATCACCGCACGGCCTGAGTTATTCGAGTCGCTCTATCAAGAATCGCAGCTTCTGACCCGACTCGTGAACGATTTGCAAGTCCTTGCGATGGCCGACGCCGGCCAACTCAGTTTGCGACGGTCAACCGTCTCGCTCAATGGGCTGGTTAAAAATGTGATCCTCAGTATCCGCGATAAAAGTAGCCCTCAAGCCACCATCACCATTAAGTCGATGGATCACCTTCCGCGTGTTTATGTCGATCCAGACCGGGTTAAACAAGTCCTCGGAAATTTAATCAATAACGCCCTCGCACACACCCTACCAGCTGGGCATATCACCATCGAAGCCAGTGCGGATAGCGAATTCGTTTGGTTGCGAGTATCCGACACCGGCGAAGGCATCGCGCCGGAACATCTGTCGTATGTCTTTGAGCGATTTTACCGCGCAGACGCCTCGCGCACACGCTCTACCGGGGGTACGGGCATCGGCCTTGCGATTGTCAAACAACTCATCCAAGCGCACGGCGGCATCGTTGAGGTCGAGAGCAAAATTGGCGTCGGCTCTAGCTTCACTTTTAGCCTCCCGATTGAGCCAACCCCCTAATTCAAAAAAGACACCCCGCCTGTTCGGTCTGAACAAGCGGGGTGTCTTACGCGGGTGGTTACAAACAGTGTTAGCGCAATTCCGCCAACAGGACATCCGCAAAAGCACGCTCAAAGATGAAGCCAGTGAACTGTTCCATGATGACCCCCGGCGTAAATCCGCTACCTTCAGGGGTTGTCACTTCCAACTTCACCAGATACGAGCCACGCTGAACAAACACGCGCCCACGCGAGGCGGGTTGCTCATTACAGGCCACCACACTGCTTGAATAAACCGGGTTCCCATAAGCGAACTCGCTCACGTCACTCAGTCCGCCGGACACCCCATACGAGGCCAAGCCCGCATCAGCAAGTGCGGCCTGAGCCTCTTCTACGCTCGGGGTCTTGTAAACTGTGTAGCTGGCGGTATAAAACGGCATTAAGGCCGAATCGCAAGTCGCGTTAGTCAATGCGCCTTCAACCGCAAACTCCACCCCGTGAGCTTCTAAGAGCGGTTGCACAGCTGTCGAGACGCCGCTTGCGTCCGCAACCTGTTCCACGGTCAACTCGCGTGAGGAAATGCCGATGACTTCTGGCTCAACCGCCGCGCCCAAGAGTTCTAAAAGAGTTGTGCGAATGTTATCCTCAGACAACGCCAACAAAACATCATCTTTCGTCGGTTGCACAGGCGTTTCATAAGCCGTCGCCACAGTCGTCGCGTCAGTCACGATCAAAACGGTGGTCAAGGTGGTAGCATCGCCGCCCGCTTGTGGGTCACGAATTTTGATGCCGAGGACGTTTTCTTGCCCTTCCAAAACCTCACCAAAAATGGTGTGTTTATAGTCCAAGTGGGTGGTCGCAGCCGTGGTGATGAAAAACTGCGAGCCGTTCGTCCCCGCACCTTCCGGTGAAGTCCCAGCATTCGCCATCGCCAACCAAAAAGGCCGCTTGAAGGTCAAGAACGGGGTCGCTTCATCGTTAAACTCATAACCGGGGCCGCCCGATCCAGTCGCTGTCGGATCACCACCCTGTGCCATGAATCCTTCAATCACACGGTGGAAAATCGTGCCATTGTAATAATCATTCTGCGCGAGGAAGACCATGTTATTCACTGCTACCGGCGCATAGCCTTCCAGCAGGTCGATATAAACCGGTCCGGCATCCGTGCAGAAAATCGCACGGTAATCAACGCCATCTTCCAACACTTGCTCCGCTTGGGTAAATTCGCGGGTCACAGGCTCTACCGGCGTGGCGGCAGCGCACAATTCTGTCGGGGTTTGTGCCGCGTCTTGGGCGAAAACAGGACTGATTGCCACTGCACATAGCAAGGCAAGCAGTAGGAAACGTGCAATTCGCATTGAGATATACTCCTCTAAGTTCGGGACGCGCCCAATTGTACTGTTTGCTATCACCGTGCGCGAGGGGTGAGAAACGGCTAATCCCCCACGCTTGGCGCAGTATCAGCAGCATCATCTGCAAACTGACGCTCATATAACTCGGCATATAAGCCGCCCTGACGCAGTAATTGAGCGTGTGTGCCTTCCTCAACCACTTGACCGCGCCGCATCACCAAAATACGGTCTGCCTCGCGGATGGTACTCAAGCGGTGGGCAATCACGATACTGGTGCGCGACTTCAAGATTTGCCGCAACCCTTGCTGAATCAACAGTTCCGTCTCGGTGTCGATATTGCTGGTGGCCTCATCCAACACCAACACGCTATCTGGGCTGTGCAACAGCGCCCGCGCCAAGGCCAAAAGCTGGCGCTGACCTTGCGAGAGGTTCGCGCCTCCCGGCAGGAGTTGGAAATCGTATTGCCCCGGCAACCGTTCGATGAACGGTGTAGCACACGCCAAGCGCGCCGCCTCTTTCATCTTTTCATCGTCGATTTGCGAGTCAAATAGCTTGAGGTTGTCGGCAATTGTGCCGTAGAAACAGTAAGGATTCTGTGGGACAACCATCACCCGCTGTCGCAAATCCTCAGCGGTCATCTCGCGCACATCCACGCCATTGATTTTGACAGCGCCGCTGTTCACATCATAGAAGCGCGCCAACAATCCCGCCAACGACGTTTTGCCAGCCCCGGTTGCCCCGACAATCGCCACATTTTGCTTGGCTGGAATGATGAGGTTGATGTCGCGCAAAACCGGCATCCCGTCATCATAGCCAAATGTCACATGATCGAACTGGACTGAAAGCTCTCCGGTTGGAACAATTTTGGGCGTTACGGGATCAGGGATAGCCGTCTCAATTTTCAGCAAACGCGCCATCCGCTCACCAGCTGCCAACGCCATCTGAATCTGCGAAAATTGCTCGGCCAGCAGCAAAATTGGCTCAAACAAGCGTTGTGAATAACGAATCATCGCGACCATCACGCCGATGGTCGCCCACCCATTGACCATGCCCAAACCGCCGCCAATCAGCGTCATACACAAACCCGTCGCCGACAAGGCCATGTTGATTGACGCATAGCGCGTGTATTGGTCACGCAAACTGACATGCGTATCGCGATGAGCGCGATTCACCGTATCGAAATCTTGTCGGCTCTGTTCCTGCTGACCGAACAACTGCACGATCAACATGCCGTTAAATTGTTCGTTGGTATACGCCAGATAATCCCCAGCCACGCGGTGCAGTTGATTTGACATCGCTCGAATCGCCTTGCGGAAATAGATCGTTGTCGCAATCATGACCGGTAGGACGGCCATCGCAAACAGTGCCATCCGCCAATTCAGCAACAGCATCGCTACCACCAAACCGACCAACGTAATCAGGCTCGACAACACCATCACGATACTGGTAGACAGCAGTTCGGTCAGCGCCTCGACATCAGTGGTCAGGCGCGACACCACCTGCCCGACCGGGGTGGTGTTGAAGTAACGCATATCCAGTCGCATGATGTGTTCAAACAACCGCTGACGAATGCCCATCAAGGCATTTTGTCCGACGGTTTGCAACAAGTAGGTGTAGTAGAATCGCATTCCGAAAATCAGCGGCACAATCGCCATATACACAATCGCAATCGGCACCAGCGCGCTGCTGTCTTTTAAAGCAATCGGGCCATCTAACGCCTGTTGGATGAGGAATGGCGGCAACAATGACAGCCCTGACACGCCCAATAACAGCAGCATAATCAACACCAAATGACCGATATACGGCTTGAGGAACAGGCTCAACATCCACAGCAGATAGCGGTCAGACAGATCGGAATTCTCGGTCTTTTTAGCATCAGTCATCGTCATCATACCTGCCCCGCAGACTCAATCGCCATCTCACGCTCGACCAGTTTGGTATAAAATCCGCCTGACGCCATCAATTGCTCGTGTGTGCCTTGCTCGACCACCCGCCCCTCATTCATCACAATAATACGATCCGCGTCTTTCACCGTCGCGACTCGATGAGCGATGATGATGCTCGTGCGTGCCTTCAAGACATGCCGTAAGTCGTGCAGAATCTCGGCAGCGGTATGCGTATCCACGCTTGACAGCGCATCATCCAAAACCAAGATAGACGGGTTACGCACAATCGCTCGCGCAATCGCCACACGCTGCTTCTGCCCACCGGACAGCATCACCCCGCGCTCACCGACCATCGTCTTTAGCTTATGCGGCAATTGAGGCAAATCGTTGGATAAACGCGAAATCCTTACTGCCTCAATCAACTCATCTTCTGTGACCTCATCACGTCCCATAATCACATTCTCGCGCAGTTCCTTACTGAACAAAAAGGTCGATTGCGGCACATACGCCACGGCTTCCCGAACATCATCTAAGCGAATGTCGCGCACATCCACCCCATCAATTAAGACCCGCCCAGTCGTGGGATCATTCACACGCGCCAGCAGATTAACCAACTGGGTTTTTCCGCAGCCTGTCGGGCCGACCACCGCGACCACCTCACCCGCCTTGAGGGTCAAAGACACATCACTCACGACCTCAGAGTCATCTAACGTCAGGCTTACATGGTCAAAAATCACCTCACCGCGCACAATTTCTAATTCCACAGGCTCGGACTTCGAGGTGATTTTGGCCGACTGCGTCAGCGGAGCAAGCCGATTAAGCGACGCTTTGGCCTGCTGCCAGCGTTGATAGACCGTGCCGAGGTTGAGCAACCATGTGCTGATAATCCCCAAGTACAGCAGAAAACTTGTGAAGTCACCGAGGCTCATCTGGTCGTTAATCGCCATCACCCCGCCCAACATCACCACCACGGCAGCCGTGAATTCGCTCACACCATTGGGGATCATCCCAACCGGCTCGTTGCGTCTACGAAAGTGAATCCACTTGTCTCGATACAAACGATTTTCGGCATAATATTTGGCCGCGATACTAGATTCGCGCCCAGTGGTCTTAATGGTCTGTATCCCACTAACCGCGTCTTGCACAAACCCGGCTAAAACACCGGCTTGATCTTGTACGCCCTCACTAATCGGTGCTAAGGCCATACCAGCCCACACCTGAAGAGCTGTAGAGCCGCACAGGATGACAAAGACCAAGACCGTAAGCGGAAAGTTGACCAGCCCTAACAAAATAAAGGTCGCCAACAACATGAAGATCGCTGTTCCCGTTCGCAAAAAACCCAGCGCGTTCAACCGCCAGATCACCATCATGTCATTGTGCATCCGCGAAATCAGGTCGCCGGTGGCGTGTCGTTTATAAAAATCCTGATCCAACGTTAACAGATTATCAAACAACGAACGGCGCAAATCATAATCAACAGAATAGGCCACCTCACCGCTGTAGTTCCGCAGTTCATTGAAAGCGAAGATATTGACGAGGGCAAAACCGACGATTGCCGCCACGAACCCCATGATTTCGTCCATACCAGCACCCAAACTAACCCGGTTGATGAGATGTCCAATCAAATAAGGCTCTGCTGCCGTCGTCACGCCCGCCAAAATACCATACACCAGCGAACGAACTACAGCCCGTCGATGCTTCATCACCCGTCGGAGCAGCCATTGTAAGTCAACACTGCCTTGTTGTTCCGCCATGTTAATCGGCTCCACCATGATTATATTGGGTGAAAACACGCCGCCGAATAGACACAGCATGTTTAAGATTTTGCTATCCTACAGAACTCTACGCTTAACCAATTAGAGCCAATCCTAGCGAGGCCGTCGTTGACAAAGATTAACGGTTTCTGTAAAATTCGCCCGACCTCAAAGGAAGGCATTTCAGAGTAGCGCCTACGCCGGTTCTGCGCTTTCGCGGGAATAACGTTCTTTTTCTGTTTTCTTGCCCAAGTGTTTGTTATCCGACTCGGCATCTCACCACATGAGTTGACCGAGTTTTCTGTTGCCTACCTATTGAGAGAAATTTGGTCCGGAGGGTTTCCCGATATGTATAACTTTTCTACCCTGCCCAGCGATATGGATTTTGACGCCTTGCTGGAAGAGTCGTTCTCACAAGCGACTTTTGAGCGTGGCGACACCGTGACAGGCACGGTGCTATCCATCAACCATAAAGGCCTGATTATGGGCGTGGGGTCGATGCGCGACGGTTTTGTTGACCGTGGCGACATCGAACGACTCGGCCTTGAACCGACGGATTTCACCGTCGGCCAAGAAGTTGATGTCAACATCTTGCGGATGGAAGATGACGACGGCAACCTCGTCCTCTCAGTTTCGCAAGCACGTCAGAGCGAAGACTGGAAGAACGCCGAGGAACTCCTCGAAAAGCAAGAGAATTGGCAGGGATTTGTGGCCGACGCCAACCGTGGCGGCCTGATCATTCTGTTCGGCAATGTGCGTGGGTTCGTCCCCGCCAGCCATGTCTCCGACCTCCCGCGTGGCCTCAACGAAGATGAACGTCGTTCACACCTGTCACGTTTGGTCGGCGAACCGGTCACCCTCAAGGTGATTGAGGTCAATCGCAAGCGCCGCCGTCTGGTATTCAGCCAGCGCGAAGCCCAGCGTGACCGTCGCGATGCCCGCAAGGAATCGCTGTTGGGCGAACTGAAGGAAGGCGAAACCCGCAGCGGCGTGGTCAGCGGCTTGCGCGATTTCGGCGCATTCGTGGACTTGGGCGGCGCGGATGGCCTCATCCACATCTCCGAACTGGCTTGGCATCGCGTCAAGCATCCCAAGGAAGTCCTCAACGTTGGCGATACGGTCACTGTTTATGTCCTCCGCCTCGATGACGAAGGCAAGCGCATCGGCCTAAGCCTCAAGCGTCTCCAGCCCAACCCGTGGTCGATGGTCGAAGAAATGTACCACATCGGCCAATTGGTCAGTGGCACAATCTCGCGCTTGGCCGATTTCGGCGCATTCGTCAGCATGGATCCGGGCATCGAAGCCCTGCTACACGTCAGCCAAATTGGTACTCCGCCCCCGACTCACCCGTCACAAGTGGTTTACGAAGCCCAGCACCTGCTGATGCGCGTTATCAGCATCGAGCCAGAAAAGCAACGCCTCGGCCTCAGCCTCAAGGACATCACCGAGGAAGAGCGCCAAACATGGCAAGACCAAAACCCGGACAAACAGCTTTCTCCGATGATGGGTCAAGCCAACGCTGGCAACCCCGCCGCGCCTGAGGTAGAATTGAGCGAGGCTCAAGCAGAAGTTGAAACCGTAGCCGAAGTTGAGACCGTAGTTGAGGTTGAAACCCCAGCCGAAGTCGTCGCTGAAGCCTAAACCATAAAGACACGATATGGCGGCTGTCTTAAACAACAGCCGCCTATTCATGCCTAATCCCACACCGAAAGGGGGTGAAATCGCATGGCAACCGTCCGTTTAAAGCCCAACGAATCGCAAGAGCAATTGCTCCGCCGCTTCCGCAAGCGCGTGACCAACGCAGGCATCCTTAGCACTATCCGCCGCAAGCGCTGGCATATCAGCAAGAGCGAACTGCGCCGTATCGAAGAGAAAAAGGCCATTCGCCGCTCCCGTCGTCGCCTGTCAAAGGGGAACGGGCGCTAACAAGCGCCAGTCGGTAATATCCGCCTCGTGCGGCAACCCCCGCGCAACCCGTTGACCGCTGTCGGGTAATCCCATCTGGCAGCGGTCTTGTGTGTATATCATAGGAGCTATATGGCCGACGATAAAGATAAAATTGAAGTAGAAGGCACAGTGGTCGAAGCGCTGCCCAATGCCCAATTCATGGTTGAACTGGACAATAAGCACCGCATCCTCGCCTATCTATCGGGAAAAATGCGTAAGTTCTATATCCGCATCGCCCCCGGTGACAAGGTGCGCGTCGAGATGAGCGTGTATGACCCGACCCGTGGCCGCATCATCTTCCGCCACCGCGACGGACGCCCCCCTGCTGCTGCGCCCGCTGAATAGCCCGTTATCAACGGGCTTTTTCGCCCCAGTGGACGGCCATCGTCCCGAACATAAACGTCTTATACTGGACGTTCAGGAGACCCACTTCCTGCATCAGCGCCGCAAGTTCTTGCGGCGTTTTGAACGCTTGGGTCGATTCCGGCAAATATTTATAGGCGTCTGCGCCTTGGCTGCCGCTAATCAGCCGCCCCAACGTCGGAATGCCAACCTTCAAGTAACCGAGGATGAACGGGCGCAGCAGATTATGCGGCGGTGGTGACGTGTCTAAAATGACGATCCGCCCACCCGGTTTCATCACCCGAATCTGCTCATTCAAGCATTGATGGATGTCAACCACATTCCGCACCAGATAACCGCTGACCACCGCGTCAAACTGTTCGTTTGGTAAGGGTAAATTCATCGCATCGGCAGTTAGCCACTCGACACGCTTACCCACCTCGGTACGCTGACCCACCAACATCATCGGCAACGCGAAATCTGCCCCAAGCACCCGCGCTGACGGTTGCGATTTCAAGACCTCAAATGCGATGTCGCCCGTCCCCGTCGCAAGGTCAAGCACTGTGCCATTAGGCGGAACTTGCGCTTTTTGGACGACGAATCGTCGCCATGATTGATCTTGTCCCAACGTCATCACGCGATTCATCACGTTATAACGCTCCGCAATCCGCCCAAACATATTTTGGACGTAAACGGATTTTTCCTCACCCTTTAGCTGTGCCATAGGATGCCCATCCTGTGTTATTTTTCACGAATTGCCGTGATTATAGCGGACGATACCGTCTACCGTGATAAACAATCGGTGAGCGCAACATTATTCTAGCCTCCCCCATCCGCCACCCCCCGGCGTGTCAATTTCAATCCGGTCTCCAACTTCAAGCTGTATCGTCACTTTGGACGGCAATTCTTCTGACATCCCGCGCCGTCGTATCACTCGATTTACGCCCGGTTGCCCGGCTTTGCCGCCCTGTAAACCATACGGTGAAATCCGCCGCCGTTCTGAGTTCACAGTCACGGTGGCCGGAGCGCGCATTTCATACACGCGCCGCACGCCCTCTCCGCCGGGATAGACTCCGCCGCCGCCTGACCCATCACGCAGATGATACGCCCAGACTCGCATCGGCATAGCCGGTTCAAGCGTCTCGACAGGTGTATTGCGCGTATTGGTCATGTGGCTGTGCCGTCCGCTTAGTCCTGCGCCGCTCGGCCCACCGCCATGTCCGCCCGCGATGGTCTCGTAATAGACAAAGGCGCGCCCGGCGTTTTGCCCCCCAATCGTGACATTATTCATCGTCCCTTGACTGGCCGCTGGGATACGACCCGGCAAAGCCAACGCCAACGCCCCCAATATGCAATCAACCACCCGCTGACTGGTTTCGGTATTCCCCGACGCGACTGCCGCTGGAAAGCGCGCATTCAGCAAACAACCTTCTGGGATGATCAGCGTTACGGGTAAAAAACTACCCTCGTTGACCGGCACATCATCCTCGGCCAGCAAGCGGATGCAATAGGCAACCGCAGAGTGAGTCACCGCCGCCACAGTGTTGATGTTGCCGCGCACTTGTGCCACCGTCCCAGAAAAATCGACCTCCATCCGCCCGTCATCAATCCGTAGTGTCACCCGTAGGCCTAATAATTTATTACGCTGACCATCGCCTTCCATCACATCGCCAAACCGATAGACTCCGCTAGGGATGCCGCGAATCACGGCTTCGGTCATCCGCCGTGCATACGCCATCAACGCGCCAACATGCTCGTCTAATTCAACCAATCCACGCTGAGTAATAGGCTCGGTCAGACGCGCAGTCCCCAAGCGATTGGCCGCCAGTTGTGCCTCAAAATCGCCGACTCGTTCTTCCGAACCGCGTGAATTGGTGGTCAGCAAGGTCATTACGCCTTGATTGAGCCGTCCACCCTCCACCAGTCGGATGGGTGGGATAATCAAACCTTCTTGGTAGAGTTCGGTACTCAGCGGCAGCGACCCCGGTGACATACCTCCAACATCGGCGTGGTGCGCTCGGCTGGCGACGAAAAATACCGCCCTTCCGAGGTACATCACTGGGGACACCATCGTGATATCCGGCAAATGCGACCCCCCGTGAAATGGGTCATTTAGGACTACCACATCCCCCTCATCAAAATTGTGGAAGGTACGCAAAGCTGAGCGGACTGAGGCCGGCATACTCCCCAAATGAACGGGGATATGCGCGGCCTGTGCGACCATCCGCCCGCCAGCGTCGAATACCGCGCACGAATAATCCAAACGCTCACGGATATTGGGGCTAAAGGCCGCTCGTTGCAGCGTCGCGCCCATCTCTTCAGCCACCGACGCAAAAAGATTGGCGTACACTTGTAAACTGATAGCATCCACAGACATAGGGTAGACCCTTTGATTTTGTGAGAATTTACCGCAAAAGCCAAGTTCTCCCATTGTCATCAAGAAAAACAGGCCGTATAATAGGGTTTCGAGTTTAAAGCCTCTCTAGCTCAACGGCAGAGCAGTTGACTTTTAATCAATTGGTTGTGGGTTCGAATCCCACGGGGGGCATCTTTCTACAAAGGGCGATAACGCCCTTTTTTGCCGCCTATAACTCGTCAATTTCGTTTTCGACGCCCGTTAAACACCCCGCGTTCTCCGCCCATCCTCGAAACAGCCCGTATCCAACTGTTCGCCTCGTTGGGTTTTACCGCTTCAGAAACATGCTGATAATCGTTCTTTCGCATGAACTCTAGGAGGTCTAGACGTAGGCGCTCCAAAATTACGTTTTGCGCGTTTATCAGCGATTTCGAGTTTTCAATATCCTCTGTCACGCGCAAAAGTTGGCGAAAATGCCCCAAGCACAACCCTTCAGAGGCGCGGTAGGCTCCCATCAATTTCGCATCACCAAGATGGTCGGTTAGTAGCCGCAGATAACGAGCCTCCGCGTCATCCGTCATCACACAGACCGGGCAAACCGTCGTCGGCTCTAGTGCATCCGCCAACGCCGCATTCGGATGTTGAGTGAACATCCGCCGAATCCCCTGCCCGACTCGACCCGGTGAATGTTCGCCCATAATGGTGAGAATCTCGTGGGCGACCTGCTCATATAAAATTGCCGTCCCCAACGCATTGCTGAACTGCGTCAATTGCCAACCATGTTCACCACATAAACCACGACAGGCGCGAAATATATTCTGCGTGGGCGGATGGGTCACACGCTCATACAAGATCGAGTCCAACATCTGATGAGCGTCCCGTTGGAGTATCCGACACACTGCACAGCCCGGCTGCTCAAACATCTCCAACAAGTCATAATAGCTAAAGCTAGACATCCTTATGCCTTCCCACGGGGGTGGTCGTTGACCCGCTTAGAACCCGCCAAACGTCACCAAATCGCCTATATTGGATATAATGGACGGTCCAATCCCACTAACCAAATCAAGGTCATCCAGCGACCTGAACGCACCATTTTCTTCACGATACGCGATGATTCGCGCTGCCAGAGCTGGGCCAATCCCCGGTAATTCTGTTAATTGTTCTGTCGTAGCCGTGTTTATGTCAATCAGGCCGCCCGTACTCAGAGCCGTTGTCACGACCACAAGCTCCCCCACTGCGGGGACATGAATTTGCTGACCATCTTGGATAATCCCGGCCAAATTCACTTTAGCAATATCCGCCTCCGATGTAAAACCGCCAGCTGCCGTCACCACATCCGAGACGCGACTGCCCGCAGACAGCGTTAATAATTGGTTCGACTGCACCACTTCTCCGGTCACATAAACGACAACCGGCATTAGCGTCGCAGTCGGCGCGGGCGTCACCGTTGGTGGAGGTGGCATAATCGTGAAGGTCGCGGGCTGCGGTCGATTGGCGAACACAGCCGCAATCCCACCCACCGTCACCAGACAGGTGACGATGAACAGCACCAACACGCCCCATTTTTCCCAACGCCCTTGTGGTTCCAAGATAACCCCTCCGTTAACCATCAAGGCGATTGTAACCCGCCACTGTGATTTACGCGCTATGCCACTCGTTTGACAATGCTTTAACACAGACCTAAAATATCATGGGACTGCGAAACCGCAGAATAATGGTTACAGGAGTCCTAATTATGAAAGAATATACCACCGATAGAGTTCGTAATGTCGCCCTAGTCGGCCATCAAGGATGTGGGAAGACTTCCTTGGTGGAAGCCCTTTTATTTAACAGCGGCGCGACCTCGCGCCTCGGACGAGTCGAAGAAGGCAATACCGTCTCCGACTTTGAAGATGAAGAAAAATCCCGCCAAATCTCCCTTTCGACGTCGCTCATCCCCATCGAATTTGACGACCATAAAATCAATGTGCTAGATGCTCCCGGCTTCATTGATTTTCAGGGGGAAATCCGTAATGCAATCCGTGTTGCAGATTCGGTAATTGTCGTGATTGACGCCGTGGCTGGGGTTGAGGTCGGCACAGAATTGGTTTGGGAATACGCCAAACAGTTCCTTCAGCCCATCATTGTGATTATCAACAAAGTAGATCGCGAAAACGCTGATTTTGGCGCAGCCTTGCAAAGTCTGAAAAACACTTTCCCAGACCACAAATTTATCCCAGTCATGCTGCCCATCGGCGAGCAAGCCGACTTTAAGGGCGTGGTCAATCTCCTAACCATGAAAGCCTATTACGACATCGGCAAAGACCGCGCCGACCTCCCTGCCTCGATATTGGAGGCTGCGGAAGCCGCTCATCGCGAGTTGGTCGAGGCAGCCGCAGAAGCCGATGACGGGTATATGGAAAAATATTTTGGCGGCGCTGAGCTATCCGCAGACGAAATCCGCGATGGGATGCGGAAAGCCGCCCGCAATCACGCGCTCAATACCGTGCCAGTCTTTGTGACCTCTGCCACCAAAAATATCGGTACATATCCCGTACTAGAGGCCTTAGTGGCCTATACCTCCTCACCTGCCATCCGACGTTATGGCGTCACTCGTGAGGATGTAGGAGAGATTGAATATCACCACGGCCCACACACCGACGACGCGAATTTGTCGGCCTATGTGTTCAAAACGGTCAATGACCGATTCGTGGGTACGCTATCATTCATCCGCCTATTCGCAGGCAAAATCAGTGGGGACAGTCGCAACTGGAATAACACGCGCAACATCGACGAGCGTTTCAGCGGCTTAATGACCCTGCGTGGTAAAGAACAAATCCCCGTCCCCGTCTTGCACGCCGGGGACATTGGAATTGTCCCCAAACTACAACACACCACCACCGGCGACACACTGGCCGATCATGACAAAGGCTACCAAATCGTCAAACCTTATTTCACAGAACCCTTGTACAGCGTCGCACTCACGCCCAAGGCCCAGCAAGACGCAGCCAAAATCGGCACAGTTCTCACCACGCTTTGTCATTCCGACCCGACCTTACGCTGGCGCAATGACGCTGACACCAGCCAAATCGTGTT
>Ga0105044_10002478_pt1 | contig 25208 bp, 18 predicted proteins | sample MAT01_FD_78092 | JGI IMG/M metagenome (GOLD analysis project Ga0105044, IMG submission 78092) | Freshwater microbial communities from Lake Fryxell liftoff mats and glacier meltwater in Antarctica - MAT-01 | ecosystem: Environmental > Aquatic > Freshwater > Ice > Liftoff microbial mat | place... | reverse complement strand
TTTCCCGGGAACAAATTTTTTCACGGCTGAGTATGAGAATAAAATTAAAATAACATCAGCCATGAAAACTCAAAAAAATCTTACACTCGTTCTTCTACTTCTCGTAATGCTCTCAGCTTATGCGGGCTGTAACAAAAGCAAAGATTATACCGAGCAAATACCTGTCAATGTAAGTAAAGATGTCGTCAGTGATGAAAGTAACAGTAGATCGTATGATAAGATGAAGACCAACGAAGGTCTTGTAAAACCTGTGTCGTCATCTGTAGAAAAATCTTTCTCCGTTCTTGAAAGAATGATAATAAAATCAGGAACAATGAACATGGAAGTCGATAAGTATGATGATGCCGAAAGAAGGATCAAGGATGAAGTCCTCAGATTTAAAGGATACATAACCAACTCTAACTCATCGGTAAACGTGTCAGGGAAAAAGCAGGGTAATATAGAAGCGAGGATCCCTTCTGCAAACTATGATGAATTCATTTCATCAATCGGTCAGGCGGGAAAAGTAATTTCCCAGAATATATCAGGGAATGATGTTACTGAAGAGTTCATTGATCTTGAAGCAAGAACTGCAACTCAGCGTGAACTTGAAAGAAGACTGTTGCAACTCTTATCTGAAAAGACCGCAAAGCTCGTTGATGTGGTAGAAGTGGAGGAAAAGCTTTCTGAAGTGCGTGAGAACATTGAAAGCACCGAGGGCAGAATGAAATTTCTTAAAGACCAGTCTTCATTCTCAACGCTTAACGTGTCGATGTTTGAGCCAAGCCTGCTTCAGACAACATCAGGCGGAGGATTTTTTTATGAGATCACAAATGGATTTAAGTCAGGACTTGAAGGCTTTACTGATGTGATAAGCTGGATGATCGCTTTCATCATTGCATTCTCACCTATACTTATCTTTTTCGGAATATTGTATTTCATTATAAGAAAATATTTACGTAACAGGAAATTAAGTAAAGCTGAATTGAAGCTGCAAAGTTAAGAGATAAATTTTAACCTTAACAATCTAAGGTAAAGAGTTTAGATTGAACTGTGGAAAAATCCAAAATAAATGGCAGGGGTTCACAGTTCAATCTTCCTAACAGGTTCGAGAAGATCCACATTGAGCATGATGATGAATTTAATAATGAATACATTGATCCTGAAGATAAACGAAAGATCCCCACTCAGTTTTTCAATGACCATTCAAAAACAATACTTGCAAAGAACGATAGTCCGGATCTGGGAGCGGGTTATAGCATTAACCCTTATCGCGGATGCGAGCACGGATGCATCTATTGTTACGCCAGACCGACTCACGAATATTTAGGATTTTCAGCAGGGCTGGATTTCGAGACGAAGATAATGGTAAAGCGTGACGCTCCGAAATTATTAGAGCAGGAGTTTTCAAAAAAGAGCTGGCAGCCTCAAGCAATATTTTTTTCAGGTAATACCGATTGCTATCAGCCTGTTGAAAGAAAGCTTGAGATCACACGTAAATGTCTTCAGGTCTTTCTTGATTTCAGAAATCCCCTCGGTGTCATTACAAAGAACTCTCTGATACAGCGTGACGCGGATATTCTTTCTGAGCTGGCAAAGCTTAACCTGGTAAAAGTTGTCATCTCAATCACAAGCTTAAGAAGTGAAGTACAGAGAGTAATGGAGCCGAGGACAGCGACTCCGATGAGACGACTGCAGACGATAGAATTTCTGGCAAAGCAAAATATTCCCGTGGGAGTAAATGTTGCCCCGATCATTCCGGGATTGACTGACGAAGAAATGCCTTCAATATTAAAGGAGGCATCCGAACGCGGCGCTAAAACTGCCGGAAAGGTAATGCTCCGGCTTCCATTTGCAGTGAAAGATCTTTTTTCTGAATGGGTGAAGAGAGAATTTCCGGACAGGGCAAATAAAATTTTGCACCGCATAACGGAGCTTCACGGAGGAAAGCTTTATAACAGCAACTGGGGAACAAGAATGACAGGTGAAGGCAAGTGGGCGGAGACGATGCATAAAATTTTTGAAACCAACTGCAATAAATATAATCTGAATAAAGAACGTAATCCATTATCAACAGATCTCTTCCGGAAAAAATCCGATCAGTTCGATTTGTTTAAGTAGTTCAAAACTTTACATATAGCTTACAAACTTTATTCACTTAAATTCTTAATGACAATCTTTATATTTAAAAAAAAAAATTGTCCTTAACAGTTCATCTAAGCTCATTCAGCTATAAAAAATCAGGAATGCCAGAAGACATGTCAGGCAACGGCGGCGGATTTGTATTCGACTGCCGTTTTATTTACAACCCCGGTCGAAAGGAAGAATTCAAAATGCTAACGGGAAGGGACGGTAAAGTGATCTCATTCCTTAATGATCAGAAAGAGATGAAGGATTTTTTAAATAATGTATTCGGCATCATAGATCCGGCAATTGAAAATTATCTTGAAAGAAATTTTACAGACCTGACTGTCAACTTCGGCTGCACAGGTGGTCAGCACAGATCTGTTTACGCAGTAGAAAAAACCAAGGAACATATTGATAAAAAATTTCCCTCTGTAATCATTCAACTTCATCATCATCAGATTGAAAAAGGTCTTCACAAATTTTAGACGAGCTGATACAAGGGCTTACCCTTCCGAGGAGATCCGGATAATTGAAAATAAAACTTTTCATCTCCATTTAATTTCACAGGCGTTCAACGGGTTGTCCTTTGGCATCCTTATGCTTCAGGACGTGATCCTGAAAAAATCCCTGCTGGCTTCGGATTTTCAGGTAACAATGCTGATCTTTCTGACGAGCTCAGCTTTTCTTTTTTCAATTTACGGAGCTGAAATTATCAACCGTTCCAATAACCAGGCGCGGACAATCATTGTAATGGCTGTATTCAGCAGGATCTTCCTTTTGATAATTCCTTTCTTTGAAACACCAAACTTTCTCATATTCTGCATAGCCGCGATGAGTTTTACCGACTCACTCATAAAGCCTTCCTGGAATACAGTCTATAAGCATAACTATACCGATGCAAGAAGGAGCATGCTTTATTCCTATGCTTCCAGTTTATACACGATCATAGTTTTGATTGTCACGACCGTTCTCGGGTATGTACTCGACTTCAATTTTCATCTGTATAAAATCTTTTATCCGCTCGCCGGGATATTCGATATCATTGCTTACATTAATCTTGCAAAATTAATAAAATTGGGAAGAGGTCAGCACGTGCTTGAGCCTAACAAGTTTGCAGGCGTAATTTCGAAGAGACTAATAAAAGATATTATCATTTTACCGATCCGTAACCTGTTTCGGATATTCCGTGAGAACAAGCCTTTTTTAAGATTTGAGATCTACTTCTTTCTTTACGGTCTTGCTTTTATGATCGCAAGTCCGGCGGTGCCGATATTTCTTGTTCAGACACTCAATTTAAATTACACTCCGATATCCATAGCCAAAGGTTTGGTTTTTTATACAGCGACAATTTTATTTACACCATTGATGGGAAAGATTCACGGAGTCGGCAATCCGACAAAATTCTGCGGATATTTATTCTTATCTTTAATACTTTATCCGCTGCTTATGCTTTCAATAAAATTCTTCGGCACTGATACTTTTATTACAGCAGATACAATGCTCTATGTTACCTTTTTCTTTTTTGGCATATCAATGAGCGGCGTGACGATGTCCTGGAATCTCAGCTCGCTCTATTACGCGCCGCCTTCACAGGTCGCGAATTATCAGGCAGTGCATATTACACTTACCGGCGTGAGAGGGCTTTTCGCGCCCTTCATCGGATACTTTATAATGAAATTCATATCGATCGAAGCGACGTTTATTGTTTCGTCATTCTTTTTTTTAATGGCGGGTGTAATGATGATGAAGGAAAGCAAAAGAACTTAAAAAATCAGCGCTACTGTTACTTACAATTTATCATTTGACAAGCATCATTCGTTTTATTTCCGAGAGCTCACCGTATTCTAATTTATAAAAATATATTCCGCTTGAATAGTTACTGCCGTCAAATGTAACTTCATACTTACCCGGAGCTTTAAACCCGTTAACTAATTCAGCTACTTCCTTACCGATCGCATCATACACTTTCACAGATACATTTGACATTTTATTTGAAACACTATGAGGAATATCAAAACGGATAACAGTATTTGGATTGAACGGATTTGGATAATTCTGATATAGCATGAAGTCTTCAGGAATCGTGTTCGAATTATTACTTATGCTGACAGGGTTTTCGAGAAGTTTTCTTTCATAGATCCCATTGCCGTGAGTGGCAACTCTGAGTTTCCTGTTTGGATAAACAATTGTAACATCAAAGACCAGCGAGTAAGGCATACCGTTTCTGAATTCATACCAGTTGGCACCGGAATTTGTAGTCACATAAACACCCAGATCATTACCTACATAAATATTCTGATTATAATCAGGATCGACGACAACAGAATGGTGCGGCACATCCGGAAGATTGCCGCTAATGTCTGTCCAGACCGTACCTGAATTAGTTGATTTAAATACATGACCTGCTCCGAACCCACCGAAAGTAAAGTATACTTCATTTGAATTGTTGTCATTGACCGTAACATCAGTAACATATCGATTTGGGATGTTCACTGTTGTCATATTAGTCCAGTTTAAACCGCCGTTGAATGAACGGAAGATAGTTCCGGCTACCGTGCCACAGTAAAGTGTATCTGTAGTTTTGTGTGACGATGCTAGTGACAGAATTTTTTCATTATTAAAGACAGCCGTTCCGTATGGACCCTGCCAGCTTCCGCCGCCGGTAACTGATTTGTAAATTGATTTTCCACCTACAAACATTACATCAGGATTTGATCTGCAGGAGATAAAAGGCGTGACGAAGCAATAATTATTTTGATTACCGGCACCCGGAGGGGAAATTCCAAACCAGTCAACGCCCCCGTTTGAAGATTTATTTATTGCACCGTATGTATATTCAGTATAACAGATCTGATCATTGAGCGAGTTAATTGCACAGCTCATTCCGTCACCGTAAAAAGTTTTAAACCACGCAGTCGTTCCCTGATAAAATGCCGACCTGTTATCCTGAAGTCCTCCAAGACAAAACACAGAATCCTGATATGAATTAGCAAGAGAAGCATAGAACTGTGACGTAACAAATCCACCGTTACAAGAATAAAAGGTTTCACCGAAATCATTTGAACGGTATAAGCCCCCGTCGGCAGCGATATAAATTTTATTTGCGTCCTTTGGATTTGATTCAAAAAAATGAACATCCGCATGAACAAAATTGGAAGGACCTTCGGGTTCGCCGGGAGGAGTCGCACCTTCATTCCATGCGCTCCAGTCTGAAGTAGTATTGAAACTCGAACCTCCGTTTATGGATTTTTCAACATTTATAGTGCCGACAAGAATTGAATTAGGATCATTTGATTTTATAATGTGACCGTTATTATACCATCCCTGATTTCCCATCGGAACGGAAGTACTCGCAGCAGTCCAGTTTACACCTGCGTTTGTACTTTTATAATATCCGCCGTAGGAAAAATCATTGGGAATGCTTGCATAGACAAAATTCTGATTTCCTTTATATAATTCGAGAGTTGCTTTTCCTGACCAAGCCGCAGGCAACCCGCCGGAAAGTTTTGCCCATGTAGATCCGCTGTTAGTTGTTTTAAAAATGCCTTTGTCAGTCTGAGGAATATTATTGGTAAGATTTCCTATTGTTGCGTAGAGAACATTTGTGTCCGCGGTATTTATTTCCATATCCATTACCATTTTGTAATTCAGTAATTCAGACCAGTTGGATCCGGCATTAACCGATTTGTAAATCCCCTCACTCGTGGCGGCGTAAATTATATTTGAGTTTTTTGGATTAATTATAACGCGCCATACTCCCCTTTTATTATTATAGCTCCAGTCCAGTGACTTTGTCCACGTCACACCTGCATCAGTCGTTTTTAAGATTCCGATCCCGTACATACCTCTGGTAACCCGAACATCAAGTCCGTTTTGCGAAAACTGGTAGCCGTAATTTTCACCTGTTCCAATATACATTACATTCGGATTGACCGAGTCAATTGCAATTGAACTTACTGCAGAGCTTGGAAAGCCAGTGTTTATAAGTGTCCACGCGCTGGCGCCGATGCCTCCTGAAGTTGATTTCCATAAACCGCCTGAAGATGAACCCATAAAAATAACATTAGTATCAACAGGATGAATAGTGACACATAGACTTCGTCCGCCAATATTATTAGGACCTAAAGACTGCCATTGGTCGATATTGTCCTGTAGATTAAGTCGTTGAAGATTTTCTTTTGAGTATTCAAATGCTTTATAAAATTTTTCGGATGGAATGTCAATCTCCGGGTAAGCCCTTATCTGAGACATGAACTGCATGGCGTCAAGAGCACCGGATGCTCCCTTTTCATCAGATTTATTTTCCTGTAAAGAAGACTTTTCTTTTGAAGAATTTATTTTTGTAATCGATTTACTTTTTTCAATTACAAATGATAGTAAAATTGTAAGCCCCGCAAAAATTATTAAAGCCAGAAGTAAAATTAGTTTTGATTTCATAGTAAGTTAAGTTAGTTTTCCATTGATATAAAATAAATTCAAATTTTTTGTGGACTTAAGTGCGCAAGCGAAAATGATTCTATCATCTTGTATGGTTATCTAAATCAATATAAATTTTCATCTGCTTGAATTTTTTATACCAATTCTACAATTTAGATAATTTGTTGAAAGCTAACTCTTGTAGTTTTATTTTCAGTCGGTTCAATAGATGTGTTAATTAGCCCGGATTTTTCAATACGAAAATTTTCTAATGAACATCATTTGAAGTTTATATAATAAGTAGTTGATTATTATAGCAATCAGGGGACTTAAAACCATTGGAAGATAACATTTACAGAAGAATACGAAATGTTTTTAAAATTTTATCAAAAAACTTTAAAGCAAAAAAAATAAGGTAATAAGGTTTAAATGAGCGGTTGTTTAAATTTTTCTTCTAAGGTTAAAAACTTTATGAGTTTTATTAATCTAATAATCTAAAATAAAAAACAGAGCAAAAAAGATGCGAGGTTCATCTGCCTGGTACAAGAAGTTTGTTTTGCCTTAAAAGCTTTATAGGATTTCTAATGAAAAATTTGGGATTTGTAAATGTGTGAAGTTGTTGTTAAAAGTTTAACCAAAAGTAATATCTTGATAAAACAATATTTAGCTAACTATATCTAAAATAGATTTATACGGTGCTATGAAATATGCGATTTATATAGAATTTGCTACCCACTCCATTATGTTTCATCAAAATTGATCATGACAATAAGTTATTTCTTACCAAAGTTGACAAAATAGCACTGAAAATGGTTAAGGGATTTGGATTTAGTTGAAGAACTGGATTGAAAATCTTTGGGGTGAAGTTTCCATAATTATCTTTCATGCAATACCATAGAATAAAGCTCTTAATATTTCTACTAAATCTAAATTAAGTTGTTGATCAAATAATTTTGCATTATCAAATTAACTCAAAGATTTAATGGCATGAGTAACATATAAGGGGATTCAATTTTATCAGTCAGAGGAATTCAAGAGATATTTGGAACCCTTGAAGTTAGTAAATAAATCCATTCATCTTTAAAGATATTAGTTGATTTGGACTTTATACTCTATGAGATGCAGGCACAACGACAGTGAATCACCCTCAATTAACGTTTCATAAAGTGGAGTGATATAATTATAAGCTTTAAAAAATTTAAAAATGTTTCTCAAGAAACAATTTGTAATTAATTCATATAAAAAATAATCATCTTAAGTATTCCATACTTAAATATCATTCTAATTCTGGTACTTGGAACTACCACAATATACCAATCAATATTTAAGCTTAAATTATGCATTCTTTAAATTGGAATTGGAATATGGGGTGAATGTAACTCGATTAGTTTCTTTAAGTACTGTTAAATCAATTTTATCTTTACACTTTCAAAATTGTTTAACAATCATAGAACTAAGAAAGCCGACATTCCTACGCCGCTAAACTAATTAAATCCTGTGCATTAATTAAATTCTAACGATTTCAATCTTTAATCTTCATAGCAAATTTAAATCAAAAACGTTAATTTCTAAAATGAAAAAATATTTCGATATAATTGTAATTGGAGCTGGTCATGCCGGAGTTGAGGCATCCATCGCCGCCGCAAAAATGGGATGTTCCGTCGGACTTGTCACAATGGATGCGCAAGCGATCGGAAGAATGAGTTGTAATCCTGCTATCGGAGGAACAGCTAAAGGACATTTGGTAAGAGAAATTGATGCACTTGGTGGCGTAATGGGGCAACTTGCTGATAAAACAGGTATTCAATTCAAAATGCTTAACACTTCCAAGGGTCCAGCAGTCTGGTCACCACGTTGCCAGTCCGACAAAGATCTATATTCTTTTGAAGCAGCTAAGCTCATAAACGAAACAGAAGGTATTGAAATTATTCAGGATACCGTAAGTCAATTACAAGTTTCAAGCTTCAATTTTCAAATTGATGAACAAAAATATGAAATCACAGGAATTAAGACTGAAACAGGGCGCGAGATAAAATGTAAATCTGTGATCATTACCTCAGGTACCTTTCTCAATGCAATCATGCATACCGGTCATTCACAGATCTCCGGTGGCAGAATTGGTGAAAAATCAGCAACAGGACTTTCCGAATGCATGATAGGACTGGGTTTTGAGACCGGCAGATTAAAGACAGGTACTCCGCCAAGACTTGAAAAAGACTCAATTGAATTTTCAAAAACGGAAGTTCAGACAGGGGATTCAGATCCTCAGCCATTTTCTCATAAAAACCAGCCCGGATTTCCATTTCAGGAACAGGTTGAATGTTATCTGACACATACAAATCATCAAACACACGAAATTTTAAAAACAGGGTTTGAGGATTCCCCAATGTTCACAGGAAGAATACAAGGCATAGGTCCGCGCTATTGCCCATCAATTGAAGACAAGATCTCAAGATTTTCAGATAAGCCCAGGCATCAGATCTTTCTTGAGCCGGAAACATTAAATGGAAACACGATTTACATGAACGGCTTTTCGACAAGTCTTCCTTTGGATGTGCAGCAAAAAGCTGTTATCACAGTAGCGGGTTTAGAAAAAACAAAAATTATAAAGCAGGGCTATGCGGTCGAATATGATTTCTTTCCGACGCATCAGATAAATCTTTCACTTGAAACAAAATTAGTTTCGGGACTTTATACTGCAGGTCAGATCAACGGTACCTCCGGATATGAAGAAGCCGCCGCGCAAGGACTTATGGCAGGAATAAACGCTGCTTTAAAAATCAAGAACCGCGAACCCTTCATTTTAAAACGCAGTGAAGCATATATCGGGGTGCTGATCGACGATCTCATAAACAAATGTCCGCTTGAACCTTACAGGATGTTCACGTCGTGCGCTGAATACCGGCTTGTTCTACGACAGGATAATGCGGATCAGCGGCTGATGAAACATGGATTTGAACTCGGTTTAATTGACAATGAAATGATCAATGAGTTAAATCTTAAAATTGATTTGATAAAAGAGGGCATTAATTATTTTAATTCAAATACAATCAGTCCGAAAGCGATAAATGAATATTTAGTAAGCAATGACGCAAGCGAGCTTTCGCAGAATGAATTTTTGCATAACTTAATAAAAAGAAATGAAGTGACACTATCGGATATTATAGAGCTCGATTTCTTCAAAGAAAATAATTTAATACAGAAAATTCGCACCAACAAAGATGCTTTAAATCAAATTGAAATCGAAATAAAATATAAAGGGTACATTGCAAGACAAGATGAGCAGATAAGTCATTTCAGAAAAAATGAAGACATCCGCATTCCGGTTGATTTCAAATATGAAAAGATCAGGTCACTGTCAACGGAAGCTCTGGAAAAGCTTACTAAGATAAAACCTACATCTATCGGGCAGGCAATGCGCATAGCAGGTGTAAGACCGTCGGATGTATCCGCCGTTATGATCTATATGAGAGGGTAATTTAATTTTTGTTAAATATTCGCGGTTCATTTCTAAGTTTATTAATTTTTTCTATTTTATAATCTCTGATGAAAACAACTCTCGAAGAAAATTCAATGCAAAAGATCTATGCCGGCTTGCAACAATCAAACATTAAGCTCAAAAAAATCTATCCGGGTGATAACAGCGACAGGCAGCCCGTTCAGACTGTGTACGGCGGGGCTCAGTTGTTTAAACGTGAAACAATAAAAAAGATAGGTGAGCTTGGTTTAAAAAGCTTTCTTGAAAATGCGCCCGACAAAAATGTTTTCGCAAAGGCATTTGAGCTGAATGAAAAAGACACAGTTACGGAAAAAGTTTATTCAAAGGTGATTGGAAAATTAAGAAATGAAGCTGTTGAAGATTTCAGAATAGATTTTGAAGACGGGTTCGGTAACAGACCTGACAAGGAAGAAGATGAAACTGCTGTTTTCGCCGCAACTGAAGTGGCTGCGGCAATGAAAGAAAATCTCCTCTCACCCTTTATTGGTATCCGGATAAAAACATTTTCAGAGGAATTGAAACACCGGGCTGTAAGAACTCTCGATATTTTTATTACAACATTAATTAATGAAACAGGCGGCAGTCTTCCGGAGAATTTCGTTGTAACACTTCCTAAAGTCACAGTTGAATCACATGTCTCCGCCCTTGTTGAGATTTTCGAAATGCTCGAGAAAAAATTAAAGCTTACTTCCGGTATTTTAAAAATGGAGATCATGATCGAGACTACTCAGTCTATCTTTGATACTGAAGGGAGATCCAACATTTTATCTTTGGTAAAGGCTGCTAATGGAAGATGTAAAGCTGCACACTTCGGGGTTTATGACTATACCGCTTCGTGTGATGTGACCGCAAGGCAGCAATCAATGAGACATCCTGTGTGTGATTTTGCAAGGAGCATGATGAAAGTTTCACTTGCCGGAACAGGCGTATGGCTCTGCGATGGTGCGACAAATATAATGCCCGTTGGAATTCATAAAGGTAAAGAGCTTTCTGAAGATCAGATCAGAGAAAACCGGGATAATATTCATAAAGCATGGAAATTTATGTATGACGATGTTATGCATTCACTGAATAACGCATTCTATCAGGGCTGGGATCTGCATCCCGCTCAGCTTCCTGTAAGGTATGCCGCAGTTTATAATTTTTTTCTGAATGGTTTCGATCAGGCATCTGTCCGTCTCAAAAATTTTATCGACAAAGCCGCTCAGGCAACATTGGTCGGAGATGTTTTTGATGATGCAGCCACAGGACAGGGACTGCTGAATTATTTTTTAAGAGCATTGAACTGCGGCGCGATAACAGAAGACGAAGTTTTGCAGACCGGACTTACTCTTGATGAAATAAGAGGGAAGTCCTTCCTGAAGATACTTGAGAACAGGAAATAAAGCTAATAGTCAGCAGGATCTTTAAAATTTATAAATCCCTGCATAAGTTTATAATAATGAAAATTTAGTTACTCCCTATTCATCTCTGAAAATATATGACCGGCTCAAATACCTCATCACGCATTTCTTTAATTGCAGCGATCTCAATCGGAATCGGCGGCATGATAGGCGCGGGAATTTTTTCAATTCTCGGAATAGTAGCCGAAGCATCCGGAAGCGCGATGTGGTTATCATTTCTCATCGGCGGAATCATCGCATTATTCTCTACTTATTCATATGCAAAGCTTGGAGCGGCTTTCCCTTCTGCAGGAGGAGCTGTTGAATTTTTGGTTAAAGGTTGGGGTAACGGAACTGTAAGCGGAAGTGTAAACTTATTTATGTGGATCGGCTATATTATTTCCATCGCGCTTTATGCTCAGGGCTTTTCAGCTTATGCGTCGACTTTCTTTACAAGTGATCCCTCGCCATTATTAACAAAATCACTTGCCGCGGGAATCGTGATATTGTTCACTCTTGTAAATATCCTTGGCGCAGGTTCAGTAGGAAAAGCGGAAACATTTATTGTAATAGTTAAAGTCCTAATACTAATTCTCTTCGCTGCCTCGGGACTTTTTTTTATTGATATTGATAATCTCTCACCTTCGCACTGGAATAATACCGAATCAATATTTTTCGGAGCCGGAGTTTTATTTATTGGATATGAAGGCTTCGGACTCATAACAAACGCGGCGGGAAATATGAATGATCCTTCAAGATCCCTTCCCAAAGCTTTATACCTTAGCGTCTTCATAGTAATTATAATATATCTTGCTGTGTCGATCACTGTTACGGGAAACCTTTCAACAGCAGAAATAAATTCATCAAAAGATTTCGCGCTTGCCGAAGCTGCTAAACCGTTTCTCGGAATGCTGGGTTTTAAGCTCATCGCGGTAGCTGCATTATTTTCTACTTCTTCCGCTATCAACGCAACTCTATTCGGAAGCGCGAATGTCAGCTATATGGTAGCGCGTGACGGACAATTGCCGCGGGTATTTGAACGCACTGAATGGAAGAGTGCAACCGGCGGGCTTTTCATCACATCATTTTTGGTAATTGTATTCATACTTTTTTTTGACCTGGCAGGCATTGCAATGATGGGAAGCGGCGCATTCCTTCTTATCTATTCCGCCGTGAATGCCGGTCATTTAAGGATCATCTCACAGACCGGCGCTAACAAAATCCTTGTGCTCATTTCACTTCTGTTATGCCTTTCGCTTTTCATTGTACTTGAGATCTATACTTTCCAAAAAGCTCCTGAAGCTGTTTGGACTATGATCGTCTTGCTCATAATTTCATTTGCCGGTGAATCTTTGTATAGAAAATTCCGGAAAAATGTGGTTTCTTAAATCAGAGTCGAGATGCTTTATACATGCGGATTAAATTTCAAATATAAAATTTATGATTGAAATTAAAATGAAATTCAATAAGTTTTTGTACAGATGAAACAACACGATATAATTCATTCAAACCTTTTCAGAAATTTTCCGGAGATAAAGTTTGGATTCAGCACAAAGCAAGGTGGTGTATCGCCTGAACCATTCTGTATGAATCTAAGCAACGCTGTTGGTGATAATCCGGACAATGTAAATCAAAACCGAAAAATATTTTTTGATAAGCTTGGAATAAAGTCTGAGCAAGTCACATATCAGAAACAAATTCACTCTGCAATCATTAATTACTCTTCACAACCGACACACTTTGAAGGATGTGATGCAATTTATACGGATAGAAAAAACAATTTCCTTGCGGTAAGTGTGGCTGACTGCATACCAGTATTTCTGTATGCTGCCGATAAAAAAATTGTAGCGGGAATTCATTCCGGCTGGAAGGGAACGGAGCAAAAAATACTTTCGCTTACAATTGACCGGCTTAAAAATGAGTTTGATATTAATTCTGAAGATCTTGTCGCATACATCGGTCCCGGTATTTGCGGAGAACATTATGAAGTAGGAAGCGAAGTTGGTTCATTGTTTGACGCGAAGGTCAGGTCTGAGCGAAACGGAAAATATTATCTGGATCTGAAAAAAGATAATTACAATCAAATGATTGCAGCAGGTTTAAGAGAATCAAATATTGAGGTGTGTGGATTGTGTACGTACAAAGAAAAAAAATTACTTCATTCCTACAGAAGAGACGGTATCAGATCCGGAAGAATGTTTGGAGTGATTGGTTTAGTTTAATTAAAATTAGGAGGCTAAAAAGTCTAAGTAAGCATCTTCTTTTTTTTCATAACATTATAACTATAAACTGTAATTAAAACCATAACCAGCCCGCCAACAATAAAAGGATACCTGTACCCAATAAATTCATAAACAAGACCTCCGCACACGGGTCCAAGAAACCTTGCAAAGGCACTCAGAGATTGATTAATTCCGAGAATACTCCCTTGCTCTTCATGACCGATGTTTTGGGAGAGAAGACTTATCGTGACTGTATTGCTCATTCCGTTTCCCACGGCAAGAATGAAAATAAATGTAACAAGCAACACGCCGGTTGTTGAAAAGCCAATCAGACTAAGACCGAAGATTGCTATAAAATTTCCCAGCACTAAAATTTTCTGATCACTTAAAAATCGTTGTACATACTTCAATAAAAAGATCTGCACGAATGCCCCTGCAATACCCATGAATGAAAATACATATCCGACTTCTTCCTGATTCATATTGAGAGTATCTTTTCTTTCTGCAAAGAGCTGAATTGTTCCGAATATATTAGAGAAGGCAAAAACGACGAAAAAAAATATTATTATATATTTTCCAATGACTTTGTTTTTTAAAATTCCGATGATAAGGTTAAAGTTAAGCGGATTTATTCTTTTCTTAATGAGCCTGTTTGCCACCTGAATTTGTTTTGACAATGTTTCACGGAAGACAAATATGCAAAGCAGTGCGGCGATCAACGAGAGTCCTGCGGACACAAATACAGGGAAACCGTAGCCGAAGTAATGTGAAAGCACACCGCCGATCGCCGGACCGAAAACAAAGCCGAGAGAAAATGCTGCGCTGATGATACCGATACCTTTGGTTCTGTCTTTAGGAGAGGTAATGTCTGAGATCACTGCCTGCGCGGCAGAAATATTTGCTGCAAAAATACCTGCAAATGCTCTGGAAATAATCAGCAAAGTTGTAGATAAAATTAACCCTGAGAATACAAATCCGAGAGCGAGATAGGATATGAAACTTCCAATTAAGCTCATTACCAAAATAGGTTTTCTTCCATACCTGTCGGACAGTGAGCCCCAGACAGGATTGAACAGGAACTGCATTAATGAGTAAACCCCCGCTATGACGCCAATCATTGCTTCTGATGTATGAAGCTGATTGATACAAAATGAAGGAAGAAGCGGAATCACAATCCCAAATCCCAACAGGTCAATGAATATTGTCAGGAATATAATTACAAGAGTGGGCTTATTTTTCATAGCGAATAAAATTAAACATCATAAACCGGAACAGGGCAAAACGAAATTACAAAAATGACAAAAGTAAACCATCCCGTAATCATTCTGCCTGCACTTAATGGCTCTTCACTTTCGGAATAAACAGGCGGGTGTTTAATTTTAATTACAAAAAATATCAGTATTGCCCATAGTAGCCAGTTAAGTGAACCGAAGTTTAAATTTATATCAAAAAAGGGAATGATTCCGGCAAGTCCGAATAATACGAGCATAGCGAAGACAATATAAGCTGCATACTTATGCTTGTCACCGAACATTGCATAAGAAATATGACCACCGTCAAGCTGTCCTACGGGAAGCATGTTAAGAGAAGTTATAAGAAGTCCGAACCAACCGACACAAAGGAAAGGATAATGGTAAATTTCATTCATCGGAGGCATAAAGACATCAGGAGATGAAGCGAAAATTTTTTCGAAAGCAAAGAATAAAATATTATATCCGAATGTAAATCCGCTGACGGGAATGCCGGTAACAGCAAATTCGGGGTGAATATTATACAGGTAACTTACAGGCGGAAGATTTGTAAATCCGATAATTAAAATTATCACTGATGTGATCCAGCCGGCAATGGGACCTGCTGCTCCGATGTCGAGCAAGGCTTTACGGCTGTAGTATTTGGCTTTCATTCTTATCACTGCGCCCATGGTACCGAATGGATTCAGAAATAGAAAAGGAAAAGGAATATAGTATGGAAGAGTAACCGGGACTTTATGAATTTTTGCGGCGAAGTAATGACCGAATTCATGAGTGGAGATGACAAGAAGAATTAAAATTGAATATGTCAGACCGGAAGAGAAATTCTCAAGCTGAAACGGATCCTTATTTGCCCATTGAACTCCGGCGAGTGTTGTTGTAAAAAATGTAGTTAAAAAAAGAAGTATGTTAATCAGGATCCCATACTTGCTTACCTTTTCTGTTTCCCCGTGCCCGACATAAGAATCCTGTTGGTTATGAAATTGTGACTGCTCTTGTTGGCTCATATAATAATTTGTGAAAATAATTTATTTTAACCTATGATGAAATGAAATTGTAAGAACATCAACTGAACCAAACTCCATCCCTCCAAAATAAGGAAAAAACTTGTCACGAATTTCACGAATGATCACGAATTAAAAATATAATCACTAATTTTAAAAACAGAATTAACATAAATTTATATGGACAGCATAATTATATCTTGAAGGTTATATAAAGGTTCACATCCGTCGAAAACAATGGGATTTAAACAGTCAAAATTTTTAGTTTCGCTTGTCGCCATTGCTCTGAATTTCTTATCGGCAATTTCTCACAGGCGGGTTCTTTTAAGAATGATAATGATTACCACAATTGTTGATTAGTTTAAGACTATTTAAGTGTTGATAAAAATGTTTTGGACAGCACTGAACCATTTACCATTTAATCACAAAATAAAAATAATGATATTGGAAAAAAATTTGATTGACGGATAATAATTTTAATTTACCTGTATTTAAGAAGGGACCGCTGGCAAATATGCCGCCCCTTGTGTTTATATTTCTATCGCTTTCGGCAGTATTCATACTTTATCAGATAGTCGGCGGAACCATTTCGTACTTTGTGCTTGGCAGCGAGATGGATATCAATGCGGAGAACGTTAATCTGATGAGACTGATACTTACGTTCGGACAATTCATGTTCATACTTTTTCCTGCGATACTGTTCGTAATGCTTCAGGATAATAATCTTAAACAAACTTTCCGGCTCAATAAACCGAAGATGTCCGTATTCATATTAGCTATCATCGGGATACTTGTCATACAGCCATTTCTTCAGGTATTTCTGTACTATCAGAATGAATTAATATTCAATCTTCCTTTTGGCGGCGATGCAATAAAGCAGATGAAAGAATTATTTGACACCATGGAGTCAGCTACAACGAAGTTAGTCACGGCTAATTCGATACCTGAACTTATCGTCATAGTGATAGTGATCGCTGTTACTCCTGCGATCTGTGAAGAGTTCTTGTTCAGAGGACTTGTGTTTAAAAATTTTGAGAAGATCATTCCGGCAGGCAAAGCAATTTTCTTTACCGGTTTTCTATTTGCTTTATTTCACTTTCACCCATTCAATCTTATAGCGCTTACGGTGCTTGGAATATTTCTGACATTCATTGTGTATCACAGCGGGAGCATTTATACGGCAGTCTTTTGTCACTTCATAAATAATTTTCTCTCGGCGCTGGCAGTTTATATTTACGGGAAGGATACATTTGATTCCAGTACGGCGCCGGATATGACCGGCAGCGAGCAGGTTCAGTTTTTAATTTTAGGAGTGATATCACTCGCTGTTTTTATTTTTATAATAATTATGATAAGAAAAAATTCTGTAGTTAAAACTTTGGTTCACAACTTACCTCCGGAAGCAAATGAGTAACTTAACAAAAAGAATTTTAGCGGGAGTAATCGGAATACCTTTGATAATATCCGCATCATACTTCGGAGGAATATTTTTTTTAATTTTCTCGCTAATTGTTACTTCGTTTGCATTATGGGAGTATTGTGAGATGTTCCGGACGAAAGGTTATCATTTATTTAAATTAAGCGCTCTGTTTTTTTCAATTGCACTGATGATCATCAGCTATTTATTAAATTACCGGTTCGAAATAATTTTTCTGCCTGTATTCATTTTTATCACCACGGCTGAAATACTTAGAAAGGAAAACCGGAATCCGCTCAATGCCGCGATAGTCATCTTCGGGATATTGTACGTAACTGTTCCTTTCATGATGTTAAATTCTTTTGTGAAGAACACTTCGGGCTTTAATGTTATTATTTTTCTTTTCATCTTGATCTGGACATGTGATACAGCCGCGTATTTCGGAGGAAAGTATTTCGGAAAGCATCAGTTGTCACCGATAAGTCCAAAGAAGACATGGGAAGGATCGGCGACGGGGTTTGTATTCACTGTCAGTGCGGCATTGATAGTGCATTCCATTATACCCGAGAAGATATCTTTAAATGACGCGGTCATAATGGGAATCATTACCGGAATATTTGCGCAGATCGGTGATCTTTTCGAATCACTTATAAAAAGGTATTGCGGAGTAAAAGATTCATCAAACATTATTCCCGGACACGGTGGTGTGCTTGACAGATTCGACAGTTTAATATTTGTCACACCGCTTATATTTATTTATCTTAATGTAAAATAATTAATCATTTATTCAGCTATTTGAAGTTTAAAAAATTTTTAAAAAAATGTCACATCCGTCCAAAACAATGTGATTTAGAGTGAAAATTTTAGTTTCGATTAAGTACGCTTTCTTTTGAAAAACTCCCGCATAAAAGCATTGCGGGACAGGCGCCAGAAAGCTTTGCAAAGAAAAGTTTCCCGCTGGTGATAAATTGCCGGAAATTCAGATCAATGGCGGCAGGAATTCCAACAAATAACCTGGTTATGACTTTGCAGGCGGTGCTTGACTCGGGAATTCCTGCTTATCGCCATTGCCCTGAATTTCTTATCGGCAATTTCTCACAGGCGGGTTCTTTTAACTGATAATGATTACATTAATTGTTGATTAGTTTAAGACTATTTAAGTGTTGATAAAAATGTTTTGGACAGCACTGAAAAAATATCAAATTAATAAAAAATTTTTAATTGATAATTAAAATAATTCTTGTAATTTGTATGTAAGCCAAATCAGCGAAGTAATTAACAGAAGATCCCTGATCTCAACGAAAACTTATAAGTAAAAAATGGAAAGCAAGAAAACTCAAAACAAAAAAATAAAAGAATCAAAAAAGAAATCTTCTCCTGACGATATGGATGACGAACGTCCTCCAAGAGATGAGCGTGAAATCGAGGAAATGCTTGAAGAAGAAATGCCCGGCGAACTTGACGAAGAAGATGATGAAGAATTCATACAACAGGTTGAAGAATTCGAGAAGGATCACTCCAAAGTAAAGATGGTCAGCGTTTATAAAAAGATCGGTAAGCCAAAGTTTAAGGAAACGAAAAAGGTTGATCCCAAAGATCTGAAAGCGGAGCTTCGCAGACTTATCGTTGCGCTTGATGTCCATCATATTATTGTTCACTCACACGGTGAATATGATGACAAAGAAAAATACAGATTTGTTACAGAGGAAGTTTTTAATGAGGTTATCGAAGACAATAATAAGCAGATAACTTTTGTGTACGAAGATTATCATCCTGAAATGGAAGAGAAAGAGGAAACTGAAGAAGGTTTTGACGAAAATTTTAATTAAATAAATATCACCATGCCTACCTACAGCAACAAGGACAATCTTGGCTCTGCGATTATAAACTTTTCATTAAAAGGAACTGATGAAAAATTTTATTCTCCGGAAAATTTTGATGAGAAGGATATTCTTGTAATTATTTTTATGTGCAATCACTGTCCTTATGTAAAAGCAATCGCTGAAAGATTAGCATTGCTGCAGGATAAATTTCGAAGCAGCCGTGTTCAGCTTATTGGGATCAATTCAAACGATCCTGTTTCCCATACCAAAGATTCATTTGAAAACATGAAGCTTTTTTCGGAAAAGTATGGGCTAAATTTTCCTTATCTGATCGATGAATCTCAGGATGTCGCAAAGCTGTACGAAGCAGTATGCACTCCCGACATTTATGTTTATGACAGGCAGAGAAAACTGCGTTACCGTGGGCGGCTTGATGACAATTGGAAAGATGAAAGCAAAGTTACTCAAAAAGAACTTGAGAACGCGATACAATTATTGATAGACGGTAAGGAAATTGATTTCGAACAGATCCCATCTATGGGCTGCTCGATAAAATGGAAGAATGAATAACCACCACATAGCCGCATGTCAGCATCAAAAAATCTCTTCACAAAGACATCAATTTAAATTGTAAGAAATATTTTTTTAAACTAATTTGAAAATATTTCAATAAAAAATTTCTCAATGCCAAAATTAGTAATCGTACGTCACGGACAGTCTCAATGGAATCTTGAAAACAAATTTACCGGTTGGATCGATGTTGATCTTTCTCCTGCCGGTATCGGGGAAGCAAAGAAGGCAGGTGAAAAGCTGAAAGGGGTCAAGTTCGATGAAGCATTTACTTCCGATCTGATAAGGGCGCAAAAGACCCTCGACATAATATTAAAGGAAACAGGTCAGGAGAACATTCCCATAAAAAAAAATTTCGCATTAAATGAACGAAAGTACGGTGACCTGCAGGGACTTAATAAAGATGAGTGCAGGACTAAATTCGGTGACGATCAGGTGAAGATCTGGAGAAGAAGCTTTGACATACCTCCGCCAAACGGTGAAAGCCTGAAAACAACTTCTGAGCGTGTCATGCCCTATTACCATTCAGAGATCGAACCTGAATTAAAAAAAGGTAAGGACATAATAATTTCCGCGCACGGTAACAGTCTCAGAGCGCTGATGATGTATCTGGAAAAGCTTACTCCACAGCAGATACTTGAAACAGAAATTCCCACCGGTTCACCCAAAGAATATATTCTGGATGATGATCTGAATTTAATTGAAACCAAATACCTTTAATTGCCACCCGGAAAAATTAAAAATATAATCTTTGACCTCGGTAATACGCTGGTACACTTCGATTACTGTTATTTTTATGACGGAGTTTCCCTTCTTGAAAAGAGAGTCAACGCCAGGAAGCTCAAAAAATTTTTTATTGATAATAAATTTGATCTCAAGATCGGCGCTAATCGCCTTGACATAAAGCAGGCATTTAAGTTATTGAAAAAGGAATTCAATCTCAGGATAGGTTACAAGGATTTTTATTATTTGTATTGTGACATCTTCTGGGAAAACACAGCAATGAAAAACTTTCTCGAAAACAAGCTGCTTGACTCGGACTATAAACTGTTCATGCTTTCAAACGTCGACGCTTCACATATAAATTTTATTGATAATAATTTTCCATACGTCAAATATATAAAGAAGAGAATTTTATCTTATAAAGTAAAATGCATTAAGCCGGAAAAGAAAATTTACAGACACCTGATACAAAAGTTCGGGCTCAATCCAGAAGAGTCGCTGTTCATAGATGATCTGAAAACAAATATACTCGGTGCAAAATCATTTGGCTTTAACACCATTCATTATACATCCCACAAAAGATTTCAGAAAGAATTCGCCGCGCTTACAAAGTAGTGCAATTTTTTTTGTTCTCCGGAATCCTTAACAACTCACATCCGTCGAAAACAATGTGATTTAGAAAATGAAAATTTTAGTTTCGATTAAGTGCGCTTTCTTTTGAAAAACTCCCGCATAAAAGCATTGCGGGACAGGCGCCAGAAAGCTTAGCAAAGAAAAGTTTCCCGCTGGTGATAAATTGCCGGCAATTTATGACAGGCGGGTTCGTTTTAAAAACAATTATGATTATCCTGTTTGCTGATTAATTTTAAGACCTTCAAGTGTTGATTAAAATTATTTTGGACGGCACTGTTAACAACCATCCTCAGTTTTCAATATCAATATAGTTTTAAAAATTCATTTCCGCTATATTTGTTACAACCAAATCAAATTTAAATTTAATAATCAACGATGAGAAGTGCATTAAGATTTACTCTGATTGCCATTGCTTTAATTACTCTGGCAATGTCATGCGAAAGTTTTATTTCAAATAAACTTTTTGCAGGCACAAGTCCGGCTGTATGGTCTGATATCAGAGAGGGGAGCTTTAACATAAAAGGAGAAAGAAGGATCGTTCCTGCAAATTACAGGACAGTAAAATCCAATCTTCCGGAATTAAGATCATTATTACAAAACGCTCCGTTTGAATTTACAGACCGGGCAAAAAATTCACCGCTCATCATTGAACTTCCAATGCCTAACGGTAGCATGTCAAAATTTTCAGTTTCGGAATACAATATAATGGAATCGGAACTTGCGGCAAAATTTCCTGAAACAAAGACCTACAACATAAAAGGAATAGATGATCCATACGCGACCGGAAAAATTGATGTTACCGCAGCCGGCTTTCACGGGATGGTGCTGTCGGTAAGGGGAAATTATTTTATTGATCCCTATAGCTCAAATGAAAAAGAAATTTATATTTCATATTACAAAGATGAGCTGGCTTCAACCCAACAGTTTGAATGCTTTACAGAAGCAAATGCGACAGATGAACACGGAATAAATTTCACACAAGGTTCATTCACAACAGGTAGCGAACTGAGAACATATCGTCTTGCAATGGCATCAACAGGTGAATATACCACTTTTCACGGTGGAACAGTTGTGCTTGGAATGGCTGCAATTACTACTGCGATGAACAGAGTTAACGGCGTTTATGAAAAAGATCTTGCCGTAAGAATGGTTTTAATTGCCAACAATGACCTTCTGGTTTATACAACAGCAGCTACTGATCCTTATACTAATAATAACGGTAACACAATGCTTGGACAAAATCAGACAAATATTGACCAGGTAATAGGACCTGCAAATTATGATATCGGTCATGTGTTCAGTACAGGAGGCGGCGGAGTCGCATTTCTGGGGTGCGTCTGCTCCAACGGTGCAAAAGCCAGAGGAGTAACAGGATTACCGTCACCAACCGGCGATCCGTTCTATATTGATTATGTTGCACATGAAATCGGACACCAGTTCAGCGGTAATCATTCTTTTAACAGTCAGCAAAGTGCGTGCGGCGGCGGCAACAGAAATGCAGGAACAGCATGGGAGCCAGGCAGCGGAAGTACTATCATGGGATATGCCGGAATTTGCGGAAGCGATAATCTGCAAAGCAACAGTGATGCTCTTTTTCATACAGGCAACTTTACCGAAATGGTGATCTTTACACAACTCGCAGCAGGTAGTACCTGCCCGGTTATAACTCCGACAGGTAATACACATCCGAATGTGACTGTTCCTGCGAGCGGATTTACAATACCGGTCGGAACACCTTTTCAACTGACGGGCTCTGCAACAGACGCCGAAAATCCCAATTCACTTACATACATCTGGGAAGAAATGGATCTGGGTCCTGCCGGCTCACCAAGCAACCCCACCGGAACAGCGCCGATCTTCAGATCTTTCAGAGCGGATACAAGCTCAACAAGAATATTTCCGAGATTAAGTAATTTATTAGCTAACAATACTGTAACCGGAGAAAGACTCCCGACTTATACAAGGACACTTTCCTTCAGATTGACAGTCAGAGACAATGCTATCGCAGGAGGAGGAGTTGATTATTCTCTTGTTGAATTTAATGCTGATCAGACTGCGGGACCTTTTCTTGTAACACAGCCAAATACAAATGTAACCTGGAATTCAAATGTAACGCAGACAGTGACCTGGAATGTTGCAAATACCACTGCAGCTCCGGTGAGTGTTGCCAATGTAAACATAAAACTTTCAACCGACGGAGGAAATACTTTTCCGACCATGTTAGCGGCTAATACTCCAAACGACGGTTCACAACCGGTTACAGTTCCTAGCCTGAACATTACTAATGCAAGGATCAAGGTTGAATCAATAGGGAATATTTTCTTTGATCTGTCAAACACAAATTTCACAATTACCAATACATCATCAGTAGCGAATAACGGAACAGGTATTCCTGCTGAATATTCTCTTTCACAGAATTTTCCAAATCCATTTAACCCTTCCACTAAAATTGTTTTTGACATTCCATTCAACAGCAGTGTCATATTGAAAATAATGGACCTCAGCGGAAGGGAAGTCGCTACACTTGTAGATAATAAGTTTAACGCCGGGTCATACACTGCAACCTTTGCAGCAGAAAATCTTGCAAGCGGAATTTATTTTTATAAGATCATCGCAAATGGTGAAAAACAAAATTTTACATTAACCAAGAAGATGACATTAATAAAATAATCTTAAACCAATCATACTTACTTTAACTAAATGAAAAAAATATTTTCTTTCCTTCTGCTTTTTTCCTTAACTGTGATAAGCGTGAGCGCACAGCAAATGGAAGTAACATACAAAACTATTTCAGATAACAGCTCAACGATGAATTATTCAGTGAAAGCGACATATCCTCAGGTTAACTTCGGACCCGAAGCGTTGATGGGAGTCCGGGGAATCGCACAGGACATAAATACCGCATTCGATACAACAGTTAACGGGATTGTTAACAGCTTTGTAAATGATGTAACGTACATGCCGGAAAAAACCGTCAACGGAAATGGAAGCTCGCTCGAAATTACAAGCACGGGCTGGGTTGTGAACGGATCTTTGTTATGCAGTGAACTTACTACTTTCAATTACATCGCAGGTATGGCTCATCCGATGACAACAATTACAACATTTAATTTTGTTGATAACGGAGCGGGTCCGCTTGCATTATCCGGTTTATTCAGAAGCGGTTCGGATTATCTGAATTTTATTTCGACAGAAAGCATCCAACAGCTTTCTGCTTATGCACAAAAAGAGGGAATGACAAACATAAGTGATATGATCTTAAGCGGCGCTTCAGCCGATGCAAAGAATTTTACAGAATGGAGCATAAGCAATGACAGTCTTAATATTATTTTTAATCCTTACCAGGTAGCTCCTTATGTAATGGGAATTCAGCGGGTAACAATACCAATGACAAGTCTGATAAGCATGCTTGATCCGTCAGGACCTGCAGGATTTATGATCAGATAAGGTTTAAAATTTAACTTTACAGCAAAAGGCATTTTCGTATGAAGATGCCTTTTTTTTCACAACCGTCCAAAACAATGGGATTTAGAAAGTAAAAATTTTTAATTTCAATTAACTCCGCTTTCTTTTTTTTAAAAAAACTTTTACCACAAAGTCACGAAGACTCTAAGAAAAGATTTTTATAATTATAACTGAAATCTTTATATGTCTCAGCTAAAGTTTTTGCTTTTCTTTGAGCCTTAGAGGTAAAAATTATTGATCAGTTTTGAGACACATCGTCAAGGATGGGGAATCGTAACAGTTTATTACCTTCTCTTTCCAGAGAGTGGGATTGCTTTAGAGTAAGTGTACGTGAGCAAACAAAATCCCTGAACTTCAAAGTAAGCATTTACTCTCAACTTACCCCCTCCCCTTATTTTTTCAAAGGGGAGGGGGAAGGGGGTGGGGTTTGTGAATCGAAACGAAGTAATTTATAAGATCAAAAGTTCGCAAAGCGAAAAGTTCATAAAGTTTAGAGTACCTCGCCTGTCATTCCGCAATCTTTAACAATCCATTCGCTACGTTTCACTCTGCAATAAATCATAGCAAATGACAGCTTTCCGTTGAAGTTAAACAATTAAAGCTTTATCAATTCAGCGTTTTTTATATATCTCAAAGCTTCGTTTTCAAAAAAATTGGTGTACTTAAAATTAGAATACGGCAGAGCATCCTTGAACAAG
>Ga0105044_10002476_pt1 | contig 25211 bp, 22 predicted proteins | sample MAT01_FD_78092 | JGI IMG/M metagenome (GOLD analysis project Ga0105044, IMG submission 78092) | Freshwater microbial communities from Lake Fryxell liftoff mats and glacier meltwater in Antarctica - MAT-01 | ecosystem: Environmental > Aquatic > Freshwater > Ice > Liftoff microbial mat | place... | reverse complement strand
GTAGTAGCACTAGTGCAATTCGTTTCATGCTCGCAATGTAGCACAGATTTCCGCTGCCAATCACGCGTCGCTGCTGCCAGAGCAGCCGTCAGTGCAAACCTCGTTCGTCTGGCTCATCGGTCGACGTGCTGATGACACTGGTTGGCTCACCCTTGTATCTGCGCCAGACATACACCAGATAACCACTGGCACCGTAGGCAGCAAACAGGCCCAGCAATGCCTTGGCGGGATCGATGCTGACGGCTCCGATTGCCAGTGCGACGAGAACGATCACCGGAAACGGTACGCTCTGCTTCATGCCTAGGTCCTTGAAGCTGTAGAACGGCACGTTCGTCACCATCGTCAGACCCGCATAAAGCGCCAGTGCAAACATCGGCCATGCCACCTGCGGCCCTTTCACACCCAACTCGGACATGACGAGGATGAAGCCGGCAATCAATGCGGCCGCCGCTGGCGACGGCAGGCCCTGGAAGAAGCGTTTGTCGACCACGCCGGTGTTGACGTTGAAACGCGCCAGCCGTAGCGCCGCACATGCGCAGTACACGAAAGCGGCGATCCAACCCCAACGGCCCAGACCGCGCAGCGCCCACTCGTAAGCAATCAAGGCCGGCGCAGCGCCAAACGAGACCATGTCGGACAAGGAGTCCATCTGCTCACCAAAGGCACTCTGGGTGTTCGTCATGCGCGCAACCCGACCATCGAGGCTATCGAGCACCATCGCGCAAAAAACGCCGATCGCGGCCATGTCGAAGCGTCCGTTCATCGCCATGACGATCGAATAGAAGCCGGCGAACAGCGCCGCCAGTGTCACCATGTTGGGCAGGATGTACAGGCCTTTGCGTCGTTTGCGTACGACGATGGTCTCCAACTCCACCAATTCATTCTCTGCGCCGTCTGGCATATCGAGTCGCTCCTGCCCGCACTGCGGGCGCTGGGATTGGCCTGCACGGGGCAAGCTGCTGCGTGCTTCACTTTGGCTCGGTGGCCGCACGCGGCAGATGCGCAACCGGCGCAACGACCTGGACAACCAGTGTACGGCAGCCCCAATGGGGTCAGCCACTCTCGTCGCACCACCGAAAAGCAGCGAAGGCCACCGCGGTGGCCTTCGCTTCAACGGCTGTTGCCGATCAATTGCGGCTCTGATCGACCAGCTTGTTCTTCTTGATCCAGGGCATCATCGCGCGAAGTGTCTCGCCCACGGTCTCGATCTGGTGTTCGGCCATCAGACGACGCCGGCTGAGCAAAGTCGGCGCACCGGCTTTGTTCTCCAGGATGAAGTTCTTGGCGTATTCACCGCTCTGGATGTCCTTCAAAACCTGCTTCATCACCTTCTTCGTCTCGTCGGTGATGATGCGCGGGCCGGTCACGTACTCGCCGTACTCTGCGTTGTTCGAGATCGAGTAGTTCATGTTGGCGATGCCGCCTTCATAAATCATGTCCACGATCAGCTTGAGTTCGTGCAGGCATTCGAAATACGCCATCTCAGGCGCGTATCCGGCCTCGACCAAGGTCTCGAAGCCGGCCTTGATCAGCTCGACGGTCCCGCCACACAGAACCGCCTGCTCGCCGAACAGATCGGTTTCGGTTTCTTCGCGGAAATTGGTCTCGATGATGCCGGCCTTGCCGCCACCGTTGGCCATCGCGTAGCTCAGTGCCAGTTCACGCGTGCGACCCGACTTGTCCTGAGCAATGGCGATCAGATGCGGCACACCTCCACCTTGCACGTAGGTACCGCGGACCGTATGGCCCGGCGCCTTGGGAGCAACCATCCAGACGTCAAGGTCGGCGCGCGGCGTCACCAGACCGTAATGCACGTTGAAACCATGCGCAAACACCAGCGAGGCACCCGGCTTGATATTGGGTTCCACGTCATTGGTATACACGGTGCCGATCTGCTCGTCCGGTAGCAGGATCATGACCACGTCTGCGGCCTTGACCGCGTCGGCGACTTCGGCAACCTTCAGGCCGGCTTTTTCAACCTTGGGCCAGGAGGCACCACCCTTGCGCAGGCCGACCACGACCTTGACACCGCTGTCGTTCAGATTCTGCGCATGGGCATGGCCCTGGCTGCCGTACCCGATGATGGCAACGGTCTTGCCTTTGATCAGGCTCAGATCGCAATCTTTGTCGTAATAAACTTTCACTTATATTCTCCTTGGCTAAATAGTCAAACTCGCAAAATCCGTTCGCCGCGGCCAATCCCGCTCGATCCGGTCCTCACTGTCTCCAGAATCGCACTGCGTTCGATCGCCTCGAGGAAGGCGTCGTTCTTCGACTGCACACCAGTCAATTCGATGGTGTAACTTTTCTCGGTGACATCGATGATGCGCCCGCGAAAAATGTCGGCCATGCGTTTCATTTCCTCTCGCTCCTTGCCCACCGCCCTCACCTTGACCATCATCAGTTCGCGCTCGGTATAAGCACCTTCGGTCAAGTCGACAACCTTCACGACCTCGATCAGGCGGTTCAGGTGTTTGGTGATCTGCTCGATCACGTCGTCGGATCCCGTGGTCTGGATGGTCATGCGCGACAGGCTCGCGTCTTCGGTCGGCGCCACCGTCAGCGACTCGATGTTGTAGCCGCGGGCCGAAAACAGCCCGACCACACGGGACAAGGCGCCCGGCGTGTTTTCGAGCAGCACTGCAATGATATGTTTCATGAATGGATTCCTCTTTTCGCCGCCCTCCCCTGGTCGCGGTAACGACCAGGCTTGGCAAGCAATAGACGCATCAAATGGGTTGGTGTCGGGCCTCGCCATCCACGACAACGCGGACCGGCGGGCGACCGGGTGTCGTCAGGCCGACGTCAAAGCTCCTCAGATCCCAGCAGCATCTCGGTGATGCCCATGCCAGCCTTGACCATCGGGAATACGTTCTCGGTGGGGTCGGTGCGGAAATCCATGAAAACGGTGCGGTCCTTGAGTTTGCGCGCCTCGTGCAGTGCGGGCTCGACGTCTTGTGGCTTCTCAATCAGCATGCCGACGTGGCCATAAGCTTCCGCCAGCTTGACGAAATTCGGCAACGCATCCATGTAGCTGTGGCTGTAACGCCCTTCGTAGTCGAACTCCTGCCACTGGCGCACCATGCCCAGGTAGCGGTTGTTCAATGCGACTATCTTGATCGGCGTGTTGTATTGCAGGCAGGTCGACAGTTCCTGGATACACATCTGCACCGAGCCTTCGCCGGTCACGCAGAACACCTCGCTCTCGGGCTTGGCCAACTTGATGCCCATGGCATACGGAATGCCAACGCCCATCGTTCCCAGGCCACCCGAATTGATCCAGCGGCGCGGTTCATCGAAACGGTAATATTGCGCAGCCCACATTTGGTGCTGCCCGACGTCCGACGTGATGTAAGTCTCGGTGTCCTTGGTCATACCCCACAAGGTCTCGATCACATGCTGGGGCTTGATGACGTCGCCTTTGCCCATGTCGTACTTCAGGCAATCACGGCTGCGCCATTGCTCGATCGTCTCCCACCACGAGCCGAGCGCGTCTGCGTCGGGCCGCATCGCGCTTTCGCGAATCATCGCGATCATCTCGCTGAGAACATCCTTGACGTCACCGACGATGGGAATGTCCACCTTGACCCGCTTGGAGATGCTCGACGGATCGATGTCGATGTGGATGATCTTGCGCTCGTTCTGGGCAAAGTGTTTTGGATTGCCGATCACGCGGTCGTCAAAACGTGCGCCGACGGCCAGCAACACGTCGCAGTGCTGCATGGCATTGTTCGCCTCGATCGTTCCATGCATGCCCAGCATGCCCAGGAATTTGCGATCACTGGCCGGATAGGCGCCCAAGCCCATCAACGTATTGGTACACGGATAGCCCAGCATGTCGACCAGGGTACGCAACTCGGCCGAGGCATTGCTCATCAGTACACCGCCACCGGTGTAGATGTACGGGCGCTTGGCGGTCAGCAACAATTGCAGCGCCTTGCGGATCTGTCCGCCATGGCCCTTGCGCACCGGGTTGTAGGAGCGCATCTCGACCGTCTTGGGGTAACCCGCATACGGCGTCAACTTGTAGGACACATCCTTGGGAACATCCACCACGACCGGGCCGGGCCGACCGGTACGCGCGATGTGAAAGGCCTTCTTCATCACGTCGGCGATATCGCGCGCATCCTTGACCAGAAAGTTGTGCTTGACGATCGGCCGGGGGATGCCGACAGTGTCGCACTCCTGGAAGGCATCGAGTCCGATCGCAGCGGTCGGGACCTGGCCGGTGATGATCACCATCGGAATGCTGTCCATGTACGCGGTCGCAATACCGGTCACCGCGTTGGTCACACCGGGACCCGAGGTCACCAGCGCCACGCCGACTTCACCGGTCGCACGGGCATAACCGTCGGCGGCATGGACTGCGGCCTGCTCATGTCGAACCAGAACGTGCTGGATCGTGTCCTGCTTGTAGAGGGCGTCGTAGATGTGCAATACCGCACCACCGGGGTAGCCCCAGATGTACTTGACGTTTTCGGCCTGCAAGGCCTTGATCAGAATCTCGGCACCCCGAAGCTCGGGTACCGCGGATGCACTGGGGGGATTGCGACCGGCCGACGTAACAGCCGCCGCCGAGCTGAGCTCGATCTTGTTGATTTCCATGATGAACCTTTGTGAATTTCTCTGACGAAAGACCTTGGGTGCTCCTTCGCAAACGCTTGTGACGCTGCGTCGAAACTTGAGGCCATAGCCACAGGCGCGATCAATAATGCGCCAGACCATGACCCGTTTGCCGTTTAAATTGCAACGCGCATTATCGCACTGCAACATGCCAATTCCAGCTTGAGGAGCAAAAATGCTGGTGTGCAATGCGATACTCGCAGCCTGCCCGATGTGATCTGGGCGCCATTCGACCAGACCATATGCACTGGCGACCATTCGATTTTTCGACCCGACCCACTTGGCAACCGAACGAGAACTATCCGACTTCCTGAAAAGCGTCGAGAAACGGGCCTTCAAGCGTTCGCTATACCACGTGCGAAACGAGGAATCGGCGCTCGACATCGTGCAGGAAAGCATGATGAAGCTGGCAGAACACTACGGCGACAAGACGCCATCGGAGTTGCCGATGTTGTTCCAGCGAATTTTGGTCAACTGCACGCTCGACTGGTTTCGACGCAACAAGACCCACAGCGCGCTGTTTTCCAACATGGGGGAGTTCGACGCGGCAGATTCCGATGGGGATTTCGACCTTCTGGAAACCTTTTCCGGGCTGCAGGACTCCCACTCGACGGAAAGCACACAGGACGCCTTGCAACGTGCTCAGCTACTGCGCGAGATCGAAATCGAGATACAAGAATTGCCGCTGCGTCAACGGGAAGCCTTCCTGATGCGTTATTGGGAGGAGTTCGACGTTGCCGAAACGGCAGCGGCCATGGGCTGCACCGAGGGCAGCGTCAAGACGCATTGTTCGCGCGCGGTGCAGGCTCTGAGTAGGGCGCTACGCGCCAAGGGGATCAGCATATGACAATTCCACACCAACACCAGATCGACATGCTGCAGGACCGTTACGGGCTCAAAGTCGCGTCATTATTGTCCGATGCCGTCGACGAACTGTCGCCGGAAATCACTGAACGCCTGCGTTTTGCCCGCAAGCAGGCGCTATCCAGACGCAAGTTCCACAAAGCCGAGGCAGCAAAAGTCTCCTTCGCTGCCGGATCGAGCCTTGTTGTGGGCTCTGACGACGAAGGCCTGACCTGGTGGAACCGTATTGGTGCCACCTTGCCGTTGCTGGCTCTGGTGCTGGGTCTGGTCGCCATCCAGATGGCAACGGATCACCAGTCCGCCCAGGAAATTGCGCGATTTGACGCGGAACTGCTGATGGACGATTTGCCGCCCGCGGCCTATGCCGACCCTGGTTTTTACCAATTTCTCAAGGCCCGAGGGACTGGCGAACGATGAATCAGCCCTCTCGTACCGGCACGCAGGCCGGCCTGCATGCCGACATTTCGTGGGCGAATGCCCGTTTGTTGGGTTGTCTGGTGGGACTGGCATTGTCATTGCCGGCCATCGCGCAGACAGGTTCGGTACCTGGCGCTGGAGCCAGTGGCAAGACAGCCACCACGAAAGCGGCCACACCGGCAGCGACCAGCGATCCAGCGTGGAACACGCTCAGTGCGAAACAAAAAGAGGCTTTGCAGCCGCTGGCGCCGATCTGGGGCGATATCGAGGCCAATCGCAAACGCAAATGGATCGCCATGTCGGCCAATTTCGCCAGCCTGTCACCTGCAGACCAGCGCACTTTGCACGGGCGCATGAGCGAATGGGCCACGCTCACTTCCGCGCAGCGTAACCGTGCCAGACTCAATTTCGCCCAATCCAGGCAGCTGACGAACACCGAAAAAAAGGCCCAGTGGGAGGCCTACCAGGCGCTGAGCCCCGAACGTAAACAAGAGCTGGCGGCCCAGGCCGGCTCCAGCACACGCGGCGCCGCGCCAGCGGTGCCGCGCCCATCGAACCGCAAGCTCGCAGCAGTACCGACGACACGATCCGCACCGGAAGTCGCCAGGCCGGCAGGCTCCGACAAGACAACTGCCGTCCCATCCGATGCCGCCGCCAGCGACGCGGTCTCCAAGCCGTGATGGGGCCGCGATGACAGCCCGTACGGACCAACCGTTCCAACATGCCCAGGCTGGGTCAGCCCAGCCCCTGGCCGCTTCGTCCACCCCACCGCTGGCACGGCGGATGGCCTGCTGGTTATACGAGGGCATGCTGCTGTTCGGGGTGGTTTTCATCGCGGGGTATCTGTTCGGCACCTTGAGTCAGACCCGCAATGCGCTTGACAACCGCCATGCCTTGCAGGGTTTTCTGTTTGTCATCTTCGGGATCTATTTCACCTGGTTCTGGGCCAGAGGCCAGACGCTGGCCATGAAAACCTGGGACATCCGACTGGTCGACAGATCCGGGCAAGCGGTCAGCCAACAACGTGCATTCCTGCGCTACATCGCAAGCTGGTTGTGGTTATTGCCGCCACTGGCCGGCATCGCGCCATTCAACTTGTCGGGCGGGGAATCGTTCGTCATCATTGTTGGCTGGGTGATCGTGTGGGCCTTGCTCAGCCGCTTGCACCCGCAACAGCAGTTCTGGCACGATGCGATCGTTGGTACACGGCTGGTCAGTGCGCCGCAGCGCAAGAAGAACTGACGGCCAACCGTACACCGGCGGCGACCGACCGGTACTGCAGCCATCGTGGTCATGCGGCCAGTGCCTGACAATCGCAACATGCCTGCCTCCGATAGAACTGAATCCACCGACGCCAGCATCAATCCGCAGAAGTCGCGCACTGGACTGCTCCGGATGTGGCATGCAACCCTTTATTCGATGGCTGGCCTGCGGTCCGCCTGGACCGAAGCCGCATTTCGGCAGGAGGCACTTGCCGCGATCGTTTTGCTGCCACTGGCTTTGTGGCTCGGCCAAAGTTGGCTCGAACGCGCCGTTTTGGCAGGATCCGTCTTGCTGGTGATGATCGTCGAACTGCTCAATTCCGGCATTGAGGCGGCCATTGATCGGGTCGGGCCCCAATGGCACGCCATGTCCAAACGGGCCAAGGACCTGGGCAGCGCAGCGGTGTTGCTCAGCCTCGTGTTGTGCGCCGGCACCTGGATCGGGGCGTTGTGGCAGCGGCTGACAACATGACGCCGGCGTTCTCCATCTGCGTGTATTGCGGCTCCCGTAAGGGTGCCCTTCCGATCTACGCTGAATTGGCGGCAGCCACCGGCCACTGGATCGGACGCCATGGCGGGCAACTGGTATACGGCGGCGGCCGAAACGGCCTGATGGGCGTCGTCGCCGACGCTACGCTGGCCGCTGGCGGCCGTGTCGTTGGCATCATCCCAGCTGCGCTGGTCAAACTGGAAGCGGCGCACCGGGACTGTACAGAACTGCATGTGGTGGCCACCATGCACGAACGTAAGCGCATGATGGCCGAACGCGCCGACGTGTTTGTCGCTTTGCCCGGCGGTATTGGAACGTTCGAGGAGTTGTTCGAGGTCTGGACCTGGCGCCAGCTCGGCTACCACGACAAGCCGATAGGCCTGTTCAACGTGGAAGGATATTACGACGGCCTGCTGGATTTCCTGCGACAAGCGGTTGCCAGCCAGTTCATGAACGAGTGGCAGATGGGCCTGATCCGCACCGGCTCCGACCCGGCCGCTCTGCTGCCGGAACTGATTGAGGCCGCTGGCGTGACCAAGCCGTCCACCTTGCAATCGATCTGAATTGGAAGCGGGCGCTCAGACTGCCGTTTCGTCTTCTTCGCCAGTGCGGATACGCACGGTGCGTTCGACGGCGGTAACGAAAATCTTGCCGTCACCGATCTTGCCGGTGCGCGCCGCCTTGACGATCGCGTCCACACAACGATCCACGTCTTCGGTGCGCACGACGACTTCGACCTTGACCTTGGGCAGGAAATCCACGACGTATTCGGCGCCCCGATACAACTCGGTGTGCCCTTTTTGTCGTCCGAAGCCCTTGACTTCACTCACCGTCAATCCAGTCACACCACATTCGGCGAGTGACTCGCGGACTTCCTCGAGCTTGAACGGTTTGATGATGGCGGTGATTTGCTTCATATTGACGGGAACTCCCCAGATATGCGCCTGGCAGGCAAAAAAAGCAGACACAGCGCTACCCCTCAAGGATAGCGCCAATCCAGATCCGCGAAATACTTACTCTCCCGGCAAGATTCGTTGCCCCACGCCAGCCATCACTGGCGGAACTTGCTGGTGATCGGATACCGCCAATCTTTGCCGAAGCTGCGATGCGTGACCCGGATTCCGATCGGCGCCTGACGGCGTTTGTACTCGTTGACCTTGATCAAATGGGTCACCCGCTCCACATCGGCGCGGGCCAGACCGCTGGCGATGATCGATGCGATCGACTCGTCGTTCTCCATATATCTTTCGACGATGGCATCGAGTACCTCGTAAGGTGGCAGACTGTCCTGATCTTTCTGGTCTGGCCGCAGTTCAGCACTCGGCGGCCGGGTGATTATCCGGTCGGGAATGGGCGCAGTTCCCGTTCGGTAAGGATCGTTCAGATTGCGCCAACGCGCCAACCGGAACACGGTTGTCTTGGCCAGGTCCTTGATCACCGCAAAACCGCCGGCCATGTCGCCGTACAGCGTGCAATAACCGGTTGCCAGCTCACTCTTGTTGCCGGTGGTCAGGACGATCGGTCCGAATTTGTTCGACAAAGCCATCAGAAGCGTACCCCTGATGCGCGCCTGAATGTTTTCCTCGGTGGCGTCTTCCGCCAGTCCCGCGAACTCTCCGGCGAGTGCCGCCTTGAACGCCTCGAACTGGGGCACGATGGAGATCTCGTCGTACCGCACATGCAGTCGATCGGCCATTTCGCGCGCATCGATCCAGCTAATGTCGGCCGTGTAAGGTGAGGGCATCATCACGCTGCGCACCTTGTCAGGGCCCAGCGCGTCCACCGCAATGGCCAGCACCAGCGCCGAGTCGATGCCGCCCGACAACCCGAGAATGGCACCCGGGAAACCGTTCTTGCCGACGTAATCGCGCACGCCAAGAACCAACGCGTCCCACAAATCGGCGTCGGCCTCGCGCTTGGGCGCGATCTCTCCCGCCAGCTGAACTGTCTGCTGGCTCGTGTCGGCGCTGACCTCGAACAGCTGCTCGCGGAAACTCAGCGCGCGCGCGGCGACCTCACCGTCGGCGTTGAGCGCAAACGAATGGCCTTCGAACACCATCTCATCCTGCCCACCCACCAGATGGGCGTACACCATCGGAAGGCCGCAGACCCGCACCCGCTCGCGCATGATCTGCTCGCGCTCATACCCCTTGCCGACGTGAAACGGCGACGCATTGATCACTGCCAGCATCTGCGCCCCCGCCTGCCGCGCCAGCCGAGCCGGCTCCTCGTACCAGGCGTCTTCACAGATCAACAGTCCAACGCGCACGCGAGCATCGCTGTCTCCGGCCTCGAACACGCAGGTACCGACGCCCGGCGCAAAATAACGCCGTTCATCGAAAACCTGGTAATTGGGCAACTCGCGCTTGGCGTAAGTCTGAAGAACCTCGCCTTCGCGCAGCACGCTGGCGGCATTGAAACGTTTCTGAATGGCCACCGAACGCGTGCGAACGCCACCACCGGTCGGGTGTCCAACCACGACTGTCATGTCCTTTAACCCTGCGAGTGCACTTGCGACCGATCTGACGGCATCATCACAGGCATCGATGAAGGCGGGACGCAGGAACAGGTCTTCGGCCGCATACCCACAGATGGACAATTCCGGCGTCAACATCAAGCGTGCCCCCTGCGCATGGGCAGTCTTCGCCGCATCGATCATCTTTTGCGCATTGCCAACCAGATCGCCGACTACGAAGTCAAGCTGGGCCACACAAATTTTGAGAGTCATGAAATCACAAACCGCTTATGAAAACTGCCTGGACGGCGACGACCGTATTGCCGGATCGGCTTGCGTCCCAATCGGCCAACCAGGGGCCTGACGTGAGTGCAAACGATTATGTCATCGAGGTCGTCGACTCACCGTTGGCCATAGCGCGCATGCAATGGAACGAGTTGCTGGCCTTGCAAGCTGCGGCCACGCCGTTCATGCGCCATGAATACCTGTGTGCCATGCACGAAAGCGACAGCGCGACAGCGCAAACCGGTTGGACGCCACGTTTTGTCACGCTGCGCCTGGGCACCGAGAGAACGGGCGCCTTGCAAGGCGTCTGCGCGCTGTACCTCAAAGACCATTCGTATGGCGAATATGTTTTCGACCATGCCTGGGCCCATGCCTACCGCCAGCACGGCGTGCCCTACTACCCCAAAGCCCTGGTGGCGCCTCCGTTCACCCCAGTGCCTGGCAGCCGCTTGCTGGCACGCGACGCCCAGTCCCGTCGCGCGCTGGTTCAAGGGCTGATCCGCTGGTGCGAACAATCCGGCCTGTCATCACTGCACCTGCTGTTCGCCAGTGACGATGACGTCGCGGCCTGCCGCGCGGCCAACATGATGTTGCGCCACAACGTGCAATTCCACTGGACCAACCGCGCGCCTGAGCCCTATCGGGATTTCGACGATTTCCTGTCATCGCTGAACCACGAGAAACGCAAAAAGATCCGACAGGAACGACGCAAGGTCGAGCAGGCGGGTGTCACGTTTCGATCGGCCCGTGGGCGCGACATCGACACGTCAGACTGGGACTTCTTCTACCGCTGCTACGAGCGCACCTACTACGAACATGGCAACGCGCCCTATCTCAGCCGCGACTTCTTCCGCCGCATGGCCCGCGACATGCCGGACAACTGGCTACTGTTCACCGGTGAGCTTGCCGGTCGTCCGATCGCGTCGAGCCTGATCGCATTGTCCGACGCCGGCCCGCAGGCCGACCAAGGGTTGATCGCTTATGGCCGCTATTGGGGCGCCCTCGAGCGTGTCGACTGCCTGCACTTTGACGCCTGCTACTACCAACCGCTGCAATGGTGTATTGCCCACGGCTACCAGCGTTTTGAAGGCGGCGCGCAAGGCGAACACAAGATGGCGCGCGCATTGCTGCCGGTGCAGACGACCAGTACGCACTGGCTTGCGCATCCAGCGTTTGCGCAGGCCGTGGACGATTTTCTGCAGCGCGAACGCAACGGAATCCGCAACTACATGGGCGAACTCGAATCGCACAGTCCCTTCAAGCGCGCCGAGCCCTGAGAGCCAGAGAGGCAATCGCAGCCGATCAGCTGCCGGCCTTGGCAGCTGCCATCATGCGCAGTGTGTCCTCCTTGCGGTCGGCGTTGACCTTGGCCACCGCCTGGCGTTCGCCCATCTTTTTCATGTAGTCCTTGATCGGCAAAGCCGCGAGCAGGTCTTCACCGTAGATGATCTTGGTTGCACCCGAGACCAAGGGCAGATGCACGATGGCAGCGCAATCGGCCAGCGTGAACTGATCGCCGGCCACAAACGGCCTGAAGATGGCAAGCCGCGCGAATGCCTGCACGCCCCGCACCAGCAACTTGCGCGCGCGCTCCTTGGCGGCATCCGACACCTTGCCGCCAAAATAGGCCTCGGTGTACAACTCGCGCGCCACCAGTTCCAGGTGCAGCTCAATGTAGACCACCAATTCGCGAACCTTGGCCGCCGCAAATGGGTCGGACGGCAGCAAGGCATGTTGCGGGTATTGGGCCTCGAGATATTCGGCGCACGCCAGCGACTCCGAGATGCAGCCAACGCCAGTGTCCAGAAATGGCACCTTTCCCATCGGACTGCGCTCGAGCACGACCGGATCGGTACTGCTGGTCTTGACCATTTCCTCCTCGAATGGAACCTGTTTTTCCAGCAGTTGCAGCTTGATCTGGTTGTAATAGTTGCTGGCGGAAAAACCACAAAGCTTGAGTGTCATCGCATGATCTCCTGATAGTTCGTCATAGACCACACTGGCCTGACCACCGGATTATCCAAATCTGTCGGTCAACACGATAGTCGCACGGGCGACTTGGAACCGGCTGCGAGCCACTTGCAAACTTGCGCGCGGGACCCACCTCCATAAAATGCAGGCACGCGTTTCGGCAGGTAAATGGGGCCGCCGAAGCCCTGCGACACTGCAAGCGAATATGCCACGTCCGAGCGCCAAGTCCCTGCACACAAGAGCAAAAGGAGACAGGCCGTACGGGCCAAGCTGATGTCAGTTCACGATCACAGACAATCCCATCCCCCTCCCAGCGCATGGCTGATGGCCATGGAACTGCGCGCCCCGTGGGAATTTGGCGCGGTGCTGCCGGCCTGGCCTGCCTTGCTGCGCGCCCCCGCTGGCGACGGACACCCGGTCATCGTGTTCCCGGGGCTGTCAGCCAGCGACGCGTCGACCTTTCCGCTGCGCAGTTATTTGAAACGCCTGGGATACGAGGTTTCGGGCTGGAACCAGGGATTCAATTTTGGCCCACGTGCCGGTGTGCTGCGTTTAGCCCAGGAGCAATTGCAGGAAGAAGTAGCCCGGACCGGGCGCAAGGCCAGCCTGATCGGCTGGAGCCTGGGCGGAATCTACGCCCGTGAACTGGCCAAGGCGATGCCCGACCTGGTGCGCGACGTCGTCACGCTGGGCACACCGTTCGCGGGCGACCATACCAGCACCAATGCGTGGCGCCTGTATGCATTCGCCAGCGGTCGCGACATCCGGCGCGAAACCACGCAGTACGACCTTCCGGCAGCGCCACGCATGCCTACAAGCTCGATCTTCTCGCGCTCGGACGGAGTCGTTTCGTGGAAGGCAAGCCAGCAGGCTCCATGCGGGGTCAACCCACACACCGAGAACATCGAGGTGCGGGCCAGCCACGTCGGGCTGGGTCTGAACCCCAGCACCTGGTGGGCACTGGCCGATCGGCTAGCCCAGCCAGAAGGCCGATGGAAGCGGTTCGAGCGCAAGCGCGGGCTGCATGGGATCATCTTCCCCGATCCGAAGCGCTGAGATTGCTGCGCGCAAAGGCGCCGGCGCGCCGTGTCAGGTCAATGAGCGTTGGTAATTGGCGATGCCGTCCATGATTTCCTTGCGGGCAGAGTCGGCGCCCTCCCAGCCCAGGATTTTGACCCACTTGCCCACTTCCAGGTCCTTGTAATGCTCGAAGAAGTGGGCGATGGTCTTGAGCCGCAGCGGATTGAGGTCTTCGGGTTTTTGCCACTGCGAATATATCGACAGAATCTTGTCGATCGGAACGGCCAGCACCTTGCCGTCATCGCCCGCCTCGTCCTGCATCTTCAGGATGCCGATCGGTCGGCAGGTAACGACGACACCAGGAATCAGCGGAACCGGGGTAATCACCAGAACGTCGACCGGGTCGCCATCGCCGCTGATGGTCTTGGGAACGTAGCCGTAGTTGGTCGGGTAATGCATCGACGTGCTCATGAAGCGGTCGACAAAAATCGCGCCAGAGGCCTTGTCGACCTCGTACTTGACCGGATCGGCATTCATCGGAATCTCGATGATGACGTTGAAGGCGTCCGGCACGTTGGTACCAGGGCTGACGTTGTCCAATGACATGGGGTGAATGCTCCGTAGGAATGGTCTTGGGAAATCCGCCCTTGCGGCAGATCAGTATTAACCCTGATTTTACTGACGCCCGTCTTGCAGTCGTCGAACCGCCATTGTTTTCAGTTACAGTTTCGGCGTTGGCCAATCGTCTCCTGACTGGGACTCACGAGGAAGCAACGCAGCCGGGCATGGCGTGCGTTGTGCCCCTTGAGCAAAATCCAGATCTTTGGACTACTCGGTGCAAGTCACTGCCTTCCCATCGGCATGTCTTGTGGCCGATCGATTAGGAGTGATGACTATGACGGGCAACTCGGTGCTGGTTTTGGCACTTGTTTGCGGGCTCATTGCCGTGGCATACGGCTTTTGGGCGCGCAGTTGGATTCTTTCCCAGGATGCAGGCAATGCGCGGATGCAGGAGATCGCGGCAGCGATCCAGACCGGCGCTGCGGCTTACCTGGCGCGCCAATACAAGACCATTGCCATCGTGGGCGTCGTTCTGACGATCCTGATCGGCCTGTTCCTGGACGTCACGAGTGCCGTCGGATTCGTGATCGGCGCAGTGTTGTCCGGCGCCTGCGGTTTCATCGGAATGAACGTCTCGGTGCGCGCCAATGTGCGCACGGCACAGGCCGCCACCAAGGGCATCGGCCCGGCGCTCGACGTGGCGTTCCGCGGCGGTGCGATCACCGGCATGCTGGTGGTGGGCCTTGGCCTGCTCGGCGTGACCGCTTTCTACTGGTTCCTGGTGGGCAACGGCAACCACACACCGGATGCCAACCTGGCCAATTTGCTCAACCCGCTGATCGGGTTTGCATTCGGCTCCTCGCTGATCTCCATCTTCGCGCGTCTGGGCGGCGGCATTTTCACCAAGGGCGCGGATGTTGGCGCCGATCTGGTGGGCAAGGTCGAAGCCGGTATTCCCGAGGATGACCCGCGCAACCCGGCCGTGATCGCAGACAACGTGGGTGACAACGTCGGTGACTGCGCGGGCATGGCCGCCGACCTTTTCGAGACCTATGCGGTCACACTCATCGCGACCATGGTCCTGGGGGCCCTGCTGGTGACCAATGCGGGCACCAGTGCGGTCGTATATCCGCTGGCTCTGGGCGCGGTGTCGATCATCGCGTCCATCATCGGCTGCTTCTTCGTCAAGGCCTCACCAGGCATGACCAATGTGATGCCGGCCCTGTACAAAGGCCTTGCAGTTGCAGGCGGCCTGTCGCTGATCGCCTTCTACGGCGTCACCAAATGGCTGATTCCCGACAACGCCATCTCCGCCACCGGCAGCCAGATGGCCTTGTTCGGCGCCTGTGCCGTCGGCCTCGTTCTAACCGGTGCGCTGGTCTGGATCACCGAGTACTACACGGGAACCCAGTACGCGCCGGTCAAACACATTGCGCAAGCATCGACGACCGGCCACGGCACCAACATCATCGCCGGCCTTGGGGTATCCATGCGCTCCACCGCCTGGCCGGTGATCTTCGTCTGTATTGCGATCTGGGTCTCCTTCTGGCTAGCCGGGCTGTACGGCATCGCAATTGCCGCCACGTCGATGCTCAGCATGGCCGGAATCGTCGTCGCGCTCGACGCATACGGACCCATCACCGACAATGCCGGCGGTATTGCCGAGATGGCGGAAATGCCCGCCAGCGTGCGCGATATCACCGACCCGCTGGACGCGGTGGGCAACACCACCAAGGCGGTCACCAAGGGTTACGCGATCGGTTCAGCGGGCCTGGCCGCGCTGGTGCTATTTGCCGACTACACGCACAAACTCGAAGCCTACGGCCAGGTCATCAGCTTCGATCTGAGCAACCCGATGGTGATCATCGGCCTGTTCATCGGCGGCCTCGTTCCCTACCTGTTCGGCGCGATGGCCATGGAAGCCGTGGGCCGCGCAGCAGGTGCGGTGGTGGTCGAAGTGCGCCGCCAGTTCCGCGAGATCCCGGGCATCATGGAAGGTACGGCCAAGCCGGAATACGGCAAGGCCGTGGACATGCTGACGACCGCCGCCATCAAGGAAATGATGGTTCCATCGTTGCTGCCGGTGGTCGTGCCAATCTTGGTCGGCCTGCTGCTCGGCCCGGCCGCGCTGGGTGGCCTGCTGATGGGCACCATCGTGACCGGTCTGTTCGTGGCCATCTCGATGTGTACAGGCGGCGGCGCCTGGGACAACGCCAAGAAATACATCGAAGACGGCAACCACGGTGGCAAGGGTTCCGAGACGCACAAGGCCGCCGTGACCGGTGACACGGTCGGCGACCCGTACAAGGACACGGCTGGCCCGGCGATCAATCCGCTGATCAAGATCATCAATATCGTGGCACTGCTGATTGTGCCGCTGGTGATGCAGGTCCATGGCCCCAAGAAGGTCGGCACTTTGGAAGCGCCAGCGGCCATCACGGCCACGGCCACCGCACCTGCCGGCGGCATGACGCCGGCATCCGAGATCCGGGTACTGGCCCTGGCAACGACAAAATTGGACAAGTAGCTGGGTCAACGATCCAGCTTTTGATTTTTCCGTAATTCACTACACCGTTCGCGCCAAGCTCAGGGCGAACGGGAAAATATTGTCGTGAAATATGGAAACCTCAATAGATCCAGATGCCCGCGATTGCGGGCATTTTTTTGCCCCCGGGGTGGCCCATAACCGGGGGCGACGACTGGCTTAAACTCATGGCCGGACCATCGCCCACGGCGAACGGCAAGCCACTCCAGCGCCGCAGAACCTTTTCCCGACCATGCAGAACAACTACATCGCCAATACCTCCGTGCCCAGCCAATCCGGACGCACCATCGCCGTCATAGACCCGTCGGACGGCCAGGTGTTCGATGAACTGCAACGCAGCAACGCGACCGACATCGATGTTGCCGTCGGCGCGGCCCGCCATTGCATGGAAACCGGCTGGGGCCGGCTTACCGCAGCCGAACGCGGCCGGCTGCTGATGAAGCTGTCGCACAAGGTTGTGCAACATGCCGACGAACTGGCGCTGCTCGAACAGCGCGATTGCGGCAAACCTGTCAAACAGGCGCGCGCCGATGCCACCGCGCTGGGGCGCTACTTCGAGTTCTACGCCGGGGCCTGCGACAAACTGCATGGTGAGACCCTGCCCTACCTGGACGGCTACAGCGTGTTCACATGGCGCGAGCCCCATGGCGTGACCGGCCACATCATCCCGTGGAACTACCCGATGCAGATCTTCGGTCGCAGCGTCGCGGGCGCGCTGGCCGCTGGCAACACCTGCGTCGTCAAACCTGCCGAGGACGCCTGCCTGTCGTTGATCCGCGTCGCACAACTGGCAGCGGAAATCGGCTTTCCGGCAGGCGCCATCAACATCGTCACGGGCTACGGACACGAAGTCGGCGACGCACTGGCGCGCCACCCAGGCATCGACCACATCAGCTTCACCGGCAGCCCGAAAATCGGCACGCTGATCCAGCAGGTGGCAGCTGAACGCCACTGTCCGGTCACACTGGAACTCGGTGGCAAGAGCCCGCAAATCGTTTTTGCCGACGCCGATCTGGACGCGGTATTGCCCACGGTGATCAACGCCATCGTCCAGAACGCGGGCCAGACCTGCTCGGCCGGCTCCCGTCTGCTGGTCCAGCAGGCGATCTACGAAGCGCTGCTGGAGCGGCTCGGCCAGGCGTTCTGCGCGCTGCGCGCAGGCCCGGCGGCACTCGATCTCGATCTGGGCCCCCTGATCCGCCAAACCCAGCTGACACGGGTGGGCGAATTCCTGGCACAGGCACAAGCTGACGGTATTGGGACGGTGGCCCAGGGGCAGGTCGTCGATTCGGCTCCCGAAACCGGTTTCTATCAGGCGCCCACCTTGCTGCGCGACGTGCCGGTGGAGCACCGACTGGCGCAGGAAGAAGTATTCGGTCCGGTGCTGGCCGCAATGGCCTTCAGGAACGAGGACCATGCGGTGGAACTGGCCAACGCGACCCAGTTCGGTCTGGTCGCCGGCGTTTGGACGCGTGATGGCGCGCGCCAGTTCCGCATGGCCAAACGGGTGCGCAGCGGCCAGGTGTTCATCAACAACTACGGCGCCGGCGGCGGCGTCGAATTGCCATTCGGGGGCGTCAAGTCGTCCGGATACGGGCGCGAGAAGGGTTTTGAAGCCCTCTACGGCTTCACCACACTCAAGACCGTCGCGGTGCGCCACGGATAAGCTGCTGCGTGCACGGCCATTGGATCATCGCGCAGCCTTTGACAGCAAACGGATGAGGGACACCATGGCCTCGCATCGCACCAACCCGATCGGTGCGGCAGAATCGGCACATGGCTGAACGCATCATCCCGCTGGTCGACCAGCGCCGGCTCGAACGCACCCCGGGTACCGCCGCGCCGCCCGTGGCGGCCAGCGGAGTGCTGCTCGACACGCTGCATCGTCCGCTGCGGGATCTGCGCGTCAGCGTGACCGACCGCTGCAACTTTCGCTGCAGCTATTGCATGCCCAAGGAGATATTCGACAAGGAGCATGTCTATCTGCCCCATGCGTCCTTGCTCCAATTCGAGGAGATCACCCGGCTGGCAAGTCTGTTCATCGGACATGGCGTGCGCAAGGTGCGGCTCACCGGCGGCGAGCCCTTGCTGCGCAAGAACGTCGAGTTGCTGATCGAACAACTGGCGCAACTTCGCACGATCAACGGCGCACCGCTGGACATCACGCTGACGACCAATGGCTCGCTGCTGGCGCGCAAGGCCAAACTGCTCAAGCAGGCCGGGCTGCGCCGCGTGACGGTCAGCCTCGATGGCCTGGACGACAGCGTCTTTCGCAGCATGAACGACGTGGACTTCCCGGTCGCCGACGTGCTGGCCGGCATCGACGCTGCACGCGAGGCCGGCCTGGGCCCGATCAAGGTCAACATGGTGGTCAAGCGCGGCACCAACGACCACGAGATCCTGCCGATGGCACGCCACTTCCGGGGCTCCGGCATCGTGTTGCGGTTCATCGAATACATGGACGTCGGCGCCACCAACGGCTGGCGCATGGACGAGGTGCTGCCATCGGCCGAGGTCATCCGGACGATCCAGCAAGAGTTGCCCCTGGTGCCTTTACAAGCCAGCAGCCAGGGCGAAACCGCCGAGCGCTGGGGCTACGCCAACGCCGATGGGACATACGCACCCGAACTCGGCGAGGTCGGCGTGATCAGCAGCGTGACCAAGGCGTTCTGCCAGGACTGCAACCGTGCCCGGCTCTCCACCGAAGGCAAGATGTACTTGTGTCTGTTCGCCTCTAGCGGCCATGACCTGCGCGACCTGCTGCGTGGCGGCGCCTCCGATGCGCAGCTGACATCGGCGATCGCCCACATCTGGAACCAGCGCACGGACCGTTATTCCGAGCTACGCAACACACTGCAGGCAGATGCCCGGCCTAAAGTCGAAATGAGTTACATCGGAGGGTGAGACAGGTGGACAAGACAAGCCCGGCAGCGTCAACGCGGCCACCCACTGACGCAAAAGAGACGATTGCCAGGACGACGATCACCGGCGTGGTACTGGCCGGTGGACGAGGCGCCCGCATGGGTGGCCTGGACAAGGGACTTCAGTTGTTCGATGGCGTGCCCCTGGCCTTGCATACATTGCGCCGCCTTCAGTTACAGGTCGGCCCGAGCATGCTCAATGCCAATCGGAACGAAGACCAGTACCGGGGGTTTGGTGTTCCGGTATTCGCCGACACGGTGCCTGATTACGCAGGCCCACTGGCCGGCTTCATCACGGCACTGCAACACTGCGACACGCCCTATCTGATGACGGTGCCGTGCGATACACCGCTGTTCCCGACTGACCTGGTGACGCGTTTGGCGCAGGCGCTGGTCGATGCGGGTGCCGATGTGGCGCTGGCCAGCGCCCCGGAGCCCGATGCGCATGGTGTGTGGGTGTCGCGCTCGCAGCCGGTGTTTTGCCTGATGGCGCAGCGCCTGTTGCCGAGCCTGACCGGGTTCGTCGCCGGTGGCGGGCGCAAGATCGACGCCTGGACGGCATTGCACAAGAGCGTTCTGGTGCCGTTCGACGACGCCGGCGCTTTCGCCAATGCCAACACGCTGGCCCAATTGCAGGCACTCCAGCCGTGACGACATCGGTCGACCAGATCGCCGCCAGCTTGCAGGGCTACGACCCCAAGAGCCTGCGTGCAGACCATGTGTCAGCGTTCCTGCAGCGCCTGATCGAACCGGTGCGCGAGGTCGAACAGGTCGGCATCTTCGACGCGCTGGGCCGGGTACTGGCCGAAGACCTCATTTCGCCCATCAGCGTTCCGCCCCACGACAACTCGGCGATGGACGGATTCGCGTTCGACGGCGCCGCGCTGGCCCAGGGCACAGCTTTGTCGCTCAAGATCGTCGGTACCGCACTGGCGGGTGCGCCCTGGCAGGGTCGGGTCGGCCCGGGCGAAGCCCTCAAGATCATGACTGGGGCGGTCATGCCCGATGGGCTCGATACCGTCGTACCACAGGAGCTGGCACGCGAACAAGGCGACCGCATCACGATCGCCGCTGGCGTGCTGGCGCGCGGCGACAACCGGCGCAAACTGGGCGAAGACCTGATGCAGGGTCAACCGGCATTGCGTCGGGGAGATCGTATGGACCCGGCGGCGCTGGGCCTGGTCGCCAGTCTGGGCATGGTTCAGGTGCCGGTCTGGCGCCGGCTCAAGGTGGCCATCTTCTCCACCGGCAACGAAATCCTGAGTCTGGGTGAAGCGCCGCGCGCCGGCGCCGTATACGACAGCAACCGCTACACCGTCTATGGCCTGCTCACCCGCCTTGGCGTGCAGGTGATCGACATGGGTGTCGTGCCCGACGAACCGTCGCAACTCGAGTCTGCTTTCGCACGGGCCGCGCGCGAGGCCGATGCCGTCATCACCAGTGGCGGCGTCAGTGTGGGCGAGGCCGACTACACCAAGGCCATGATGCACAAGCTCGCCGGCGACAGCGGGGGTGTGGTGTTCTGGCGCATCGCCATGCGACCGGGACGGCCGATGGCGGTCGGCCGCATCAAGGGCGGTGAGGGGCCACAGCCGCGCTCGGCAGTATTGTTCGGCCTGCCGGGCAATCCGGTGGCCGTGATGGTGACCTTTCTCGCGTTTGTGCGACCTGCACTGCTGCAGATGATGGGAAGCCTGGAGCCGCCAATACCGATGCTGCGGGCGCACAGCCAGGAGGCCATACGCAAGAAGGCGGGCCGCACCGAGTACCAGCGCGGCATCGTCAGCGCGGCGCCGCACGGCAGCCTGCAGGTGCGCACGACCGGCAATCAAGGCTCTGGCGTGCTCAGTTCCATGGTGCAGGCCAACGGCCTGATCGTGCTGGGCCACGACCAGGGCAACGTCGCCGTGGGTGATGAGGTCGACGTGATGGTGTTCGCTGGCGTCATCTGAGCGCAAAGCCCATTCGCCCCACGGATCAAACAGCCGGTCCGACTGCTGCTGCTGGTACCGGTGCAATAGGTGCCGCGGGCAGTTCGGCCTGATCGGCGAGCATCGCCGGGTGTTCAGTCACTTCTTTCTTCGCCCCCGGTGCATGCCGACGCGCCAGCAGCGTGTACATGGTGGGCACGACAAAAATCGTCAACAAGGTGCCCAGGCTCATGCCGCCGACGATGACCCAGCCGATCTGACGCCGGCTCTCGGCGCCGGCACCGGTGGCCAGTGCCAGCGGCAAGGCACCCAGCACCATGGCACCGGTTGTCATCAGGATCGGGCGCAGGCGTTGCGAGGCGGATTTCTGGATCGCAGCCATCGTGTCCATGCCCTGTTCGCGCAACTGGTTCGAGAATTCGACGATCAGAATGCCGTGTTTGGTGATCAGGCCCACCAGCGTGATCAGGCCGATCTGGCTGAACACGTTCAGCGTACCTCCAGACCATTGCAGCGCCAGCAGGGCACCGGCCATCGACAGGGGCACGCTCAGCAGGATCACGAACGGGTCGACAAAACTCTCGAACTGCGCCGCCAACACCAGGAAAATGAAAAACAAGGCCAGGATGAACACCAGCGTCAACGAGTCCGACGACTTTCGGAACTCGCGGCTGATACCGTTCAGATCGGTGGCGTATCCCGGCTTGAGCACTTTCTTCGCGGTCTGGTCCATGAAGTCGAGCGCCTCGCCAAGCGAATAGTTGGGTGACAGATTGGCAGTGATCGATGCCGAGCGGCGCTGTCCGAAGTGGTTGAGTTCGCGCGGAACCACGACCTCCCGGATCTTGACCAGCGCCGACAGCGGGATCATCGTGTCGTTCTTGCCCCGTACAAAAATCCGCTCAATATCGGACGGTGTGCCGCGGCCGGTTTCGGTGGTCTGCACGATCACGTCGTATTGTTCACCGTCGCGCTTGAAACGCGTCACCACGCGCCCGCCCAGCATGGTCTCGACGGCCCGTGCGATCGCATCGACCCCGACCCCGTTGTCGGCCGCACGTTCACGATCGACCTCCAGTTTGATCTCCGGCTTGTTGAGCCGCAGATCGGTGTCGACTTGCGCGAAACCAGGGTTCTTCGCCAGTTCGTCCTGGAACTGGCGCACGGTCTGCGCGAGGTTCTGGTAACTGTCGGAGGTGATGATCACGTAGTTGATCGGCCGCTGCGTGAAGCCCTGGCCCAGCGATGGCGGCGTGATCGGAAACGCACTGACACCGGTCAGGCCGGCCACGCGCGGCGTCATGTCGCGCGCCAACTCCTGGGTCGTGCGTTTGCGCTCCTCCCACGGCGTGGTGCGAAAGAAGATGTTGCCCTGTGCCACCGTCGGATTGCCGATCGTCGCAAACACGCGATCAAACTCCGGATAGCTTTCGCCGATACGCTCGATGGCCGTCGCATAACGGTTGGTGTACTCCAGCGTTGCACCGTCGGGACCGTTGACCTGGGCCAGCACCACGCCGCGGTCCTCGATCGGCGACAACTCGCGCTTGATGTCTTGCAGCACCGACCACGACACCACACCGCTGCCGATGGCAACCAGCACGACCAGCCAACGCGCCTTGAGCGTCCATCCCAGAAAGAGGGTGTAACCCCGCGTCAGCGCCAGCAACATCTTCTCCATGCCGCGGTTGAAGAAGCCCGGATTCGGATCGTGCCGCAGCAACAGCGAACACATCATCGGCGTCAAGGTCAAGGCGACGACTCCAGACACCACGACCGCCCCCGCCAGCGCCAGTGCAAACTCGGTGAACAGGCGGCCCGTGCGTCCGGGCGCAAAGGCCAGCGGCGCATATACCGCGACCAGGGTCATGGTCATCGCGACGATGGCGAAACCGACCTCACGCGCGCCGCGTATCGCAGCCTGGAACGGTGTCAATCCCTCCTCGATGTGCCGGTAGATGTTCTCCAGCATCACGATGGCATCGTCCACGACCAGACCGATCGCCAGCACCAGTGCCAGCAAGGTCAAGGTGTTGATGCTGAACCCGGCCAGTGCCATCAGCGCGAAGGTGCCGATCAGCGCCACCGGAATTGTCAACAAGGGGATGATGGATGCCCGAAGCGTACGCAGGAACACGAAGATCACCAGCGCGACCAGCACCACTGCCTCGGCGATCGTCGTATACACCGCCTTGACCGAACGATCGATGAAGACCGAGTTGTCATTGGCAATTTCGATCCGAACGCCGGGCGGCAGATCATTCTCGACCTTGGTCAGCAGGGCCCGCACGCCAGCGGACAACTCCAGCGGGTTCGCCGTCGCCTGGCGGATCACACCCAAGGCCACGGAGTCGCGGCCATTGAGGCGCACGCTGGAACGCTCATCGGCGGCACCGGTCTGCACCCGTGCCACGTCGGCGATGCGTATCGGCAGGCCATTGACCGTGCGAATCACGACCTGGCGAAATTCCGCCGGGCGTTGCAGGTCGGTCGCCGCCGTCACGTTGAACTCGCGCAAGCGGCTCTCGATCCGTCCTGCGGGCACTTCGAGATTGGAGCGGCGCAGCGCGTCCTCGACATCCTGTACGGTGAGCCGGTAGGCCGCCAGACGGTCAGGGTCGAGCCCGATACGCATGGCCAGCTTGCGTTCACCGAAGATCGTCACGTCCGCGGCACCGGGCGCCGTCTGCAATACCGGCTTGACAAGCTGATTGGCCATGTCGGTGAGTTGCAGCGCGGTATGGGTGTCCGAACTCAGCGCCAGGAATACGACCGGGAACGACTCGGCCTCGACCTTTGCTATCACCGGCTCATCGATGCCTTGCGGCAACCGCTGGCGTACCCGCGAGACCTTGTCGCGCACATCCGCCGCGGCAGAATCCGGATCGCGGCTCAGCGCGAAACGCACCGTGATCAGGCTGCGCTCCTGGCGACTGATCGAGGTGATGACGTCGACACCCTCGATACCCGCGAGCGAGTCCTCGAGCACCTTCGATACCTGCCCTTCGATGACTTCGCTGGATGCACCGCCAAAGCGGGTCTGCACACTCACGACCGGCTCATCGATCTTGGGATATTCCCGTACCGACAGGCGGTTGAAAGACACCGCACCTATCAGGACGATCAGCAGCGACAGGACGGTCGCAAAGACCGGACGGCGGATCGAAGTTTCAGCGAGTTGCATGAAGCGGCGCGCGAGTTGCGTGCCTACTGGCTGGCCGCAGCCAACGGTGCCATGGCATTGCTGGCGGCCGCCGAAGCCGCTGCGGCTGGTGCTGCGGCCCCGGCGCGGCCGCCAGGGCGGCCCAGCTCGACGATCCGCAATGCGGTACCGTCACGCTGCAGGCGCTGCTGGCCTGCGACCACTACCGTTTCGCCTTCTTCAAGGCCTTCGACAATCTCGACCCGCCCTTGCTGGCGCGCGCCGAGCTTGACCTCCTGGCGCAACGACACGAACTTGGTATCGGGCGGCAACTTCTGGTCTCCCACCGCAGACTGCGACGGCTCGACCACCTTGATCACGAATTGGCGTCCGCCCTGCGGCACGATCGCCTCTTCCGGCACCTGGATCGCCGCATCCTTGATCGAGAACACCGTTGTCACCCGCGCGAACATGCCCGGGCGCAGTGGCGTCGGCCGAGCACCACCACCACCACCTTGCCCGCGCGCCACAGGTGCGTCCGTAGCCTGCGTCCCCCCTGCGACCACGCGGCTGTTGTCCTTGACCACGGCAGGATCATCTGCACTGACGCATCCGACTGCATCGCCCGCCAGGCGCCGGCCGGCGATACGCGTGCCCTCGGGCGGACCCGCCGCTGCGTCGCGATCAGGCGCAGCGCCACCCGCGCGCGGTCGATCTCCGGCAG
>Ga0105044_10002473_pt1 | contig 25221 bp, 20 predicted proteins | sample MAT01_FD_78092 | JGI IMG/M metagenome (GOLD analysis project Ga0105044, IMG submission 78092) | Freshwater microbial communities from Lake Fryxell liftoff mats and glacier meltwater in Antarctica - MAT-01 | ecosystem: Environmental > Aquatic > Freshwater > Ice > Liftoff microbial mat | place... | reverse complement strand
CACTTTCAACTTTTCACTTACTCGATTCTTCAAATTACCGGCCCGGTTCCGTCACTGGAGGTCGCTGACGGGGGTGTGCTTGTTGGTGGTGTCGGTGTCGGTGTTGGCGTCGGCTGCTTCAAAGTCGGAGCATCAACAGGCACTGAGACTGGTGCCGTGGGAGTCGGCGTCGGAGCAGGAGTTAGCGTAGGTGAAGGCGAAATCGGCGGGGCATCCGGCGCTTCTTCTTCCACGTACACTTCGTCCAACTCCGTCTCGTCGACGCGTTTTCGCATCAGCAGATCGTTTTGCGTCGATGCCGTCCAGAAGTAGCTGTAACTGAACTCGATTACCATCATGAATACCAGAGTGATCCAGAAGCTCACCATGCCGGCTCCGGCCTCGTTGTACCAAGCATATTCGCCAAGGTACTTGTTGTAAGCCACGTGATCGACAGGGTCGCCGCGATCGTTGATTTCTGCCGGGCTGCCCTGCGTGAGCAGTTGCTTCCAGCCGAGCGACTCGGGGGAATAAATGAACAAGTACTCTGGAGAACGATCCGATCCCCAGGCCGGGAACTTGCTGACTCCCCACTTGGCAAAGTAAGTGGTCAGTGATCCCACAATCACAACAAACAGCGTGAGTACCGCACCATATGCAATGGCCACGAGGCAATACCAGATGTAGTGCCAGGGAGACTCGTAGACGTAGTTGTACGATCGGCTCATGGCATCGAAAGTGTCGCTTCCCTCGGCACTGAGCGTCGTGTACATCATCGGATAGCCGACCATACCGACGAGCACGAGCGTCATCACCAGCCCCGCGATCAGCGGGAGCCACCAGAAGAGACCGTCGAAGATATCGCCAACGCCGGGGATCCAGTGGATCAGGCCGAATAACATGCAGCAAAGTACCAGGAAGCCAATCAGGAAGATCGGAACCAACGGCGACAAAAGGTACGAGAGATAGCGCCGCCTGACGTAAGTGATTGCCTCTCGCAATCCGCCGCCTTCCTTGCCGGCCAGTTGCAGAACGGCCATTCTCGTGAGGACGCCGCCAAAGAATGCCCACACGATGAGCAACCACAAGATGAGTAGCAGGATGTAGATGTAGCCCCAGAAACTCGCCCGGTGATCGAACAAATAGTAGACAGGTGTCAGGAACTTTAGCAGCGGCTCGATCAGGTTGGGAACCTGATAGGTGGCGAACTGGCCCAAGGCGGAGCGTCGTTCTGGCCCGGTGCCACCAACGACTGTGCGCGTCATCAAGTATGGATTGGGCCCGCGATTTTCGGCCCACGGCATCGTGCGATATTTACCGCCAAATCCTTCGGCGAGCCGGGCGTTCCTGTTCAGCGGGTCCGTGTGGCGTTCCAAGTAATAATTCGAATACAGGGTGCTGTATCGTTCTGTAGGCCCCGCCAATTCGTGCATCATCGCCCAGCTATCAAGAGATTTGGCGTACTCTTTCTTGGCCCAGCGTTGGCGATCCTCCTCGGTCTCTAACTTGGAGTCTTTCTTGGCCTTCTCTTCGAAAGTGCTCAGTTTGGGTTCAGTCCAAGCGCTGTAGAAGATCAAGGAGATCAGCCACCAGCCGAGGGCCGTGACGAGAATGCCTCCGGCCGCGACGATCAGCTTGAACGGATCGAGCGCTACCAGAAAGGTGCCGAACACTTTTGTCCAGGAAGCAGGTTTGGGCCTCCAGGCGGGATTACCCTGCGAACCTGTACGCTCCTCGGCCATGCTCCATCCCCTTACGCGGTTCCACGTTGCTGCTCAAGCGCGGTGCGACCCGCGCGACGATGGGACATTTATAGGTCTAGGCGAACGGTCGGCAATCTCGACTTGAGTTTCGGCGATTTCCTTTGACACGACCATGCCGATTGGGCGATCATGTGGAGGGTCTTCAACTCTCCTTTGGAGGATGCAACCATGTGGTATCGGCGTTTCTTCAGTGCGCTCGCGATTGTGGGCCTGTCGGCCTCTCTTCCGGCTGCGGACGACAAAATTCGGACGCCCAAGGAAATCATGGCCAGCACGCACAGTTTCAAAGGTCTGCTCAAGCAGGCCGAAAACGGAGCAAAGGCCGACGAACCGAAATGGGACGACTTGCAGAAAATCGCCGCCCAGTATGCCAAAGAAACCGAAGAATTTGGAAAGACCAAGAACCCGGTGCCGGACAAGGAATCGCTCTGGAAGGAATTGACGGTCAAACTGGCTAAGTCCGGAAAAGAGGTCGAGATCGCGGCCAAGAAGAAGGATCTCGACGCGCTGAAGAAGGTGACCGCCGACATCCGAGGCGAACAGTGTGCCAAGTGCCACGACACGTTTCGAGTGAAGTGAAATTCTGCATCTATGGTCTCGCTTCGTTTCGTTTCATTGAGGATCGCGGCGTGTTGGGGCGATTCGGAGTGATGACCCACGAATCGGATTTTTGGGAGCAAGGAATCTCGTTCGCCGTTGCCATCGCGGTTGTCGGGAGACGCGATGTTGCAAGTTGGCGTCGTCGGGCTGCGATGGGGCGGCGTCTCTGGTGAAGGAGTATCGCCGCCGCTTGACGGAACGAGCCAGCCACGAATATCAGACATCTGCTATTGCGATTACGTCGTCCCGCTAGAAGAGGAAGTCCGGGGGGAAGTATTCGCTTCAGATGGCCAATTCGGTCACTTCTGAACCTTTCTTCATGGGTCAGCAGATGATCAGATTGCCATATCGACAACCGCGACCAGATGGCTCGTGAAATCGCGACTTGGCAAGCCAACTGCAACGCCGCTATTGCGCGAATCAACTGGCAGTTCAAGGCCGCCGGTGCAAGAAAAAAGCTGAAGCGACTTTATCCATCATTCGAAGTGTGGCAGGGCAAAAGTCTCCGGGACCGTTGCCTTGTTTCAGAAGTACGTCTGGCGAGCGTCCGGTTGGGCTCAGGCGGTAAAGGAAGCCAATGACCGCGATGCATTCGAGTTCTCTCCAGCGATCTGGAATCTTCACAAGCTCGCGAACGAGCTTAGTTCAGACGGCTTGACGATTTCTCCTTCCGAATTGACCTACGCACTGCTGACATTTTCTATCGAAGAAGCAAATGCGGACCGACTTGGCAATATCGAAAAAACCCCATCATTCCCGCGCATCAGGAAGAGATTGCCACCGCTCGCCTTGCCACGACCGATTCGCATTCCTTGTAGCACATGACCAGCGCATCGCGGGCCAGTTGGCCACTGAGCAAATCGGGCATCTCGTTGGCCTTCACGCCATCCACGGCCGTCTGAATTTCATCCGCGAAGGCCGTGATTGGGTCGCCGCCTCCTATTAGTTCAATGGCCTCGGATTTCCCCGCCGTGATGCAGGTGAGGGGACAGGTGCCCGACATGTACACGAGCGTCGCCTTCTCCAGGTACAACTCGTAGCCATGCACGAAGGGCCGGCCACTCATCGATAGGGCCCCGCTCGTACAAGTCACCGATGGGCCGTTCGGCCCGTAATCGTAGGAGGTCGTCAGATGTTGAACCATTCCGTTCTCGATCACTCCCGTTGCGGTCACACTTTTTGGTACTCCGCAAACCAAGCCGATGAAATGCGTGTCATGCACATGCAAGTCGATGGCCGGTCCGCCGGTTTTGGCCGCGTCGCCAAAGTCGGCCGACCAGTCGGGCCGCGAGATCACCCGCTTGAAACTGCCGGCGAGCAGCTTGCCATAACGGCCATCGCGGAGAACGTCGGCCGCAAACTTGAACTCGGGGAAGAATGGCAGCACGTGAGCGACCATCAGCAACTTGCCCGAGGATTTCGCGGCGGCAACCATGGCATCCGCATCTTCCGGCTTCAACGCAATGGCCTTTTCCACCAGCACATGCTTGCCAGCCTTCAGGGCCGCGATGACATATTCAGGATGCAGATGCGTCGGGTTACAAATGTCGATCAGATCGATGTCCGGGTCGGCAACCATGTCCTCAATGCGTTCGTACTTCTTAACGGCAGAGAGATCGACTTGCTCACCAGGAGGGCCAAAATTGCCGCGAATCGAACGCCAATCGCCCGCAAGCTTGGCCGTGTCGCGACTACAAACGGCCGCGAGTTTCGCCCCTTTCAGCCGCTGATAGGCGTTGAAGTGAATCCAGCCCATGAAGCCAACGCCGACGAGACCGATGCGAAGCATGAGGAAGACTCCCGATTGATAGACTCTGCGTAGGCTCATGGTATCGACTAGAGTCTCGATGTAAGAGAAGCCGTATTCGAGACTACAATGAAGTCGTTCTTGCCGATCGATAAACCAACAGTCAGAGCCAGGAGTCGCCATCATGCCGCAAACGAAAAAATCCCCGCCGGTTCGCGTTCGTCCGTCAAAAACCGAAATAAATGGCAGCCTGTCAACCGCAGAAGTTCTGACGCTTGCGGAGGCTGCCGCCTATTTGCGAGTCGGCGAAAAGGTCGTGCTCCAGTTGATCGACGAGCAGGCTCTGCCCGCGCGAAAGATCGGTAAAGAATGGCGGCTTCTCAAGTCGGCCATTCAACGATGGCTCGGTCGGGAGGGAGGTGTTGATACTTCCAAAGCCGCTCAACTTGCGGTGGTAGGTGCGTGGAAGGATGATCCCTACGTGGACGCGGAACTCGCGGAGACCTATCGGCAACGTCGAGCCTCGATTGCCGAGGATGAAAAATGAAAATTCTGGATACGGATACGCACGTCGACTCCGATCCAATTGGGCTTGTGAAAACCCTGCAATCACCTCAAAGTAGTGCATCTCAATCGAGGAAGACCATCATGCGTAGACTAGTTCTCAGCTCGATTTTTGTTCTTCTCCTCGCCGATTCCAGCCCCGCTGTGATCTACATGTTCTTGGACGATGAATTCGACGATCGTGCTCTTGTGCGAGCAGTCCACGAGGAAAAAGAGGTTGTGAAGTTTCGTCAGAAGCTGGACGACTTCGAGAACAAGTTGCTTCCACTCAAGGAAAAGGACTTCATCGCACTCTTCGGAAAACCTCAAGAAAAGCCTGCGAAATTGTATGCCATGCCCGTAGCCCAACCTCGCGGTTTCGGTTTGTCGGGATTGCGCTATGGCGATGAGAAAATGAACAAGGATCACACCGAATTCTACGTCATCAAGGACGTGGCCGCGCTGGAGGTCTACTACCAAATCAACGGCGAGAGTCCGGCAGCGATTGTCTTCTACTTTCCAACGGACAAAGACTTCCCGAAGCTTACCAAGGACAATCTTGCCAAGCGGCTTTCGTGGGACGATGCGCACTTGAAGCAATTGCAGGCCCACTTCGAGAAAAGGCTCATTGAGGTATTCCCTTGGGAGATCGATGCGAAGGAGCTTGCGAGATTACACGAAGGAGATTTCGCGGTTGATGCCAAGACGAAGCTGGAAGCTTGGATTGAGTCTGGCAAGAAACTCGGCTACAAGTACCAGCACAAGGAGGACTCAGATTATTGGTACTGGTATCGAGCCGATAGCACCTTGGCTCGGTTTGCTAGCCGAGGCGCGAATGATGGTCCGCCGGTTCAGTTCTATTGGCATCACGACGACGGCCGTGGTGAACTTCGCAAGGAAGAGTTTACTTATCGAAGCGGCAGACTCACTTCTCGCCGCTGGTGCCATCATAAAACGGGCTCGAACATTCGATATGAATCACCGGGCACCTGGTGTTGGTACGGTGGCGACGGTAAGCCAGTACGCCAAGAATGGGACGACAATGGGGATGGCATTCCGGACTGGTACATCACGAAAGCGGACAACATCGACCATGTCGGCGACAGCAAGGCGATGGAAAAACGCAAGCCGCTAAAAATCGAAGATTCCTGGGCGATTAGTCCAAAGCTGATCCCCGAGGAGAGCCGAATTCTCGATCAACCCGAGTTGCGTGTACCGATCCGCCGCAAGGCAGGTGCAGCACCGGCCAAGAAGTAACCCCTCACCCCGGCCGCTTCTTCACCAGCGTCAATTCGTTCCCCCGTTCGTTGTGAATGGCTTCATCCATGAACGTGCGGATGAGGAGGATGCCGCGGCCGCTGGGTTTTTCGAGATTCGCAGGGTCCGATGGATCGGGCAGTTTGGAAACGTCGAAGCCGGGGCCTTCATCGCGGATCACGAAGCGGGCTTCGTCGCGTGTGAATTTCGCGGCCACTCGGACGCGGCGTTCCTTGTATGGAGACTGCTTTCGCCGAAGTTCGATTTGCTCGTAGTAGGCCCGGTCATCTTGGCGACGCAGTTCGGAACTCACTTCGAGGTTGCCGTGATAGAGAGCGTTGAGGAGGGACTCTTCCAAGGCGACGCCGATCCGGATTCGGGTACTGGAGGTGCATAATCCCATGCCGCTCAACTCCTCCTGGAACATGGCCACTAGCAAGGGAACGACTGTGGCATCGTTTTCCAGGATGAACTCGGACTCACGACGGCCCAGCGAATTGAGCAACCGTTGCTTGCGTCGATCAACCCGTGCCGCTTTCAGAACGTGAGTAATTGTGGAAGGAAGGTCGCGTGCCAGATGTTGTTTGGGCACATAGTTCACAGCTCCGGCACGTAAAGCGCGAAGCGCAATGTCCTCGCTCCCCTCGGCCGTCATCAAAATCACTGGGACGCCAGGAAGGTCTTCCTTCAGGGCCTCGACGAGTTCCAGCCCGTCCATTTCCGGCATCTGCATGTCGGTAATCACGGCCGCCGGCGTGTGCTTTCGGCAATATTTCAGGGCCAGCTTGCCGTTCTCGGCCGTCTCGACATCGCAATCAAAGTTGGCTTCGATCAACCGGCGAACAACCGTGAGGGAGATCCGCGAATCATCGACGATCAGGATCGTCGGTCTCTCTTCGACGGGCATAGCGGATTCGATTGGAACAATTTCTGTGGACGGTTCGGCAAAGGTGGTCATCGGGAAGGCTCATGGGCAGGGGAATTCGCAAGACTGTGAGACTATAGGATGAACGAACCAAGTGCCGGGCCTGAACTCAGCGAGATACCCGCCTGAAGATCGCGTGTGGGCCTAAAATTCTTCTGCGAGAAAACTCGGCGTTCGTTGAAGAATTTTGGACGCGCAGCCTGAGTTGCGGGCAAGATAGATAGAAGCGTCAGGAGGGCTGAATGGTCATCGACCCACTTTCTCGAACCGTGATGCGATTAGGCCCGGACGTTGGCGATGTCAGCGACGGGGAGCTTGTTCGCTGCTTTGCGAAGTCGCGCGACGAGCAAGCCTTTGCGGCCTTGGTTCGCCGGCATGGACCGATGGTCTTTAGTGTCTGTCGTCGAACACTCGGCCACGTTCACGACGCAGAGGATGCGTTTCAAGCAACGTTCCTGGTACTCGCTCGTAAGGCGAATGCAGTTCGGCCGGACGGTGTTAGCCGTTGGCTCTACGGAGTCGCCGTCCGAGTGGCGAACAAGGCCCGTGTTCGCCGAAGCCGACGAAGAATGGCCTCACTTGAGTTGGACCAATTTGCGATTCGCGACGTGCCAGAGGTGGCCGACTGGCTGCCGCTTCTGGACACCTTGTTGAACAACCTGCCCGAACGCGATCGTGACCCGATTGTGTTATGCGATGTGCAAGGACGATCTCGTACAGAAGCGGCAGCGGCACTCGGAATCGCGGAAGGCACGTTGTCGAGTCGATTGGCCCGAGCCCGCGAGAAACTGCGCTCGAAGTTAACACTTCGTGGAGTGACGCCGAGCATGGCAGCATTGACACTTGGATTGACTGCTGAACCCGTGCCGGCTCGTTTGCTGAACTCGGCATTCGCGAACCAACTGCCCACCAATCTGGCCCAACAACTGGCCGAAGGAGTGCTTCGAAACATGATCCTCTTAAAAACCTGCAAGCTTGGTCTGATTCTTGCCAGCGTGATCGGAATTGGCACGGTCGGCTTCTTGCAAACAGGCGGCAGCGGGGCCGATCCACAACCAGCGAAGAAGGAAGTGGTCAAGGAAGCTCCTCCGGACAAGGAGACTCCGCAGGTTAAACTCCCGCCGATTCTGCCCTCCACGACCCAATCGAAACGGATTCGAGATCTGCAACAGGAGAGGGTCCAGGCTTTGGAAGAGCAGATTCAAGGGCAGTTCGAGCGTGTGAAGATTGGAAAGGATCCGCTGATTCAGTTTATCGACGCCGTGCGCGAACTGGCAAGCGCGGAGATGGAACTAGCTATACCGGCAGAGCAGATCGCGGTGATGGAGCGCCTGTTGAAGCGGTTGCAAGTTTGCGAAATCGAGATGACCAATTTGCAATCGGTGGGCCTGCAAACGAAGCAAGGGGTGGCCCAGGCAAAAGCCGCCCGCCTGAAAGCGGAGATCGAGTTAGAGAAGCTGAAGGCGGCAAAGTAAGCAGCGTGGCGACGAGATTCCGATCTTGTCGATGCTGACGCACAAGATCGGAATCATATGCCACGAGACATCGACTCTTTCAATTTACCCCGCTTCCTCAAAGCGCAAGAGTTCGAGTACGCACAGGCACTCTCGGAGATCAAAGCAGGTCAAAAGCAAACCCACTGGATGTGGTACATCTTCCCGCAAATTGATGGCTTGGCATTCAGCTCGACGTCCAGGCTTTATGCGATCAAGAGTATCGAGGAAGCTCACGCCTACCTAAGTCACCCCGTACTCGGTTCAAGGCTGCTGGCGTGTGCCGAGGCGGTCGTTGCTGTCGAGGGGCGGTCAATTGCCGAGATCTTTGGTTCGCCGGATGATCTCAAGCTCCGGTCGTCCGCAACGCTGTTCGCGTTTGTGTCTCAACCCGGTTCTGTGTTTCATCGCATCATCGAGAAGTATTATCAGGGCATGCAAGATGACAGGACGCTCGACTTGTTGAAGAAGCTCGCGGGGAAATAGCCGTTCGAGAGCCGAGCACATGGCGATGAGATTCCGATCTTGTTGAGTTTCGATGCACAAGATCGGAATCTTATGCCACGAATCGCGTTCGGTTTCCGAAGCGAAGGTACAACGCTGGCAACAGGAATAGATTCAACATCGTTGATGTGACCAGTCCGCCCAGGATCACGACGGCCAGCGGGTATTCAATCTCGTGGCCGGGCTTGTTTCCGGAAATTGCCAGTGGCAATAATGCCAGCCCGGTGGCTAGTGCCGTCATCAGGATCGGACTCAAGCGTTCCTCGGCCCCACGCATCACCAGATCTCTTCCGAACGAAATGCCTTCCACGTCTTCCAGGTGCCGGTAATGGCTGATGAGCATGATGCCATTGCGGGCGGCAATGCCCAGTACGGTGACGAAGCCGACCAGCGAACCAAGAGAAAGAACGCGGTCCGTGAGCAACACGCCAGCGACGCCACCAATGAGAGCAAACGGCAGAGTGAGGAAAGCAATCCCCGTCAGCCTCCACGAACCGAAGTCCGTGTACAGCAGGATCGCGATCCCGGCGAATGCGAGCAACGACAGCCAGTAGAGACGCTGGGTCGATTTCTGCCGGGCCGCATATTCACCTAGGAATTCCGGATGATATTCGCGATCGAACGGCAACGCGGAGACTTTCTCCTCAACATCGCGGGCCACGGATCCGAGATCTCGGTCCTTCACGTTGCAGGTGATGTCGATTCGCCGAGAAGCCGATTCGTGTTTGATTTCGTTCGGCGTCGGCTTCATTTCAACGTCGGCCACGTCTTTCAAATGGACCTGTGTTCCATTCGGCAAGTCGATGGGCAGAGCTTGCACGCTGGACAGATCGGTTCGCCAGCGCGGAGTGCCCCAGACCATCACGTCGAAGCGTTTGGGGCCATCGTACACTTCGCCAACCTTTTGGCCGCGAAGAAGTAGTGTTGTCACGCGGCGAATGTGCCCTGGCGTGAGGCCGAATCTCGCGAGATCCTCGGGCCGGGGACGTACCTCGATTTGCGGAACCAGCACTTGCGGCTCGACTTTGAGATTGGTCACACCTGGAACATCGGCCATCGCTTTCTCTACTTCCTTCGCCTTTGCCCGGAGAACAGCAAGGTCGGGGCCGTAGACGCGGACCACGATGCTTGCCCCCGCACCAGTTAGGACTTCCTTGATGCGTTCTTTCAAGTAAGTCTGCACATCGCGGTACAGACCGGGGTATCCATTGACGACCTCCTCGATCTTCGCCAACGTCTGGTCGTAATCGACCCCGTCGTCGATGCTGATCCAAAGTTCCGTGAAGTTCGGGCCGACAACCTCATCCGCCACTTCCGCCCGCCCAATGTGCGAGCCGAAATTGCGGACCCCTGGAATCGAACGAAGTTCCTTGCTCGCCTGTGTCGTGATGCGAGTGTTCGCCTCGATCGAGGTGCCGGGCTTCTCGACCCAGTGCATCAGGAAATCGGTCTCGCGAAAGTTTGGCAAGAACTCTTGCCCGAGGGAGAAGGTCGTTGCCGCTGTTACCGACAACGCGGCCAGTAGAAAGCCGATCGCCCAGCGTGGCCGGGAAATCAAGGCGGGCATTAGTTCGCGATAGTGCCTCTTGAGCCAGGTCGTCAGCGGTGCTTCCGCTCGGTCTCCTCGGCGGCCGCCCAGCAGCATGAGCGAGAGTGCCGGCGTAACCGTGAGTGCCACCAGCAACGAAGCAAGAATCGCAAGCACGTATGCCTTGGCGAGCGGGCGGAAAAACGTGCCCGACAGGCCGTCGAGAAAGAAGACAGGCACGAATACGAGCACCACGATCATCGTTGCGTAAACCACCGCACTGCGGACTTCGAGGGAGGCATTCAGCACAACCTTGAAGGCGGATTCCGGTTGTGGAAGTGCCCAGTTCAGGCGCAGGCGGCGGGAAATATTCTCCACGTCGATGATCGCGTCGTCGACGACTTCGCCCAAAGCAATGACCAGGCCTGCCAGCACCATCGTGTTGATGCTCGCTCCCGAATAGTACAGAGCGGTCGAGGCCGCGAGCAAGGAAAGCGGAATAGCCGTCAAACTAATTAGGGCTGTACGCCAATCAAACAGGAACGCGATCAGGATCAGGGCCACCAAGCCGCAGCCGAGCAAAAGAGCATGTGTCAAATTGCTGATGGATTTCTCGATAAACGTCGCCGGACGAAAAATCGTGTGATCGATGTGGACGTCCTTCATTCCGGGTTCAAGTGATGCGAGAGCTTCCTCTACTTTGCGTGTCACGTCGAGTGTATTGCCCCACGGATGCTTCTCGACGATTAGCAGAAGGCCAGGCCCGTCGTTGATAACCGCGTCGCCAATCGGCGGGGGTGAACCTTCGACGATCTCGGCCACTTCCCCCAGGCGGATCGGAGCACCATCGCGGAAGCCGACAACCGTTTGCGCGAGATCGCTTGGCTCCCCAACTGCGGGCAAGTGGCGAACCGCGATGCGTTGATTCGGCGTATCGATGAAACCGCCGGATTCGAGAATAACCGCATCACGCGACGCCTTCGTGATATCGTCGAGTTGGACCCCGGCGGCACGCAGTCGATTCGGATCGACGAGCACTTGCAGTTCCTTGTTCCGCTGGCCCCAGATCGCGACATTGGCCACGCCGGGAATCGACATCAGTTTGGGGCGAATCGTCCACAACGCCAGGATGCTGAGTTCACGCTGCGAGAGTTTTTCGGACCAGACACCGATCTTCATCACCCGGCTCGTCGAAGAGAGGGGCTGCAGAATGATCGGCTGCTTCGCCGCGGCCGGAAGCTGTCGGCTCTCGGTCGCAAGCCGTTCCTGCACGAGTTGCCGAGCCCGGATGATGTCAGCATCTTGCTCGAACAGCAGCACGACCTGTGAAAGTCCGAGAACGGACTTCGAACGAATCGTCTTCACACCGGCCGTGCCATTGAGGGCGTTCTCGATCGGCGTCGTCACCAGTTCTTCGACTTCCGTGGCGGAAAGACCTGGAGCCTCGGTTTGAATCTCCACGAGAGGAGGTGCGAATTCCGGGAACACATCGAGCGGTGCGCGATCGGCCGTGCGAATGCCAACCACGACAACGACGACGCAGATCGCCAAGACGGCAACCCGCAACTTCAACGACGATGCGACTAGCCAGGTGAGCATTCTGCGCCTTGATGTTCTCTGTTCACTGCCCGTTACCAACCTCAGTTCCGAAGAGTTCTTGGGCTCCGACGACAATCACGGTCATATCTTTCCGCAATCCCATCCCTATCGCGGACTCGGTTTTCAACACGGCCTGGCCGTCGTGTACGTGCCGTACCTGAACGCGGCGACGGGAATAGGCGTGCGGGGCCGCTGTCACATAAACCCAGCTTCCGCCATGAATATCGTGGATGACCGCACTCCAGGGCACGGTGAGATCGTTAGCCTCTTCCTTCAAAGTAAGTGTAACACCGACACGCTGGCCGGGAGTGAGCTTGCCATCGCTATTTGGCAGCGTGAAGAACAGGTCAACCGTGCCTGCGATGGCGTTAGCCGATGGAGGGGCCGTCACTGCCCGAGCGACTTGGACCTTCGAACCTGGTCTGAGATTCAGCGGCCCGACGGATGCTTGATCGATCAATAACTCCGAGGTTTCACCCACGAACACCGGGACGCGGACCCAGACCGGATCGAGATTGACGACGTCGAACAACGGAGCGCCGGATGGCACGTTTTCCTCCGGAGTTACGCTCACGGTTCGCAGAATGCCGTCCGTCGGCGCTTCGATGTTTAGCGGTGCGGCAGTGCCCTTGTTCGCATCGCCAACGGCTTGTGAGAGAATGGCCGTACGAGCCAAGGCCGCTTCGAGGGATTTGCGTGCCGTGTCGTACGCGGCCTGGGCATCGTCCACGGCACGCTGGCTGCCTGCTTCGCGATTGAACAATTGCTCGGCACGATCCAGCATGATCTTGGCATTGGCCACGGCAACTCTTGCATTACCGACCTGCCCTTCGGCCTCCACACGAGCGGCCGTGAGCGTAGCTTTCGCGTCCGGAGAGAGCAAAGGGAGCAGTTGGAAAACAACCTGTCCTTTCGTCACTCTCGATCCGGCCTGGGGCACGCCCGCAGCCGGGGCTTTGATCGTTCCGCTCAGTGGGGCGGCCACGAGAATAGCTTGCCCGGGAGGAGTTGTCACGTCGCCGCCAAATGTGCGAGTGCGTGGGACGCTGCCTTCTTTCACCTTGCCGACTTCGATGCCGAGACGCGTCTCCGCATCCGGAGTGAGCGTGATGGTGAGGATGTCCTCCTCTTTCAGGATGGTGGCAGGTGGCGTCTTGGCCGAAGAGGGAGCACTCGATTTTCGACCGAATGCCGACCATGCCAGCGCAAGTAAGCCCGCCAGCGCGAGGGCAGCAACGAATCCGGTGAGTAGTCCGGCGCGAAAGTTCATGGTGTCAGGTTATCGTTCGATGCCGAAGCAGGATTCGTTTCCGAGAAGTTTTCGGCCAACCGAACGTTCGAGTTCGGCCCATGTCTTCAACAAATCCGCTCGTAATTGGGCTTCGCGGAAACGAGTGTCGATCATTTGCCGGGAAGTTTCCAGGACGAGGAGCAAAGACGTGCCACCTTCCTTGTAAGTGTTGTCCGCCCTGCGAACCGCCTCCTCGACGGTCGGCCGAATGGAGTCGGTCCATTGGCGATAATCGCTTGCGGCTTGCACGTGAAGAGCATGTGCTTGCCGCACTTCGAGGGCAACCCGTTGCTGAAATGTATCGAGTTGCCTGATGGCCTTGTCTCGCTCGGCTTCACCGCGGGCGATTGCTCCTTGGTTCCAATTAAAGATCGGGATGCCGACGCGAAAGCCCGGGCTGAGTCGATAGCCTTGCGAGCCGCTAGTCGAATCGCCAATGCCCAGGATCCGCAACCAACCAAGCTTCGCTAAACGAATGCGAGCTTCCGCAGCCTCGATCGCGCGGTGGGCGGAAGCAATGTCCGGCCGCGTCGCGATCGCCTCGGCCGACAATTCATCCACGTTCGTGGCTACGACCGGTGCGGGTTCGGATTTCTCTGGTATGAGGTCGGGCCGAAATAGACCCAGTCCCGCGACGTTTCGCAAACGTTCCTCAAAGACCGGCAAGTCGTTGATCGCACGCGTTTCTTCCTGCCTCGCTCGCAGAATGTCGATTCGAGCCGTGGATTCTTCGAGCGGTGTAGCGTCGCCCGCCTTGAGCCTGGCTTCCGTCAGCGAGTTGATGCGGTCGCGCAGCTTGCGGTTGGCTTCGGCTATCTGCACGCGATCCCGGGCGAACACCCAGTCGGCATAAGCGAGACGAGCGTCTCGAGCAAGATCGAGTCCAGCCTGTGTCAGGCGTTCGCGAGTCCGTTCGACGTCTGCCTCAGCAGCCCGCTTCCGTAATGGCCGCAGCACAAGCGAGTCGACGGGGAAATCGACGAGATATTTGAACGGCTTCCCACCGGCGGGGAACACATAAAAGAACTCGGGGTTGGGAAGCAATCCGGCCTGAATGAGGTCGGAATGGGCGAGTTCGAGATCGGTTAATAATTCCTGGAACGCGGCATTGTTGAACAGGGCGAGTTGGACGGCCTCGGCCTCCGATAGTCCATCCGCCAATTCAACCGTACCTGGCACCGTCAGGCGGTCCTCAGGTTTCACCGTCGCCGTTCGTTCTCGTACGGCCGACAGGACTCGTTCTTCATCTTCGCACACTGCGCGCGTGTTCATGCAGCCGGAAAGCATGAGCAATGCCGGCAGCAGGATCGCGATCGTAGCGATTGAACGTGTCATCGTGTTGAAGCGAACCCCAGGTACAGAGTTATGGACTTTCATCGACCACCGTCCTGGCGGAGTTTAACGAGTTTGCCGATTATGCTTCCCTTGCGGAATCTGCGAGGGATGGGAACCAGACAACGAAGCGACTTCCCTGACCAACGATGCTCGTGACTGTAATTCGGGCCGACACCGCCGAAGCAAGCCTTTTTGCGATGGCCAGTCCGAGACCGACTCCCCGCAAACCACCAGTGCGTGCAGAGTCCGTGCGGAAGAAGGGCTCGAAGACATGAGGCAGGTCTTTCGCGTCGATGCCAGTGCCATGATCTTCGACCTCGATGCCGACTTCGTTTTCTGAAAAGACGATTCGCAGCGTGATGGGTGAACCGTGTTTGCCGTACTTCGCTGCATTGTCGAGAAGGTTGCTCATCAACTGCGAAAGGAATTCCGGATGGGCACGCACTTGCGTGTTCGCTCTCTCGTCCGCTGAGAAGGTCACATACACTCCAGAGTGATTCGACTTCCAATCCTCCAGGAAGTTGTTGAGCCAATCGGCGAGAACAATCGCTTGCACATCGGGAACGAGTGCATCCGCATCGGCGCGAGCCATGAAGAGCAACGATTCCGTGAGTCCATGCAAGTGTCGAACCTCGTCGGCTACCGTCTTCAGAGTCGCCCGGTATTCCTCTCCATCGCGATCTCTTCTCAACGCCACCTCGACCTGACCGAGCATCGCGGCCAACGGAGTTCGCAACTGATGTGCGGCAGCACCAGTGAATTGCCTTTGGCGTTCAAATGCTTCATCTTGCCGATCGAGTGCTTCGTTGAAGGTTCGTCCCAGTTCTTCCAGCTCATCGTCCGTCTTGAACACGGTAAGTCGTTCTCCCGAGCCAACAGATCCGATGGAGCGGGCTTCATTCGCCATCAGGGTGACCGGAGCCAGCGTTCGCCGACAGAGCCAGCGGCCGACCACGGCGGCGAATAACCATAGCCCTAAGGTGAGGCCGGCAAGCCAGGCTGCGAGCCGTTTCAACTCCGAGTGGACCGGCACCAGCGACTCGGCGACTAATAGTTCGATCGAGGGGTACGTTACCTCGCGCGGATTCGACGTCGGGTATGTTGAATTCGTCGGGCCTTCCAAGCGAAGCCGGCCCACACGCATCGAAACGTCAATCGGGTGCTGTGCCGTGTAAACCGAATCGGACTTCGCCTGCTCTGCCTGGAACAACAACCAGTTGGTCGCGGTTCGGTTGCCCGCCTGATCTATCGCCTGGCCGCCCGGTGCGACGACCAGCCAGGCCACACCGCCCTCGCCGGCCTGGGGCCGCGGCAAGGTTCGTTCGTGCGGTTCCCACTCGACACCTTTTTCATTGATCTCGGCCCCGGCAGAGAGAGTTTCGAGCGTGCTCTTCAAACGCTCATCGACCTGTGAATAGAGATTCGCCCGCGTGATGAAATAAACAGTCAATGCAAAACCAACAAGGGACAGGCCAAGCCAACCCAGGAAGAACGACGATACTCGGTTAGTCAGTGTCATTCGCCTTCTCCGGAAATCCCAAACCGATAGCCACGCCCGCGAAGCGTATGAATTAATCTCGAACCATCGGCTTCCAGCTTTCTCCGCAATTCCTTGACGTGAACCTCGAGCGTGTTCGAGATTCCATCGTAACGTTCATCCCAGACTGCCCCGTAGATTCGCGTTCGAGAAAGCACTTCCTCCGGGTGCCTGAGGAAAAACACGAGCAACGCATACTCTTTGGCCGTCAGTTCCAGGCGATGACCGGCTCGCGTCACACGCTGAGAAGTCAGGTCGGCAGATACATCCGCGACAGAGAGTGTTGAATCGGCGGCACGTGCCGGGCGGCGGGCGAGAGCGCGAACGCGAGCCAAGAGTTCTTCGAATGCGAATGGCTTGCACAAATAATCGTCGGCCCCGCCATCGAGGCCGCGAACTCGATCCGAGATGGCGTCCCGTGCCGTGAGGAACAGCACGGGACACGTCCCGCCTTCATCGCGATACCGCTTGAGTACAGTCAGCCCGTCGAATCCGGGTAGCCACCAGTCCAGGAGTGCAACGTCCCAAGTGCCACCGCGAAGAGCGTGTAGACCACCGGGCCCGTCGGCCTGGTGGTCCACCACGAATCCTTCTTCCCGCAGGCCGCGAACGACGAAGTCGGCGATGGCCGGCTCGTCCTCGACTAGTAGCACCCGAATACTCACGTTACTTGTCCTTCTTCTTTTCTTCCTTCTTGTCGTTCTCATCGTCCTTGCCGGTCTTGTCCTCCATCTCCAGAACTTTCCCGTCCGCATCGCACTTGATTTCCAGGGTCTTCTTGTCGGCAGTGTCAATCAAGACCTCGTAGGCGACCTTTTCCCCCTTGGTGACCTCTTCGACTTTCTTGAACTTGGCCTTCGGGTACTTGGCGTCGATTGCCTCGGTCACCGCCTTCGGCAAATCCTTCGCAGTGATCTCTTTCTCAATCTCAGTGATCTTGCCGTCCTCGGTCAGAGTCACCTCAATCGTCTGACCCTTGACCTTGATCTGCACCTCGAACAGCGTCTTGTCGTCTTCCTTTTCCTTGGAAGCGGAAACCAGTTCGGCGTCCTTGAATTTCTCCTTCACCGCGGCCACGACCTTGGCCGGCAGCTTGTCGATCTCGATCTTCTCTTCGTCCGCTTGGGCAGCCGCGTCGAATGTCAGGCAAGCAAGCACGGCGAACAAGAGTTTCCATTTCCGCATGAGTCGCTCCTTGATGGAAAGGTTTGGCGGGCAGAACTGAAGCAGTCCCTGCCTCGTCGAATGAGAGCATATCCGCCATCGATAAGTGGGTCGTGAGCATACGATAAATTCCGCTTCATATTGCCATGAGAACGAGGTTGTCGAATCGCACTGCTCTCACGCGGGGAATCCCGAGGAGCCAATTTCTTTTTGAGCTTCGCCAACAGACGGCCTACTCGCACGTTCTACTCACAGGATTGCAAAATCCGATTTTACATGTCCCAGTTTCATCCCAAGCGGTGATTTTGGATCACACATCGATTGCGCTTTTTGAGGTTCCAACTATGCTTAAGAAACTCAGCATCGTTCTGTTTTTGGCTGCGCTTGCCACGACCATCGTCCACGTCCGGCGTGGCGACCAACTGAGAGCACAGGCTGGTCCCGACGCACGGCAAAGTCAGGAAGAAATACCTGCCGCCACTCTGAAGCCAGCACAGAAGCTGCCTATCACGCAAGTTGTCCTGTTCAACAGTGGTGTCGGATATTTTCATCGATCCGGCGAAGTCGAAGGTGATACCCGGATCGATCTTCAGTTTTCAGCGGCCGATATCAACGACCTTATCAAGAGCCTGATCGTTTACGACGCCAAGGGTAAATCCTTGCCGATGCGGTACGACAGTCAGGAACCGATCGAGAAGACGCTCAAGAGTTTCGCCATCGATCTGAGTGCCAACCCGTCATACGGGCTCATTCTGAATCAGATGCGTGGCCAAAAGGTCGAGATCGCACTGCAAACAAGTAACCCGGCATTGAACGGATTGCCCGCCTCGCTCGTGGGCACGATTGTGGGCATGGAGAGTTCAATTCGTCCGCACTCCCCGTCCGCTCCGGCCAGTGCCGAGATGGAACTGCTCAACCTGGTGTGTGCCGAGGGCCTGCGAAGTGTGCCCTTGACGGCCATCCAGAAAGTTCGCTTCCTCAACCCGAACATCGAAAACGAACTGCGACGAGCGCTCGAAGTTGTCGCGGTCGGTCGAGACACTCTCAAGCGAACGGTCCGTCTTGGCTTCAAGGGCGAAGGAAAGCGCGAAGTGCGTGTCGGCTATGTCGTGGACAATCCGATCTGGAAGACCAGCTATCGCCTGGTGAAAGGCGAGACCGGCAAGTGGCGGCTTCAAGCCTGGGCGAACGTGGAAAACACGAGCGACGAGGATTGGACCAACATTAAGCTTTCGCTTGTTTCGAGCCGGCCAATTTCGTTCCAGATGGACCTCTACCCGCCCTTGTTTGTTCCGCGCCCAATCGTGGAGCCGGCCTTGTTCGCAGCGTTGCGACCGCCAACCTACGCGGGGCCAATCTCGAATTCCACTACTATGGGCCGATTCGATCAAGCAGTAGGGGACGCGCCTGCGGTTGGCGGCGGAGGTGGATTCAACGGACTCGGCGGCCAAGTCATGCAAGGTGGAGGTGGTGCCCTCGGGTTTGGAGGAGGCAACGTAGGGCAGTATGGGGGCGGACTCAATCGTTTCTCGAACCCGACTAACAGCGAGGCGGGCCGTCGTCTGACGTTCGAGGAAATGCAAGAGCGCCGGATTGGCGATCAATCGCAGACTGAACGTTCGCAAATGAAAGCCAGTGCGCAGCAGATCGGCAACGCTCTCACCAATGTGGATCCGGATTTTGTCGAGCAGGTACGTGCTGCCGACGAATTGGGCCATCCATCGCGGTTCACGATCGACCAGAAAGTCACACTGCCGCGTCAAGAATCGATCTTGCTGCCGATCCTGGACGAAGAGATCGACGCAACAAACGTCAGCATCTTCAACCAAGAAGTGCATTCCACGCGGCCACTTCTCGGCGTGAAGATCAAGAACAAGACCAAGCAAGCTCTCATGTCCGGGCCGGTAACGGTTTATCAGGGCGAGGCCGCTTATAGTGGCGACGCACGCATGCTCGATCTTCAGCCAAACGAAGAGCGTTATCTCAGTTTCGCTCTGGATACCGGCGTCGAAATCAAGCCCATCGATTCAGTTCGACCAAGCAAGGAAATGACCGCCCGAATTCACAACGGCCAACTGACTCTTCAATACAAACTTCGGCAAACACGGAAGTATGTGATCGTGAATCGCGCTCCGGAAGATCGCGTGGTCGTTCTTGAACAGCCAATCCAGGCCGGCTGGAAACTCGTTCTGCCAGAAAAGCCCGCCGAGCAAACCACCGAAATGTACCGCTTCGAGGTCAAGGTGAAAGCCGGTGAGACCGTTCGGTACGAGGTGGGTGAGGAACTGCCCCGGCTTGATCCCTTCAAGGAAATCGCGCTTTCCGACTGGAACGGCTTCGAGACGACGCTCGGCCTCAACGTTTGGACCGAAATGCGGCAGCATCCGGAAGATTCGGTGCTGATGCAAGTCATCGATTTTCCGAAGGCCTTGCAAGTGACCCACAAGGACCGAAGAACGACCACGTACTTTTTTCGAAACCTGGCCGAGGAAGACCGTGTCGTGTGGTTCGAGCACATCGTGCCCGCAGATCGTGCGTTGATCGGCGACGACGAGCCAGTTGAGAAAGGCTCGAGCCGCTATCGCTTTCGCCTCGACGTGAAAAAGGGACAGACTGCTTCCAAAGTCGTGTCCGAAGAACGCCGGGTTGCGAGGCCGGAATTGATCGGTCTGCTCACCCTGGCCGGTTATCCGTCGGCATCGCCTGGTGCGGATGACGGACCAGCCGAGCGATTCGTTACGAAACTGGGGTTTGAAGTCTGGCAAACCCGCAAGATCCTTCTGCCAGAATTAGTGAGCGGCCGGTTCGTAAAGGGAGAACTGCACACTGCTGCTCGCGAGGTCGAGACAGTGACTTATCACATTCGCAATCGCGCATCGGGGGATCGAACGTTCTTGTTGGAACACCCGGCTCGGCCGAACTGGGCCCTAGTTGACGCGGCCAAGCCGCCACGCCCTTTCTTGGTAAAGGCGGCCGGCAACCAACGAGTGAGTCATACGGTAAGCGAAGAACGCATCGTTTCAAAAAAGGAATTGATCGCAGAAGTTTCGGGCGAGCGGTTGAAAACCCTGCTTTCAAACCCATCCCTGAAGCGTGAACTGAAGGATGGGCTTCAGAACGCCCTGAAGCTGCAAACAACCCTGGAACAAACAATTTCCAGTCTGAACGACTTGCGCACACAAGTTCAAACGATCGCAGAAGAGCAGGCCCGGCTGCGAACGAACATGGACAAGTTGCCGCCGACCAGCGAGTTGTACAAGCGGTACTTGAGCAAGCTCGACGAACAGGAAACGGCCCTGGAACGGATTCAGGAACTTCGAAAGGGCAAAGAGGCCGAGGCGAAAAGCCAGAAGCACGAATTCGATGGATTTCTGGAGCGGCTGAACGTGGAATGACGCGCTCGACAAGGTTCGCCTCGCGAACAGGATCCCCTATAATTTCTGTTTCGCGAGTGGTCCCCACGGGGGACTTCGATCTTTGATTCCCAAGTGCCGAGAGCCTCGATGCCGCGTGTATTGATTTGCGACAAGCTGGAGGCTGCAGGCCTCGACATTCTGAAAGCCGCCGGCATCGAGTTGGATAATCGCCCCGGCCTCAAGGGGGCCGACCTTATTGCCGCCCTGCGTGCGGCCGACGGAGCGATCGTTCGATCCGGCACTCGCATCACGGGCGATCTACTCGAAAATCCCGGAAAACTCCGTTGCGTCGTTCGTGCGGGTGTCGGCGTCGATAACATCGATGTGCCCGCCGCCACACGAAGCGGCGTGATCGTGATGAACACGCCGAGCGGCAATACCGTCTCGGCCGCGGAACATACGATCGCGCTTTTGCTAGCGAGTGCCCGCCACGTTCCCGCTGCCGATGCCTCGATGAAGGCCGGGAAATGGGATCGCAGCAAATTCCTCGGCACGCAGGTCGCGGGCAAAACTCTCGGCGTCATCGGGCTTGGTCGCATCGGCCGCGAGGTCGCTCGTCGGGCCGTCGGACTCGACATGAATGTCGTCGGCTTTGATCCTCTGGTCACACCCGAGAAGGCAGCGGAGTTCGGCATCAAGGCCGTGGCCACTCGCGATGAACTTCTTCCAAAATGCGACTTCCTCACATTGCACATCCCCCTGCTGCCGGACACCAAGGACTTCATCGACAAGCGCGAATTGGCCCTGATGCCGAAGGGGGCCAGGCTGCTCAACGTGGCACGCGGCGGGATCGTCAACGAACAAGCACTTGCTGATGCGTTAGGCACAGGCCACATCGCAGGTGCGGGGCTCGACGTGTTCGAGGAAGAACCGCCGGCTGCGAGCAACCCGCTTTTGAAAGCTCCGAACATTGTTCTTACTCCTCATCTAGGGGCCAGCACGGTCGAGGCCCAAGAAGCCGTGGCCGTGGAGGCCGCGAATCTGCTTGTCGATTTTCTAACTCGCGGCGTCATTCAATGTGCCGTGAACATGGCCGCGGTGAATCGTGCCGAGATGGACGAGATGCGGCACTTCGTTGATCTTGCTCGTCGCCTGGGCATGTTTCAGGCACAGACTGCCATCGGCTCGATCCGCAAGGCCACGCTCCAATTTCGTGGCGACCTGGCTAAGCGAAACACCAAATTGCTTAGTGCCGCATTCACTGCTGGGCTGCTCGAAAAGCACATGGCCGATTCGGTGAACGTGGTGAATGCCCCCGTCCTGGCACGCGAACGCGGTATCGAGATCGTGACCACTGCCAGTGAATCGAAAGGGGACTTTGCGAACCTCCTACATACGGAAGTGGAAACGGAACAGGGCAAATTCATCACGGCGGGAACCATCTTCGGCGACCGCTATCTTCGCCTGGTGCAGATCGGCGAATATCGGCTCGACGCCTATCTCGACGGCATCCTGATGGTGTTTATGCATCAGGATGTTCCCGGATTGATCGGCTTCATGGGCACCGAATGTGGCCGGCACGGCGTGAACATTGCCAGCATGAATCTCGGCCGTATGAAAGCCGGCGGCGATGCGGTTGCCGTCCTCAATCTCGATCAAGATCCCCCGGCCGCCGTGCTCAAGATCATCGGCAGTCACGAAAAAATCAAGAGCGTGATGATTGTGAAACTACCACCGGCGGGCGAGATGCCGGTGTGGTTCGGCTGATGCGTCGACCAGTCAGAACTTGGACGATGCAAGGTGTTTTTTCGGTAAGGCAGCCGGCAAATCGACGTGTCCGAAGTAGGTCACGAGATTAGCGAACTTCACAGCTCGTAGTTCCTCGCCGATTGCGACAAGAAGGCGAACCCGGAGTGGGCCGCTGATTTCCCGCTCGGGTGCGGGCTTGAACTTGCCGTTCACGAAGACCTCGGCCGAATGGACTCCGCACAGGTTCTCGCTGATGCCGATCTCATCGTCCGGAACGTAGTCGGCGGGCACCATGGCTAATGCGGTCGGATCCCATTTGCCCTCTCCAACTGGCTCGATGGTCACGTCGATCGAAAAATAGTTGGTGCCCTCGGTTTCCCAAGCCTCGCCATCGACCCCTTCCATGAATTCCTCGTCGTCCGGATGAACATCGTAAGGCGATAAACCGGTAGGCGGCTCGACGGCCTTCACGGGATGCACTGTTATCTCGGCACCATCAAGGGCCTATCCGGCCTCGATGACGGCATCGTGGCACATCTTCTCGAATCGCCAGCGAATATAGAAGCCCCAAAGATAGAAGAGGACCATCGAGACCGGGAGAAGAGCCAGCATTCCCCACCAGGGAAGGTCGAGCAGAGCGCGCATGCGGAACTTCGGTTGGGTTGAGTGAAAATCGACGGGCATCTGAAGGGATGCCGAACCGTAGTGCGGAAATTTGAAACGATCAAATGCGTGTTTGTAAGAGACCTGCGATTCGATCGAAATCAAACATGTCTGTGCTGGAGTGGAATGGCTTGAACATGGTGCCACGTCTTCAGGCCGACAGCGCTTTCCAAGTGCCACCACAATGCACGTATGTATATTTCAAGCCCATACCTGCGTGGCCTTCGCTTTTCGTTTGGACAGACACCTGCCTTGCCACAAGCTGGCAGCCAGAAGAGTACCCTCGTCCTCCGCAAGACATACAACAACATCCCCTATCTTTCACAACCTGGTCGATACTACGTCCATGGAGACTGGAAAGGCTCCGCCGATGGCGAACCTTCATACCCCGCTTTTCGATTGGCACATCGCCCACAGGGCCCGCATGGTCCCTTTCGGCGGCTGGGACATGCCCGTGCAATACACGAGCGTCATCGATGAACACAAGGCAGTCCGCTCTGGGGCCGGGATGTTCGACGTCTCGCACATGGGCCGGCTCAGCTTCGGCGGCACCGGGGCCTTGGATTTGATTCAGAAAGTCTGGACAAACAATGCCGCCACGATGAAGGACATGCAGGTTCGCTATGGATTGATCTGCAAGGAAGACGGTGGCACGCTCGACGATGTGCTCGTCTATCGCTGGCCCTATGGCTGGGCGATGGTCGTGAATGCCTCGAACCGCGAGAAGATCGTGGCCTGGCTGAAGGAGCATACTGGCGCGCTCGATGTGCAGATGCAGGACCAGACGCTTGACACGGCCATGATTGCCGTGCAAGGCCCGAAGGCGATCGCGGCGTGTGCGGGGATGTTCGAAGCCGATCCCGCTGTCTTGAAGTATTACTTCGCGGCACCCACGCGGTACAAAGGAACCGGCTGCGTGATCTCTCGGACCGGTTACACTGGCGAGGATGGCCTGGAGATCATGATCAAGAAAGAACTCGCGGTGGAGTTGGCGGACGATCTGCTGGCACGCGGTGTAGTCCCGGCGGGACTCGGCGCTCGTGACACGTTACGACTCGAAGCAGCCATGCCGCTGTATGGCCACGAACTGAACGAAACGATGAACCCAATCCAAGCGGGCCTATCCTGGGCAGTGAAAGTCGAGAAGGGGGACTTCATCGGTCGGCAAGCACTCAGCGATGCGATTCAAAATGCGGGCAAGTCACCTCAGCGCATCGGCCTGGAGCTTGATGGCAAGCGGGCCGCTCGTGAAGGTTGCCAGATTCAATCGATGGACGGCTCGCCAATGGGGATCGTCACCAGCGGCAGCTATGTACCCACGCTGGAAAAATCGATCGCGATGGGTTATGTGGACCCAGCAAACGCTTACGCGGGCGCACCGCTATTGGTGGACATTCGTGGAAGTCTGACAGCAGCTAAAGTGGTGGAATTGCCGTTTTACAAACGAGCCAAGTAGGAGCGGAAATGGACAAGACAAAGTTGAAGTATCTCCCGTCCCACGAATGGGCGGATATTCAAGGCGATACGTGTATTGTCGGCATCACGCAGTACGCCGTCGATCAACTGACGGACGTGACACACCTGCAATTGCCAGTCGTGGGCAAGGCCGTGAACGCCGGTCAGCCCTTCGGCGAAATCGAATCGGTGAAGGCCGTGTTCGATTTGAACGCCCCGGTCTCGGGCACGGTGGCCGAGAAGAATCTGGCCGTCGAGAAAGACCCGTCAATCATCAACGCCGACCCGTACGGGAAAGGCTGGATGATCAAGATCAAGTTGACGGCAGGTGCAACGACCGAGCATCTGCTAACATTGGAGCAGTACGAGAAGCAGCTCGCGGAACATTGATTTCTGGAGGTGGCCATGATTGCGACAGCAAATCCAGTGCGCATGCGTGGCGGCCAGCAAATGGCCGAGGCTCTTGTGGACGCGTTGCCGGAATTGGAGATTGAGCAGCCAATCGTTTTGAACGGGGTGGCTTGGGAAACGTACGAACGACTCCTCGTCGAACGAGATCACACTCGTCCAGGAGTTCGCTTGGTCTACGATCGTGGGCGATTGGAGATCATGAGTGTAATACTAACGCACGAGAGGTGGAAGTCGGTCCTCGCCCGACTACTCGAAACTCTCGCCTTGGCCCTCGACATTCCACTCGTCGCATCGGGAAATCTGACGATTAGAAATGAGGATT
>Ga0105044_10002471_pt1 | contig 25224 bp, 22 predicted proteins | sample MAT01_FD_78092 | JGI IMG/M metagenome (GOLD analysis project Ga0105044, IMG submission 78092) | Freshwater microbial communities from Lake Fryxell liftoff mats and glacier meltwater in Antarctica - MAT-01 | ecosystem: Environmental > Aquatic > Freshwater > Ice > Liftoff microbial mat | place... | reverse complement strand
CGGATCGAGCAGATCTTTAAGGCCAAGCAGACCATCATCTGCCAGGTCACCAAGAACCCGATTGGGGCCAAGGGAGCACGGCTCACCCAAGAGATCTCGCTACCCGGCCGTTTCGTGGTCCTGGTTCCCAACAGCACCACCTATGGCATCTCCAAACGGCTGCCCGACAACGAGCGCAAACGGCTCCGCCAGATCCTCGACAAGGCGAAGCCCAAGGGGCACGGGCTCATCGTGCGCACCGCAGCCGAGGGCATCTCGGCCGAGGAATTGGCGCGCGACGTGGAGCGGCTGGCCAAGACGTGGGACGAGATCGAGGCACGCGCGGACAAGGTCGCCAAGTCCGGCCAAGCGGCGCTGCTCTACCGCGACCCCGACATGTCGATCCGTGTCATTCGCGAGGAGTTCAACCAGGATTACCGCAAGGTGGTCATCGACGACGACGCCGTGTTCGAACAGGTCCGAGACTACGTGCGCAGCATCTCGCCGGCCATGGTCGAACGCGTCGAACGGTACGACCCTGGCGAGCACGGCGGGTTACCGATCTTCGAGACGTTGCACGTGCACGAGCAGCTCCACAAGGCGCTCGACCGCAAGGTGTGGCTGCCGTCGGGCGGTTCGCTGATCATCGAGCGCACCGAGGCGTTGACGGTGATCGACGTGAACACCGGCAAGAACGTCGGCAAGTCCTCGCTCGAAGAGACGGTGTACCGCAACAACCTCGAAGCCGCCGAAGAGGTGGCCCGCCAGCTCCGCCTGCGCGACATCGGGGGGATCATCGTCATCGACTTCATCGACATGGAGATCAAGGGGAATCGCGAGAAGGTCATCGCCACGTTCCGCCAGGCTCTCGCACGCGACAAGACCCGCACCCAGGTCTTCGATATCTCGGAGCTGGGCCTCGTCGAGATGACCCGCAAGCGCATCGGCGAAGGCCTCATCGAGTCGCTGTCGGCGAGCTGCCCCCAGTGCGACGGGCGCGGCCTCGTGTTCGACGAGGTACTGACCGGCGAATGATGTCCAGCTCAGCGGGGTCGGGTTGGCTCTGGCGATGCCCGGCACCTACCATGACCCCTCGGCCTGTTTGGCCCTGACGAACGCGCGAAGGCAGAACGATGTACGCAGTCATCAAGACCGGTGGGAAGCAGTACCGGGTGACCGAGGGCCAGCAACTCGACGTTGAGTTGCTCGGTGTGACCGAGGGCGAGGTGTCGTTGACGCCAGTGCTGTTGGTCGATGGCGACACGGTCGTGTCGGCCCCCGATGCGCTCAAGGCCGCGTCGGTCAAGGCCAACGTGGTCGGACAGACCAAGGGCCCGAAGATCACCGGCTTCACCTACAAGAACAAGACGAACAGTCGCAAGCGCTGGGGCCACCGGCAGCAGTACGCGACCATCGAGATCACCGGCATCACGAAGGGCTGACCCATGTCGAAGACCAAGGGCGGCGGTTCCACCCGGAACGGCCGCGACTCCAACGCTCAGCGCCTCGGCGTGAAGGCCTACGACGGCACAGCCGTCTCGGCCGGTTCCATCATCGTGCGCCAGCGCGGTACCCACTTCCACCCCGGTGAGAACGTGGGTCGCGGCAGCGATGACACCCTGTTTGCCACCATCGACGGTCGGGTCAAGTTCGCCCGGCGCGCCGGCCGCAAGCTTGTGGACGTATTGCCGGCCGAATAGAGGCGCCTCAGGCAGTTCGGGGGAGCGACCGCTCGTCCCAGCCGAGCAGATCGAGCGCAGCCCGGTGGGCGAACCGGTCGGTCATGCCCGATACGTACTGAACGGCGGCCGCAGTGGCCTCGGGCGAACTGGGGATCAACCCAAGCCCTTGGGGTAGGTGCGAGGGGTGGCTGAGGAAGAATTCGGCCAACCCGCCAATGAGGCGAGCGGAGCGATCCGCTTGTTCAACGGCCTCGGGACGAAGGTAGATCCGTTCGTAGTTGAAGGCTCGAAAGGCGGCAAGCGCCTCGGCCTCGGCCGGGCGAAGGGCCACCGTGCCGGTGGCGGCGATGGTTTCCACCATGGCGGTGATGAACCGATGCAGTTGGGTGCGGCGATCGGCGCCGACGACCTCGGCCACCGCTGGCGGCAGATCGGATGTGCGGACGACCCCGGCGTCGACTGCATCTTCGAAGTCGTGGCAGACGTATGCCAGGCGGTCGGCCCAGGCCACGACCTCACCCTCGGGGGTGGCCGGCGCAGGCCGATTCCACGAGTGGTTGCGGATGGCATCGAGCGTCTCGACACAGAGGTTGAGCGGGGTGAGCACCACGTCGGCGCCGTAGACGGCGTGGTGGTAGCCACCCTCGACGAACGGTGACAGGGCGCCCTCCGATGCGTGCCCGGCGGGCCCGTGCCCGCAGTCGTGGCCGGTAGCCGCCGCGGCGGTCAGCGCCACGTTGAGGCCCACGGGCCGGGCGATGGACACGGCGACCTGGCAGACCTCGATGGCATGAGTGAGCCGGGTGCGGAGGTGGTCGTCTTCGGGCGCGACGAACACCTGGCACTTGCCAGCGAGGCGGCGAAACGCTTTGGAGTGGTGGATGCGATCGAGATCGCGCTCGAAGCAGGTGCGGAACGGATCGGGCGACTCTTGGACGGCCCGGTGGCCAGCGCCGACGGCTCGCGTGGCCCCGGGCGCCAGGTGCTCAGCCTCGTGTCCTTCCCGCTCGGTGCGATCCGGGAGGGGGCGCCCGGGCGCGCCCACCACAAGGGGGGCGTGGGCCACGGCGGGAGCCAAGTCGGCGAAGTCGTTCATGATCTCCAACCCTACGGAACCCCCCTGACACTGAACCGCATCGTCCGCCTAGAGGGGGGGAGATGCCCCACGGGCCGCGCCAGATTCGACCGACTTGGCTCACATCACCGGGTCTGCTGCCGATAGAACCCGGTGATGTTGACAGGAGGGCACCAGATCCTCGGCAAGGGGCGCGGTTTCTGGCTCGGCCGGCTGTGTTGGTGGAGCCGAGGCCAGAATGGCCAGAATGGGGAGGCCATCGCCGCCTCCCTGATCGGTGAGAGCGGCAAATCAACTCTCAGGTTCTTGGACCGGCGTGCCGATGGTGATGTGGTGACGCGCCGCCCGAGCTTCCGGTTCCACCGTCGACAGGCCGCGCATGCCCACGGGCGCGGCCGCGGCGGCGAGCGGGGCGTCTCCGTGATCGAGGCGGCGTTCGTAACCCCGGTCTTCTTCATCCTCATCCTCGGGGTGTTCGAGTTGGGATTGGTCATGAACGACCAGTTGGCGGTCGCCAACACGGTCCGCGCTGGGGCCCGGACCGCCAGCGCGACCGGCAACGATCCCTACGGCGACTTCCAGACGCTTAGGAAGATCAGTCGCGAGTCAGCGGCGCTGGACAGGTCCAGCATCGAGCACATCGTAATTTACAAGGCGACAGGCTTCGGCGACGGACCCTCTGCGACCTGCAGGTCTGGCACCCCCGTGACGGGGGTGTGCAACGTTTACGACGCGGCGGACTTCTCCCGAGACAGGGATGAGTTCGCTTGTTCGAGGGTCGGTTCACCGTCTCGGCACTGGTGCCCTGGAAGCCGCAAGATTACGTTGGTCAACGGTGGAACGGAATTCGTGGGGGTGTGGATGGCGTACTCCCACGCCTGGGTCACCAAGATGTTCGGAGACACCGTCGAGTTGACCGACTCGTCGGTCATTCGCCTCGAACCGAGGACGAGGACGTGAGCCGCAGGCCGCTCGGACATCATCGGGGCGGGCAACGGCTCGGGCGAACCGGCGACCGTGGCGCGGTCATCGTTGAGCTGGCCTTGGTCTCCCTCTTTCTGCTCATGTTGATCGCCGGCACCTTTGACTACGGCCAGGGCTGGCGGACCGGTCTTGCTGTCAACGAAGGAGCTCGCGCTGGGGCGCGCGTCGGAAGCGCGCTCGGTCCCGACCCGCTCGCCGATTACTACGCGCTGTCCGCTGCGAGGTCGAGCATGGCGTCGAGCGGACAGCTCAACGGGGTGGAGCGCGTCGTGATCTACCGTTCGACGACCACGAACGGCGCGGTTCCATCCTCCTGCACGACCGGTAGCGCATCGTCATTGCCGTGCGTCGTGATCGACGGCGACGACTTCCGGGCGTTCGTCGAGGATGACTTCGACGACGTCACTGGATGCCTAGACGATGCTCTCGTGGACAACTGGTGCCCTGCGTCGCGTACCAACGTGCAGCTCACCGCCGACTACTTCGGCATCTGGATCGACCTCACCCACACGAAGACTTTCACCTTTACGGGCTCGACGCTGAGGGTGACCCGAGATGCCGTGATGCGGCTCGAACCGAGGGACATCGGCTCATGATCCTTTCCCACCAACCCCACCAACCCCACCGATCCGACCGCCCCCGGACCCGGCCCGTCCTCGGACGCGGCCGCGGAGGCGAGGCGGGCTACGTAATGGTGATGTTCGCCCTGCTACTCGTGCCGCTGCTGCTCATGGCGGGTCTTGCGGTCGACGTCGGCGGTTGGTACAACCGCACCTCCGACATACAGAAGGCGGCTGATTCGGCGGCGCTCGCTGGCGTGGTGTGGCTGCCGGACGCTGCGAGGGCCACCCAATACTCACGAGAGGCGGCGGCACGCAACGGCTTCGTCCACGGCGCCGATGGCATCACCGTGGTGGCCCAACCGGTCCCCGGTACGACCCGCCAGCTCCGGGTTACCATCACCGATCCCCGGGTAGGGAGCTTCTTCTTCGAGTCCCTCGGGGGCCGAGAGATTTCGTTGGCGCGCAGCGGAACGGGTGAGTACGTGCTTCCGGTACCGCTTGGCAGCCCCGAGAACCGGTTCGGTACCGACATGTCGCTGCCGGCGGCGCAGCGCGCCAACCTCTGGGGCAACATCCACGGACCGAAGACCGACAACATCAACGGCGATGCATACGCAGCAGGGTGCCGCTCTGGTCACAACTGCGCGATCAACAACAATCCCATCCATCGTCCGCAGGGGTACCTCTACGCAATTGATGTCGGGCCGGGTGTGGCGAACATGGACGTCCAAGTCTACGACGCCGGACTCTACGACCGCGGCTCGGACGAGTCGGTCGAGACCGGGGATCGCGTCTACACGAGCTCGGGGTCCACCTCAACCGTATGGACCATGTATCAAGCCGATGCCACCGAGCTCGATGTGTCAGACAACCCGCCGGTCGCCTCCACCGGGTTCTGCCAAAGCGGAGCGGGCCAGTGGACGCTCGGCCAAGGCATTTCTCCGGCCACCTACCGCAACCGGTGGCAGTCGATTTGCGCACGCAGCGGTACGGTGCCGGAGGGCCGCTATCTCCTGCGAGTCCAGACCACCGGCAACGGGTCGGCGGCCAACCGCTATGCCCTCCGAGTGCTGGCCAGCAGCGCCGCCAAGCCCCGCATCGCCGGCTACGGCGACATGTCGATGTACAACAACGTCGCCGCCGGATCGGCGACCTTTTACCTCGCAGAGGTCGATCCGGTGCACAGGGGTAAGACCCTCGAGCTGCGTCTGTATGATCCCGGCGAGGTCAATCGGATCGCAGGCACGACAGGGAACGGTACGCTGCAGGTCATCGGCCCCGATGGCACCGTGGTCCCGTCGTGCATTGGGGTCCACAACGGATCCAACAGCGGCGGCCGGTTCAACAGCGGGAGCACCCTCAGCCCCTGCCAGGTCCAGACAGCGTCGGGCGGCTCGGCCCGGTACAACGGCCTCTGGCTCACCCTCCAGCTCCCATTGGCCGACGACTACTCGTGCACGATGGGAACGATCCCGGGTTGCTGGTGGCGGATCAGGTACGACATCAACGGCCAGGGCAACGACACCACGACATGGGCGGCGCAGATCGTCGGCGACCCCGTCCACCTCATCGAAGAGTAGTGACTGCAGCCGCCCGGTAGCCTCGGCATCCATGTCTGGATTCGTCGACGAAGCACAACTGAACGTGCGCGGGGGCGATGGCGGCGCTGGCTGCGTGTCCATGCGCCGTGAGGCCCACGTTCCCAAGGGCGGTCCCGACGGTGGCGACGGAGGCAGTGGCGGCAGCATCTGGCTCCTCGCCGAGCGCAACGTTTCGTCGCTGCTGGCATTTCGCGATCACCCCCATCGCCGAGCCACCAACGGAACGCACGGCCAAGGCAAGAAGAAGCACGGCCATGGCGGCATCGACCTCGTCGTCCCGGTCCCCGAGGGCACGGTGGTCTTCGACGAGGAGGGCCAGATACTGGCCGACCTGGTCAATGCCGGGGATCGCTGGCTCGCTGCCGCAGGCGGCCGGGGCGGCAAGGGAAACGCCCGGTTCCTGTCGAACTCCCGCCGTGTGCCCACCTTTGCTGAGCAGGGCGAGGCCGGCGAAGAGCGGTGGCTCCGGCTCGAGCTGAAGCTGATGGCCGACGTTGCCCTGGTGGGCTTCCCCAATGTGGGCAAGAGCACTTTGATCTCGCGTGTCTCGGCCGCCAAGCCGAAGATCGCCGACTACCCGTTCACCACGCTCGAGCCCAACTTGGGCGTGGTCCGCCTCGACGAGGGCGATGAGATCGTGGTTGCGGACATCCCTGGGCTGATCGAAGGGGCCAGCGAAGGGCGCGGACTCGCCCACCAGTTCCTTCGGCACGTAGAACGGGCCCGTGCGCTTGCGTTGTTGATCGACCTGGCGCCCACGGCCGAGCACCCTCCCGCCACCCAGGAGCGCATCTTGTTGGCGGAACTGGAGAACTACCGCCCGGAACTGGTGACGAGACCTCGTGTCGTGGTCGGAAGTCGGGCCGACATGGCCGAGCCCGAAGTTCTCGAGGCTTGGGAGGGGGCCACCGTGTCGGCCATCACCGGCCAGGGCCTCGCTCAGCTCGTCGGCGCGATGGCCGACGCTGTTCGAGGCGCTCGCCAGGCAGAGCCCGCTCCGGAGCCGTTCGTGATCCACCGCCCGCAGCCCGAGGGCCTCGTCATCGAGCGTGCCGACAGCGGTGCGTACATCGTGCGCGGGCGGGCGGCGGAGCGTGCCGTGGCCTTGTCGGACCTCACGAACCTCGAGGCGCTGTCGTACGTTCAGGACCGGTTGCACAAGCTGGGCGTCGACAAGGCACTGGCCAAGGCAGGGGCCACCGACGGCGACGTGGTCGAGATCGGTCGCTTCTCCTTCGAGTACAGCGCCGACTGATCGGGTGGCGTCCGAGCAATGAGTTCGACGGCGGGCGGGCGAAGCGGGCAACCTGCGGTGGTGAACCAGGTCGTCGTCGCCAAGATCGGAACATCGTCGATCACCGATCACCAGGGCGAGATCGACGTCGATGCCATCGCCAAGTTCTGTGCCGAGGTGGCCGGGCTGCGCGCCGAAGGCCACCAGGTTGTGGTCGTCACCTCCGGTGCCATCGCCGCGGGGCTGCCGGCGATTGGGCTGGGCGGCGATCTCCGCCCCACCGATGCCGTCACGCTGCAGGCGGTCTCGGCCATCGGCCAGAGCCGCCTCATGCGGGTCTACGACGAGGTGTTCGCCTCGCACGGGCTGGTGGCCGGGCAGGTACTTCTCGCCCCCCTCGACTTCGGCATCCGCCAGCAGTACCTCCACGCCCGAGGGACGCTGCACCGCCTGCTCGAGCTGGGCGTGGTTCCGGTGGTCAACGAAAACGATGCCATCGCCGACGACGAGATCCGCTTCGGTGACAACGACCGTCTGAGTGCGCTCGTGGCCCAACTGATCGGCGCCGACCTCCTGGTGCTGCTCACCGATGCCCCGGGGTTGCTCACCGCCGATCCCCGCATCGACCACGAGGCATCGCTGATCGAGGAGGTCCTCGAGATCACCGCTGAGCTCGAACGGCTCGCCGGCGGCACCGGTACGGCGCGTGGCAGCGGTGGGATGGCGTCGAAGGTGGCCGCCGCCAAGATGGCATCGTGGTCCGGGGTTCGCGCGGTCATCGCCGCGGCGCAGCGCGATCGGGTCCTGGCCGATGCCGTGGCCCAGGTGCCCGGCGTGGGGACCACGGTGCAGCCGCGGGCGCAGCGCATGGCCGCTCGCAAGCTCTGGATTGCCTTCGCGGTCGAATCCGCTGGCCGCATCGAGGTCGACGACGGCGCGCGAACCGCCCTGATCGAACGCGGGGTGTCGCTCCTGCCCGCCGGGGTGGCCGCCGTCCACGGCTCGTTCTTGGCCGATCAGGGCGTGGAGATCGTTGGTTCCGACGGAATGGTGTTCGCCAAGGGCTTGGCCCGCACAGGAGCGGCCGAGCTTCGCACCGTGGCGGGCATGAAGACGGGCGACCTGCCCGAGGGCATGGTCCACGAGGTCATCCATCGCGACGACCTCGTCATCGTGCCCTGACGGACCCGAAATCACCTACTTCTGCGTTGCTATGGCACGCAGATGTAGGTGATTTCGATTCGGTTGTGGCGAGGAGCGTTGGGTGGCGCGCTCCAGGTGTCGCGCTCCGGGTGCCGCGCAGGGGGTCCGCTTCAGGGACGTCCCCGCTTCAGGGGCAGTTCACGTGGCTGACACGGGAACTAGACGCTCGGTGAGGCCTGCTCGGTGGGCTCGGCGGGGGGTTCGGTGGCCGTCGCCGCGACAGGCGCGGCCACGGGAGCGGCCGGCGCTTCGGTCTCGATGCCCAACTGGGAGCGGATTTCGTCAAGGCGAGCTTGGGCCTCGAAGTTCTGCGCCGCCGCCTCCACCTCGATCATGCGCGACTCGACGGAGGTCTCGGTGAGCTCGCTCATGCCCTTGGCCTTGGCGTAGCGCTGCTCGATCTTGTCTCGTACCTCGTTGAGGGTGGGCACTTCCTGGCCGACGGTCTCGGAGAGCGAGGCCATGGCCGCGTTCATCTGCTCTTGCATCTTGGCCTGCTCGAGCTGGCTCAGGAGCTTCTGCTTCTCGGCCAGCTTCTTCTGCAGCAACTGGCCGTTGGTGGCAACCGCGCCCTTCGCCTGATCGGCGGCCTGGGTGGCGCCGTAGTGGGTTTCTTTGAGCTCCGTCGTCTGGGTCTCGACCGAGATCAGCTGGGTGGCGATGGTCTCGGCCGCTCGGGTGTACTCGGCGGCCTTTGCGGCGTCGCCCTTCTTGGCGGCATCGTCGGCCATCTTGATGGCCTGGCGGGCGTTGGCGTTGAGCTTCTCGAGCTGTTCGAGCTGGCGGTTGAGCTGCAACTCGGTCTGGTGCTGCTGGGCGATGACGTTGGCCGCGTGCTCCTTGAGCCGGCGGTGCTGGTCCTGGGCCTCGGTGATGGCCTGTTCCAGCTGGATCTTCGGGTCTGCGTTCTCGTTGAACTTCTGGTTTGCACCAGCAGTGAGGTAGTTCCAGAACCGGCGGAAGAACTTGATCATGGCGGGCACTCTAGATCGCTGGAACGACGGGGTGCCCCGCGCCGCCAGGGGTTCGCCTCAGGCGAAGCGGCGAAGGCCGGGCAGACGAGCGAACAACTCCGAGATTCCGGGCACCTGCAGCGCGTAGATCGACGCCACGTAGGTGATGGCGCCGACGGCCAGCCCGGCGCCGATGGCGGGCGCCAGCATCGACGCGGACGCGGGGGCCAGCAGCGAAACCACGCCGTAGACGAACCCGCCCATGATGAGCCCGGCGAACAGCAGCTTCACCCAGGTTTGGACGAGCCCCCGGACATCGAACCCGGTGCTGCGTCGCACCAGCACTGCGACGGCGATGACCGCAGAGACGTTGTAGGCCAGCCCGAACGCCAACGCCAGCCCCACCACGCCCCACCACTGCACGAACACAATGGCAGCAACGATGTTGATGGCGTTTTCGAAGCAGTTGATGATGAACGGCGTCTTCGTGTCCTTCATCGCGTAGAAGCCGCGCAGGGTGTAGAGGTACACGGAGAAACCCGGAAGGCCGACGGCGAATGCGGCGATGATGCCGCTCAGTCCGAGCGCTTCGTCGAGGTTGCCCGCGGCCAAGAAGGTGCGGGCGTCGAGACCCTTCGGGAGGGCCACGTAGCCCACCGCTGCCGGGATGATGAGCAGCCCGATGAGGCGGAAACCGAGGAGCAGGCTTTCGTTGAATCCCTTGCGGTCTCCGCGGGCGTCGGCGCGGCCGAGCTGCGGCTGGAACGTGACCATGATCGACACGGCGAGGAGCGCATGGGGCAGCTGGAAAAATTGGAACGCCGTTTGGTAGCGGGTCGGATCGCCCGATGCCGGCTTGGCCAGGATCTGGATGACGATGACGGCGACGAGGTTGGCCACGACGTAGCCCAGGGTCCACGCAGACAGACCAATGGCCTGGCGCACGGCTGGGTGGCGGGGCTGGAACCGGAACCGGAAGCGGAAGCCCGAGCGCCGCAGCGCCGGATACAACGACAACGCCATGGTCACGATGCCCAAGGTGGTGCCGATGCCGAGCACCGCCAGGACCTTGCGGTCGCCCAGCGCGTCGTCGAGCGTTGGGGAGCCACCCAACATCCGGGCGGCCAGCACCAGCGTGGCGATGGCGATCAAGTTGTTCAGTACTGGTGCCCACGCCGCAGCCATGAACCGGTTGCGAGCGTTCAGCACCGCGGACCACACCGCCATGAGCCCGTAGAAGAAGATCTGGGGGGCGAACAACACCGCCAAGGGAACAGCTACGCCCACGTACTCGCTTCGCCGAGCCTCGATCGCGTTGGTGGACAGCAACAAGATGAGCAGCGGCCCGGCCACCACCCCGATGAGCGTTGCGACCAACAAGGCGATGAGCGCGAACGAGATGATGGCCGAGGTTCCGGTCTGGCCGTCACCTCGTTCCAGGTCGTCGGTGAACAAGGGCACGAGCGACGCCGTGAGGATGCCGCCCAGGATCAGCTCGTAGATCATGTTCGGCGTGTTGTTGGCGTTGACGTAGGCGTCGTCGAGGCCTTCGACCAGTAAGAACAAGATGAGCAGCGTGCGAGCGAGCCCGGTCAGACGCGAGATGGCCGTGCCGCTGGCGACGATGAGGTTGGCCCGCAGCAGGCGCGGGGGTGCCGGAGTGCCCGACGATGGCGACGCCGGCGGATCTTCGTCGAGGATGGCTTCGCGGGCTGCGTCGGGGTGATCGAGGTCTTCAACGGTCCAGATGTCGGGATCGTGCTCGAATCCGTACAACGGGTCGGGGACGACAGGAACCGGTGCGGTTCGAGGTTGCCAGGCCAGATCCGAGAACGACTCCAGCGGAGGCGACGTGATGATCGGGTCCGGTGCCCCCAGCGCGGCGATGGTCCGAGGGCGCACGACCTGGCCCCCGGCGCCGGTGCGTCCGGGGGAGATGGTGCGTGGTTGGTGGACGGGCGGGTCCGGCGCGTTGCTCACGAGCCAGGCGTGGGCGGATCGGTCAAGGGCGACTCAGTGGTGGGCGGCTGGGACGGGGCCGCCTCACCCACCCGCGGTGCGTCCATGGAGACCATGGCCTGGCGCAGCGCAGTGAGGCTGTCGACGATGGCATCGACATCGGCGCCCACGGGAGCGAACCCTCCGGTGCGGTTCGTCACCGAGAGCTCGATCGCTTCGGTCACGGTCTCGTCGAGCCGCGCGTTCAGCAAGCTGAGCTCGTCATAGGTGCCCGAGAGCAAGGCATCCATCCGTGCCGCCGAGGCGAGCTGTGCGTTGAGCGAGGCGACGGTCTTGGCCTGCGTCGGGTTGGCCTCTCCGCCGGCGGGGATCTGCGACGCGGCTCGTTCGAGCTCCCACCGAATCTCGCGATCGTTGATCCGCTTGCGGGCATCGGCCACCAACTGGCCCTGCTTGGCGATGTTCCAACACTCCTCGACGGCCGCGTCGAGCTGGTCGGACAGGTGGTGCAGGGTGTCTTTCAGTGGGCCGCTGCGGAACGTTCCCAGCGCCTCGGTGAACCGATTACGCGCCCCGATGGCATCTCGGACGGCATGGCGCCAGGGTTCGCCGACGCCGAAGGGGTCGATCTTGGGGCCCTTGCCCTTCTTCGGGATGGCGAGGGCCACGCGCCCGCCATAGCCGAGCAGGCCGCCGAGGAACCCACCGACGAGGGGCGCCGCCAGGCCGCCCGAACCAATGGTGGCCACCACACCGAGTGCCGCCCCAGCCCCAAGGGCGAGGATTCCCGAAGGCGAGGTGAGGGCGCGCCCCACGGGAGGGGAGAAGAACCGATCCCGAAAGCTGAGTGACGCCACGTCCAGTTTCTAGCGGGTCGTCAGAAGTTCGAGACGACTGCGGTGAACACCTTCGAGATGGTGGCCGGGTCGCTGGCGTCGTATGCCGCGGCGTTGGTGGCCTGCGCGATGCGCTCCAGGGTGTCGAAATCGGCCTCCTGGCCGTAGGCGATGGTGAACATGCGGATGGGCTTCGAGGTCTCGCCATCGGTGCCGCGCCGCAGCGTGGAGATCAATTCGTCGAACTGGGCGCTGTCGTTGCCCGGTTCGCCGTCGTCGTTCATGCCATCGGTGAGCAGGACTACGGCGTTGATGAGCTTCGGGTCATAGGCCTCGGCCATGTCGGTGAACGAGGCCTGCGTCACGCCGTAGAGCGGGGTGGCGTTCTGTGGGATCTGATCGCGTATCTGCGTCGCCAACCGCTCACGGTTGGTGGACATGGCCTGCAAGGGCAGGAGGTCCAAGAAATCTTGGTCCTGGTCGGGGCCGAGGTTGGTGGTGAAGACCCGCAATCCCACCTCGTCGTCGGGCTTGAACTCGTCGAGGGCGTCGATGGCCGCCCGCTTGGCCAGGTCGAGTTTGGTCTCGCCGCTGGGATCGGAGGGGTCGGCCGGCTCGGACATGGACCCGGACACGTCGAGGACCAGCAAGACCCTGGCCCCCTTGCGTTGGTCGCGCCAGGCATCGAGCAGCGAGATCATCACCGGTGGTTCGGGAACCTGAAGCAGTTTCGACGGCTGGGCCGGGTCGACGCCGTTGGCCGCCACGATGGGAGCACCGATGCCGACGTCGGGGTTGCCCGGTCGGAAGCCGTACTCCAGCACCTTTTTTTGGTTGGCCGGCCGCTGGATCACCTCGATGAACGCCTCGGCACCTTCTTGCTGGGCTTCGCTGACCCAATCGGCGTCGATGAGATAGAGCGGGTTGTCGCTGTAGAGGGTGCCCTCTTTGGGGTAGATGGCGACCAGCGGCACCTTGGGCTTGCGCGGGGTTTCGCCCGGCTCGAGAACGCCGTCGGGGTTGCCGGCGTTGTAGTCGATGAGCGACTTCTCTTCGACGGCTACCGCCGAGGCGTAGAGCAGCGAGGTGCCGGCTCGGTCCGTGCGGAACCAGTTGTTGAGGAACGTCATGGTGATGTCGCCGTAGTGCACCACCGCCGACTCGACTTGTTCGGCGAACGCGATGGTCTCGGCACTTTTGAGATCTTCGGCGGAGAGGTCGCGCGTCTTTCCCGTGGCCGCGTAGGTCTGGCCGATGAGCGCGGACAGGCCGCTGGTGGAGAAGTTGGGATTGGTCTTGCCGAGCCGGAACGCGCCCCACTCCGGGTGGCCGTATGCGGCCCAGCCCTCGGGGGAGGTGGCGAGGCGGGCGATGTCTTCCCAACCGACGGGCGTCTCGGGGTAGCCGAGGGCATCGGCCATGGGCTTGGGCATGGCGATGACGAGCGGCGTCAACATGAACGACACGGGAGTCGACGACACCATCTCGTCCTTGCCCTGATCGCTCAGTCGCTGGTTGAGGATCTGTCCCCAGCTCGATGCGGCCGGCGACCAGATGACCGGTCGGGGGCCTTCGGTGGCCTCGTCCCATCCATTGGTCAACAAGTTGGTGGCCCCGCCCGAGGCCTTGGAGTACGGCCGGACGAAGGCGCAACCGCCGGCGATCTTGGCGTCCTCGGAACCGTTGAACGCCTTGGCCAGGTCGGTCATCAGGTCGATTTTCTCGGAGCTGACGGCGACGTCGACCACGGCACAGTCGCCAGGGTCACCGAACGGGTCGGGCTTGTCGGAGCCCTCGCTGCCGCTGCCGCTGCCGCTGCTGCAACTGGCCGCGAGGAGCGCGGCGGCCAGGGTGACGGCTGCCACCTTCGAGCGGTGCCGTGGGGCTCGTGGTGTCATGTTCAGCTCACCTTCTCGCGTACCTGGAACAAGAAGCCTGCCAGCTGTTCGTCGGCAAGTGTGCTCGCGCAGCGTTTCGTGGCACCGACCGCGCGTAGGGCATTGCTGAATCCGGAGCTTTCGTCGTCGGGATCACACGCGTCCACGACCCGGTCGGCGCCACCATCTCGTCGCGGTGCGATGACGATGGTGGCCGTTGCCGCCGGTGCTGGGTCGGTCACCGTGAGCTGGCGCGCCCGCCCCTGTTCGGTCTGGACGCGTGCTTCGAGGACCGCAGTGGGCCCGACGACGAAGTTCGAGCGCCCAGGGAGCGTCACCAGCTGGGTCGCCATGGTGGCGGCGTCGAACTGCCCTTGCACGGGGCCGAGCACCAGTCCTCGAGCTGCGGGGCTGAGCGATTCCGGATCGAGGTTTTCGGCCAACGTCTGGGCCAGCGGCGACAGGCGTGCGAGCCCTTCGGAGGTGGTCGGCTTGCCCACGCCCACCGTGAGGTTCACCGCGGGGACGTTCGCCAGGCATGCCCACGCCACGCCGTCGGGGCAGGCCACGCTGAGCTCAGCGCTCGTCCCTGCGATCGAGAGGCGGGCCTGGCCCAGCGGCTCAGCGGCCTGCCACACCGCTGGTTCGCCGGCATCGAAGTTGGCGATCTGTGGGGCGGGGTCCCACGTGATCCATGCGTCGATGCCCGCGTCGGGATCAGAGGCCCCATCGAGATCGAGGGTGGGCGAGTTCTTGGCGATGCGTTCATCGGCTTCGAGGGCTTCGCAGATGGTCATCAGATCTGCGGTGCACGCCACGACCGGACGGTCGCCACCCGATCCGCCGCCGGAGTTGCTGCTCTGTTCGCCGTCGCCCACCAGGGCCGAACGAATGAGGACGGCCACGGCGACGAGCGCGATGGCCCCCAGGATTGCGAGCACCCGCTCTTTCATGGTGCTGAACGGTACCGGCCGTTGGTCAAGAGCGGTTGCCGTGACGTGGGCCTTCGCCGGGATCGGCGATATCGGCCGCGGTGAGTGCCGTCAGTTGATCGTCGGTCGGATCGGTGAGGTCGACGACGCGGGTGGCCTGGCGTGCCACGGCATCCTCGAACAGGTTGCGGGCCAGTCGACCGTTCCCGAAGCCCTTGTCTCGTGGCACCGAAGCGAACCAGGCTCGAACCTTGGCCTCGGCATCGGCGTCAGGGTGGTAGCCCGCCTTCTTGCCGATGGACGTGAAGATGGCCCAGAGCTCGTCGTCGGAGTAGTCGGGGAAGAAGATGGTCTTCGGGAAGCGCGAGGCCAATCCCGGGTTGGCAGCGATGAAGTCCGCCATCTCGTCGGGATAGCCCGCTGCGATCACCACCAGCTCGTCGCGACGGTCCTCGATGACCTTCACCAACGTGTCGATGGCCTCTCGGCCGAAGTCGTTCTCGCCGCCGCGCGCCAGGGCGTAGGCCTCGTCGATCAGCATGATGCCGCCCGTGGCTTTGTCGGCCACTTCCATGACCTTCAGTGCCGTCTGGCCCACGTAGCCCGAGACCATGCCGGAGCGATCGGTCTCGATCAGCTGACCGGTCTCGACCACGCCGAGCGATCGGTAGATGGCGGCCAGCATGCGGGCCACGGTGGTCTTGCCGGTGCCGGGGTTGCCGGTGAAGACGAGGTGTCTCGACTGCGGCGAGGTGGGCAGGTTGCGTTCGGTCCGGAGCTGCTGGACGCGCAGGAGGTTGGTGACCAAGCGGACCTCGGTCTTGACGCTTTCGAGGCCCACCAGCTCGTCGAGCTCCGCGAGCAACTCTTCGATTGGTCGGGCCGGAGGCAGCTCTGCTTCGGGCTCCTCGGGGGCGCCGCCTTGGGTGGCTGCTGCGGTGGGCGCGGGCCCGCCAGAGCGGGGGGCAGCCGACGGGGGAGGGGCGAGGGGCGAGGTGGGCAGGCCGCTCATCGCCCCGAGGAGACGTGTTCGCAACGCATCGATGGCGGCCAGTTCGGCGCGCGACGGTGCCGCCTCGAGCGCGGCCACGGTGAAGGCCACGTGTAACGCCCGGTCGTAGTAGCTGCGGCTGTGGCCGGTGCCGAACCGCCGATCGGCCGTGGCCAGGATCTCGAACATGGGCGAGACCTGGTCGAGCCACGCGGCCCGCCCCACCAGGAGCTCGCTACGGCGCAGGTCATCGGGTTTGGCCCGCAGGAGCTGATTCGGGAGCCAGCGGCCGAAGGCGAAGATCACGCCCCAGAGCTCGTTGTCGGTGTGGCTGCGGTCCACATCGATGAGGGCCGTGACCAGGTTGAACGCCTCGGTGGCCACGTCTTGGTCCATGCGGCGTCCGTCGAGCTCGGGAAGGCGGGCGACGACGTCGCGCATGGCGGCGGCCACCTCGGCCACGAAGGCCTCGACCGCCCGCTGCATCTGCTTCGGTTCGTTCACGCTGCCGTCACCCCTGCGGCTCTCGCCACATGCGCCACATGGTGGGCGCCCCCGCCGGCTCCATCGTGGCCTGCACCTCGAAGCCGTGGCGAACATAGAACGGCACGTTCTGCTCCTTCGACGATTCGAGGTAGGCAGGAAGGCCCTCGGCATCGCAGCGATCGGTGACCGCGGCGATGAGGGCGCTGCCCACGCCACTGCCCTGGTGGCTGGGGTCGGTGCCCAAGATGGCCAGGTACCAGTGGGGCGGATCGACAGGGTGAGCGCCCTCAACCGCCTCGATCATCCGGATTGCGCGAGGGAGGCCTCGGCCGAACAGTCGAAGCGACGGGATCGCCAGCGCCACGCCCTGCTTCGTGGACGAGCGCCAGCGCTTCGGTGGGGCCCAGATGGCGGCGCCCCGGACCTCGTCGTCGACCAGCACCTCGCCGTGGTTTCGAAGCTGCATGCGGGCCTCGGCGCTGAACCACGCGCCGGCTCGGCGGTCCCAGTCGACGCGCGGCGAGGCGAGCCACTGCCAGATCGGATCGGTGGCAAACGCGGCCGCCAGCGTCCGGCCGATGGCGGGGAGGTCTGCTTCGGTTGCCGATCGGACCACGGGCACAGCCGCCACCCTAGGACGGGTGCTGGCCCCGGTAGCCTCTCGTCGTGCCTGCATCCACCTCCATCGCCGAACTCGGCAGTCGCGCCAAGGCGGCCGCGAGAGTCCTGGCCACGTCGTCGAGCACCCAAAAAGACGACGCCTTGCATGCGGCCGCTGACCTGCTCGTCGCAAGCAGCGACCCGATCCTGGCCGCCAATGCCGTCGACGTGGCTCGGGCCGAAACCGACGGCGTCAGTCCCACCGTGGTCGACCGGCTACGGCTCACCGAGGCTCGCATCGAGTCCATGGCCGGTGGCCTCCGCCAAGTGGCAGGCCTGGCCGACCCAGTCGGCGAGGTGCTCGACGGGTGGGTGCGGCCCAACGGCCTCGCCATCAGCCGCGTCCGGGTGCCCCTCGGCGTGGTCGGCATCATCTACGAGAACCGTCCCAACGTGACCTCCGATGCGGCGGGGCTGTGTCTCAAGTCGGGCAACGCCGCCTTCCTTCGGGGGTCGTCGGGTGCCATTTCGTCCAACATCGCCATCGCATCGGTGTTGCGTTCGGCCTACGAGAAGGTCGGCCTTCCCGCCGATGCCGTGGTGCTGGTCGAAGACACCAGCCGCGCCGCTGCCGTCGAGTTCATGCAGCAGCGCGACGCGATCGACTGCTTGATTCCACGCGGAGGTCCGTCTCTGATCCGGTCGATCCTCCAGAACGCCACGGTTCCCTACGTGATCGACGGCGACGGCAACTGCCACGTCTACGTCGACGACGAGGCCGACCTCGAAATGGCGGGGCGGATCATCGTCAATGGCAAGGTCCAACGCCCGTCGGTGTGCAATGCCACCGAGACCGTGCTGGTCCACCGTTCGGTCGCGGCGAGGTTCTTGCCGGCGCTCAGTTCTGCGCTGCCAGGCGTCGAGATCGTGGGCGACGACGCCGCGCGCGCCGCCATCCCCACGGCCGGAGCGGCCACCGAGGACGACTGGGCCACCGAGTTCTTGGACCTGAAGCTGGCGGTGCGGGTGGTCGACGGCATCGACGAGGCCATCGCCCACATCGCCCAGTACGGAAGCGGGCACAGTGAGGCCATCGTGACCCGGTCGCTTTCCGCCGCCGACCGCTTCACGAGGGAGGTCGACGCCGCCGCCGTCTTGGTCAACGCCTCCACTCGTTTCGTCGACGGCGAGGAGTTCGGGTTCGGCGCCGAGATCGGCATCAGCACCCAGAAACTGCACGCTCGAGGCCCGATGGGGCTGCGCGAGCTCACGACCGCCAAGTACATCGTGCGCGGCTCTGGCCAAACCCGCAGCTGACCCTCTGCCGGGGGTGACGCCTTTGTGGCCGCGGATCGTCGAAGTGGGTCGATCGTGTGGGCGTGGCTCGCATCATCGACCGAGTTGCGCGAGATCGTGGCCAAGGGCCTGCACCTTGGGCGCCAGGTCGGTGGCCGTCGCGCCAGCACGGTTCGCAGCCGCTCCGGCGTGGCGCCGGGCGACCTTCCCCGCCTTGTGGGCACGACGGCCAGCGATCTCCAGTCCAAGTTCTCCTCCGTGGCCGGCAACCTTGGCGTTGGCCTTGGCCAGGCGCTTCACGGCCTTGGCTTCCGCCTGCACGGCTCGGCCCGCCGCCGCAGCGCTGGCGCGGGTGGCCTCGGTGATGGCCTTGCTGTCATTGCGGAGGTGCTTCGCCCGCCAGGCCAGGCCAGGCCGGCCCTCGGTGTCGACGGCGGCCAGGACCAGGCCACCGAGGAGGCTCAGGTTCTTGGCGAACTGGAACTCTTGGGCCTTGCGCTCGTCGCCCTCGAACTCCCAGAACCGGTGGGCGGCCAGGGTGGTTGGAACGAGCGTTGCCGCCAGAGCGGCCGAAGCCAGTCGTGGTGCGCGTCCGATGGCGAGCAGGAGCCCAGCACCCACCTGCACGGCGCCGTTGGCCCGGATATAGGACTCGGTCTCGAACGGCAGCGGGCGTCCGGCGGCGAGGTCCTGCACCACGCCTCGGGCCTGGTCGGCCACCCCGGTGACCCCGGCAGCAGCCGAGTCGTCGGTGGCGTCGGCCGGCGCTGCCTCCAACCCGGTGGCACCGGCCACTCGGTCGACGACGGACTCGGCGACGGCCACCTTGTCATGCGGATCGCGCACGGCGTCGAGGCCGCCGACTACGAAGATGGAGCTGAGCATGGGACGAGCGATGCGACGGGTGATCATGGATTCCCGCTTCCCGCTCGAGGTCGTTCTGAACCCTCGAGGTGGGCGCTGGGCAAACGATTGACCTGCGGGTCAAGCGCGGCGATAGCCTGCTCAGATGACCGAACCCCGCTTCGAGTCCGTATCCGAGGTCCGCGACGGACTTCGCAAGGTGGACTACCTCTCCGACGAAGGCATCGCCGGCATCGTCTACCTGGCGGATCGGCTGCAGAAGCCAATCCTCGTCGAGGGTCCGGCCGGCACGGGCAAGACCCAGTTGGCCAAATCGGTGGCCGAGATGACCGGCGCTCGCCTCATCCGGCTCCAGTGCTACGAGGGGCTCGACGAGGCCAAGGCGCTCTACGAGTGGAACTACAAGAAGCAGTTGCTGCGCATTCAGGCATCGGGCAAGGAGGGCGGCGACTCGTGGACCGATGTCGAAGAAGATTTGTTCTCCGATGAGTTCCTGCTCGAACGTCCGCTGCTCGAGGCCATCCGGGCCGACGAACCAGTGGTGCTGCTCATCGACGAGGTCGATCGAGTCGAGGTGGAGACCGAGGCGCTGCTGCTCGAGATCTTGTCCGACTACCAGGTGTCGATCCCAGAGTTGGGCACCATCACGGCCCGGCAGATCCCGCTGGTGTTCCTCACGTCCAACAACACCCGTGAGCTGTCCGAAGCGCTCAAGCGGCGGTGCCTCTTCCTCCACGTCGACTACCCCGACCTGGAGCGCGAGAAAGAGATCGTGCTCACCAAGGTCCCCGACATCACCGACAACCTGGCTGATCAGGTGGCGCGCATCGTGCGGTCGCTCCGCCAGTTGGAGCTGAAGAAGTCGCCGTCGGTGTCCGAGACACTGGACTGGGCCAACACCCTCATGCTGCTCGGCGTGGAACAGATCGATGCGGAGACGGCATCGAGTACCGCCAACATCTTGCTCAAGTACCAGTCCGACATCGCCAAGGCGGTCCGCGAGTTCGCCGCCGACAAGCAGGGCATGAAGCAATTCGCCCCTGGCCCGAAGTAGCGGCCGCGCGGCCATGACCGACACCGCGGAACCTGGGCTTCAGACGGCCGGCGAGCCGTTGCTCGACCTGCTCAATGGGTTCATCGTCGAGCTGCGCGAGGCCGGGTTGCCGGTGAGCCTCACGGAGAACCTCGACGCCATGGCGGCACTTCGCCACATCCCGCTCGAGGATCGCGAGGCGTTCAAGTACGCGCTGGCCGCCACCCTCGTGAAGAACAACGCCCACTGGCGGTCGTTCGAGACGGTCTTCGAGGTCTACTTCTCGTTGCGCGGCGCCAAGTACGGGATCGACGACGACTCGCTCGACGCCGACCTCGGTGACCTGCTCGACGACGACGAGCGAGACGGCGCCGGAGACCAGGGGAGCGGCCAGTCGGGCCAGGGCGGCGGCGACGCGCTCTCCCCCGAAGAGCTCCAGCAGTTGCTCTACCAGGCGATGATGAAGGGCGACGATGCCCTGACGCGCGCCATCGCCCGCCAAGCGGTCAAGCGGTTCGCCGGCATGGAGCCTGGTCGGCCCGTCGGCGGCACGTACTACCTGTACCGGACCTTGCGGAACCTCGATCTCGACGGCCTGCTCGAGAAGCTCATGGAGCAGCGCCGCCAGACCGCCGACGACGCTGGCAAGCAGCTCACCCCCCTCGAGGACCGCCTCGAGCGCGACGAGTACGAACACCGCATCGAGGCCATGAAGAAGGAGATCGAAGCCGAGATCCGCCGGCGTCTCGTGGCTGACCGGGGGGTCGAGGCCATGGCCAAGACGCTGCGCAAGCCGCTGCCCGAAGACGTCGACTTCATGCACGCCAGCCGCGAAGAGATGGTGGGGCTGCGCAAAGCGCTCGTTCCCCTCACCCGCCGCCTCGCCGTGCGCCTGGCCCGCAAGCGCCGCCACAACCGTCGTGGCCCGCTCGACTTCCGCCGCACCGTGCGCGCCTCGTTGAGCTACGGGGGCGTGCCTGCCGAGCCGAAGTTCCGCCACCCCCGCCCGCACAAGCCCGAGATCTTCGTGATCGCCGACATCTCTGGCTCGGTGGCGGCGTTCGCCCGCTTCACGCTCATGCTCGTGTACGCCATCAGCGGGCAGTTCTCGAAGGTCCGGTCGTTCGTGTTCATCGACGGCATCGACGAGGTCACGAGCTACTTCGAGGGCGTCGAGGACGTGACTGAGGCCGTGCACCGGGTGAACACCGAGGCCGATGTCGTCTGGGTCGACGGCCACTCCGACTACGGCCATGCCTTCGAGGTCTTCCACCAGAAGTGGGGCCACGAGATTGGGCCCAAGACCACGGTCATCATCTTGGGCGACGCCCGCAACAACTACCACGCCTCGCAGAGCTGGGTCATCAAGGAGATGCGCCACAAGGCCCGCCACGTGTACTGGCTGAACCCGGAGCCCAAGAGCTACTGGGACACCGGCGACTCCATCGTCAGCGACTACGGCACCCATTGCGACGACGTCTTCGAGTGCCGCAACCTGCGCCAGCTCGAGCGCTTCGTGGAGCACCTGGCCTGACCAGCTCCACCCTTCCCGGCACGGATGGAGGACATTGGTGTCCGGGATCGGTGCCGAGTTGGGTTGTGTGCGGGCCAGGGGTGGGGCGCGGGTAGGTTCCTCAGCGTGTTTCGCAAGCGCCGGGCGCCGGGTACGGCGCCGCCACCCCCACCCCCACCAGCCGACCCGATCGGATCGATCGATCTCGGTCTGGTCCCCTGGCGGCTACAGCCGGCGGTGCAGCAGGCCATCTCGGCCCACCGGAACTGGGCCGAGGTCACCGGATCGATATCGGCTGGCCCTCTGCGGGAGCGCCTCAGCCTGTTGGGCGAGCAGGTGCAGGCTGGTGTCTTGGAGCTGTATGCGACGGCGGTGCGCGTTGGCGAGGTCGAGCGGGTCCTGGCATCGCTCGATCCCCCCGGAGCGACCGAGGCCTACAAGGCGGCGCGCCGTCAAGCCCTCGATGGCCACCCCCCACCGGAGCTCGAGGCGCTCGAAGCCCGCTTCGGGTCTGTGCAGCGGATGATGAACCTAGTGGCCGACGCCGACGAGCAGTTGCGGGTCATCGACGCCCGGCTGCTGGCCGCGGTGGCGCGTGGTGCGGAGCTGGCGATCACTGCCGACCCGGGGGCGTTGGCCGGGTTGGGGGCAGACCTCGACGCCGTAGTTCGCGAACTTGGCTCTGTGCGCGAGTCGCTGGTCTCGTTCCGCTGAGCTTTGGTCAGAAGTCGAAGATGTCCTCGAGGAACGACCCCGGCTTCTTCTTGCGCTTGTACCCGGAGCCGTGACGGTCGCGGTCGTCGTAGCGGGGACGGTCGTCGTCGCGGGGTCGGTCATCGCGAGGTCGGTCATCGCGTGGTCGGTCATCGCGGGGTCGGTCATCGCGGGGCCGGTCGTCGTAGCGCGGCGATTGCGCCGGCGCCGGAGTGGGTGCCTCAGGAGGGGGAGATCCGGCTGCTCGATCGAGGATCTTGTCGAGTTCACCCCGGTCGAGCCAAACACCTCGACACTGAGGGCAGAAGTCGATCTCCACGCTCTCTCGAGAGGAGATGGACAACGTGACGTCACAAACTGGGCACTTCATCCCTAGAAGCTAGCCAAATCTGTCTGAGGTGCGGCGGTGTGCGACGGTGAGTTGGTCGACATATATCGGTGAACGTTGTATGGTTGGTGCGTGGCGGCAATGCGGGAACCTACCTACCTGATCCTCGTGGCACTCGGGGTTGGCGAGCGCCACGGCTATGGGATCACCCAAGACGTGGCCCGGCTTTCCGAGGGGCAGGTGAAGCTCGGGGCTGGAACTTTGTACGGGGCGCTGGACCGGCTCGTGGACGAAGGCCTCGTGGTCTCGACGCGCACGGAGACCGTGGAGGGACGCCTCCGCCGCTACTACGCGCTGACGGAGCAGGGTGGCCGAACCGTCCGGGCCGAGACCGAGCACCGCCTGACCGTGGCCAGCGCCGCCGCCACGCATCTCGGCATCTCTGGCGGGTTGACTGGGGGACTGGCGTGAGCACCCGATCTCTTGAGGAGCAAGCTCGAGCCCTGTTGCGGGTGTTTCCGGCATGGATGCGCAACGACCGTGGCGAGGAAGCCCTGGGTCTCGTGCTGGACCAGATGGGTGCGCATCCTGCGGTGGAGCGGTTGCCGCTGCGGCTGCGATGGGACCTCATCCGAGCGGGCATCCACGCCCGCCGACGGGGCCGCCCGCCACTGAGCGTCCGGTTCACCGTCGCCTACTCCAGTCGGCGGCAGCCGAGCCGTGCAGTCCCGGCAACCTGGCTGCCCTGGCTGTCCTTTGCGCTCGGCCAGCCGTCCTTCCCGGCCCGCATGGCCTGCTACCGGATGGTGTTCGTAGTGCCGATCCTCGTCGTCAACTTCCTTCAGTCTCGGGATCCGAGCTGGTGGTGGGTACCGGTCAGCTACGGGGTGATTGCACTGGTGGCGATGATCTGGGCCACGATCCGAGCCCGCACGTTCCGTCGCCGGGTCTGCGAGGCACACGGACTGGCGCCCGATGGCTCGTTGCTGGCGGCCTCGGAGGCCGTGGCGGAGTGGAACGCTCCCTCAATGGCGAACGTCGGCCTGCGCCGCCTGCTCGGCTTCGCGGCGGTCGGGGCGGCTGTCAGTGCGCCCTTCACCTGGGCCTTCGCCGATGGTGGTTGGGCACAGGCCCCCGATGTTGGGGCCAGTGCCGCTTGGACCTTCGGCCCGGCCGCTCTGCTGGTGGCGTGGCTGGCCTGGGTGCTTCGCTCGCCGGTAGCCGTCGGCCCCCCGGTCATCGACGCGCCACGACTTGGTGCTACCACGCTCGACCGCAGGGTCGCCATGGCCGGATCACTGGCTGCAGGCGTGGGTCTCGCCTTGGCCTGCTCGCTGCTCTCGTTCAGCGATGACGTCGGGGCCATCGCCGTCGCGGCGCCAGCTCTGGCCCTCGGTGCGGGGTGGGCACTCGTGCGATCCCGAGAGCAACGCGCTCGCCGGTGGTTGGGGGTGTGGGACGCCCTCCCCTCGTCGGGTCCCCAGGTCGTGGTCCGGCGGACGCACGATCTCATCGCCGCACCCTGGATGGGCAACCCACCACCTCCGCCCAGCCCGAGTTCCTGACCCGCCTCGTCCGCTCACCATGGCCCAGAAGCGCTAGCCGGCCGTGGCCAAGGCGCCCATAGCGGCCAAGACCACCATTGCGCCGCGCATGTCGCCCACCAAACCACCAGCCATCTTGTTCATGACGTAGGCGATGGACACCTGGGCATCGACGTCGACCACGCAGATCGATCCACCCCACCCACCCCAGAAGCACGACCGTGGGTTGGCGCTGAGCGGGATGAGGTCGTTCATCAACCCGAAGCCGGTGCCGAGGCGCATCTTCACGCCCAAGACAGCGTCGGTCTGGTGGCACTGCTCCACGAAGATGCGGTCGACGCCCTCGGGCGACATGATCTTGATCCCGTCGAGCGTGCCGCTGTTGGCCAGCATGGCGTGGACACGGGCGACGCCGCGTGCGTTGCTGGTACCGCCGGCTGCGGGAATCTCCGCGGCGCGCCACGCCCTGGTGTTCTGCTCGCGCCCGGTGATGCGGCAGCTCATCGCGGCGCGTACCGCGATCGAGTCTGGATCGGCACCGGCGACCAGGCCGAGCGGGTCCGCTGGCGGGATCACGTAGCCCACGCGGGATTCCTCGGATTCGGGCAGGCCGATGTGGAAGTCGGCGGCCAGCGGTTCGGCGATTTCGGTGCGGAACACGTCGCCCAGCGTGCGGCCCGTGACCCGACGCACCACCTCGTTCTCGAGGTAGCCCTGGGTCACCAGGTGGTATCCGCTCATGGTGCCTGGCTCCCACCATGGAGCCTGGGCGGCGAGGTTGGCCGCGCACCGATCGTGGTCGTAGAGGTCGGTGGCCTCGAGCGTGGGGTCGAAGCCGGGGAGCCCAGCGGTGTGACCCATCACTTGAGCGGTGGTGATGGACTCCTTGCCGTTGGCGGCGAACTCGGGCCAGACGTCGGCGATGGGCGCGTCGAGGTCGAGTTCGCCGCGGTCGGCCAGCAGGAGCAACGTGGTGG
>Ga0105044_10002470_pt1 | contig 25225 bp, 21 predicted proteins | sample MAT01_FD_78092 | JGI IMG/M metagenome (GOLD analysis project Ga0105044, IMG submission 78092) | Freshwater microbial communities from Lake Fryxell liftoff mats and glacier meltwater in Antarctica - MAT-01 | ecosystem: Environmental > Aquatic > Freshwater > Ice > Liftoff microbial mat | place... | reverse complement strand
GTTTTATGTGCTCCTCAAAAAAGCGGGAGCTGTCTTCGCTTCAATGGTTACTTATGGAATTCCGATCGTCGCCATCTTTTGGGGAATTTTGTATGGAGAAGAAGTGGGTTGGAAACAAGCAGGCAGTATGACGGTGATGTTGTTGGGTGTGTGGTGGGTAAACAGAAAACCAAAAGCAGGGGCGGTGCCAGCATAATACTGTTGAAACAAAATTTAGGAAATACCGCCAGTGTTGGCATTCTCAATTTACATCTTTATTCCAATCTAAGACACGTTATCTAATAAATAGAATTTGATTTTTTGCACTATCTATCACTGCTTTGTTTCCTAATAATTTGACTCCTTTGCTATTGTAGAATTTCAATCTTAAGGTATCATTCTTTAACTCATATTTACCGGGGTAACGGGTGTTTTTGATACTATCAAACAGCTCCCTGTAAAATTCAAAAAAGTTATTTTCCTTGATCACAAAATAGGCATCATTCATATCAGCAACCGATTTAAAGTTCATGGTCACCTTGCTTGCATTAAAAGCCGTCTTGTCTTTGTTGAACCGGTATTCAGGGGAACATGCATAAAATAGGCACAGCAACAACACAAAAGACACATATTTCATAATTGTTATTTAATGATCGATGGAATAGCAAAAGTAGCCTTAAATTTGGCCGAAAGCGATACCAATCAAAAGAAAATGGGCCTTTAACAAGATCCTGAAAAGCTATGCTCTTTTGTGTTGTCGACTTTAAAGTTGTTGCTATAAAAAACAGGCATTTCTTTTTTTAAATACAAGGCATAGCCTTACCTTTGCGGCTCAAATTTATATCTTATATATTTTAAATATTTGTTATGGCCAATACCGGTAAAATAAAATCCATCATCGGCGCCGTTGTAGACGTGCAGTTTGATAAAGAATCGAAGCTCCCAGAAATCCTTAATGCATTAGAATTGACCCGTGACAACGGCGACAAACTAATACTGGAAGTGCAACAGCATTTGGGAGAAGATAGTGTAAGAACCATTGCGATGGATGGTACAGAAGGGTTGGTTCGTGGTACCAGAGTAACTGATACCGGTAAGCCGATTACAATGCCAGTTGGTGAAGGCATCAAAGGCCGTTTGTTTAATGTTACTGGTGATGCCATTGATGGTTTGCCTCAGGTAAGCAAAGAAGGCGGCCGCGCCATTCATGCAAAACCACCGTTATTTGAAGATCTGAGTACTGCCAATGAAATCTTGTTCACTGGTATTAAAGTAATCGATCTCATTGAGCCCTATGCAAAAGGGGGTAAAATTGGATTGTTTGGTGGAGCAGGTGTAGGTAAAACAGTTTTGATTCAGGAGTTAATTAATAATATTGCGAAAGCATATAGTGGTTTGTCTGTATTTGCTGGCGTAGGAGAACGTACCCGTGAAGGGAACGATTTGATGCGTGAGATGATAGAAGCGGGTATCATGAACTACGGTGAGAAGTTTATACATAGCATGGAAGAAGGTGGATGGGATCTGAGTGCAGTGGATATGGAAGATCTAAAAGAATCAAAAGCAACCTTCGTGTTCGGTCAAATGAACGAACCTCCAGGAGCTCGCGCCCGTGTGGCTTTGAGCGGATTAACCATTGCAGAATATTTCCGTGATGGGGAAGGTGAAGGCCAGGGTAAAGACATCTTATTTTTCGTAGACAATATCTTCCGTTTTACGCAAGCAGGTTCAGAGGTATCAGCCTTGTTGGGTCGTATGCCATCTGCGGTAGGTTACCAACCAACATTGGCTACTGAAATGGGTCTGATGCAAGAGCGAATCACTTCTACCAAAAATGGTTCCATCACTTCCGTACAAGCGGTGTACGTACCAGCGGATGATTTAACCGATCCGGCTCCGGCAACTACTTTTGCTCACTTGGATGCTACAACGGTATTGAGTCGTAAAATTGCCGATTTGGGTATCTATCCTGCCGTAGATCCATTGGATTCTACCTCCAGAATTCTTACACCGGCTATCGTGGGCGACGAACATTATGACACCGCCAACCGCGTAAAATTAATTTTACAACGCTATAAAGAATTACAAGATATCATCGCTATCCTTGGTTTGGATGAGTTGAGCGACGAAGATAAATTGGTCGTATCCAGGGCACGTAAAGTACAGCGTTTCCTTTCTCAACCTTTCTTTGTGGCTGAACAATTTACTGGTCTGAAAGGCGTATTGGTACCTATAGAAGACACGATCCGTGGTTTCAATTCTATCATGGATGGTGAAGTAGATGAGTATCCGGAAGCAGCGTTTAACCTCGTAGGTACGTTGGAAGATGCGATAGAAAAAGGGAAGAAGTTAATGGCGGCAGCTCAAGCATAGTCTCAGTACTTAGTACTCAGTACTTAGTACTCAGTACTCAGACTAAGATAAAAAGATCCGGAAATGGGAATGCATAACTTTAGAGAACTTAAAATTTGGCAACGGTCTATGGATCTTGCAGAACAGGTTTACAAAGTTGTTGCGTTGTTTCCAAAAGAAGAAAAGTTTGGTTTGATCTCACAACTTAAAAGATGTGCGGTATCTATACCAAGTAATATTTCTGAAGGTGCAGGGAGGGCAACAAAAAAGCAGTTTCAACATTTTCTTGAATTTTCGATGGGTTCTTGTAATGAACTGCAAACCCAGATGGAACTGTCTAAGCGATTTGGCTATATCGATGACGAAGTTGCTCATACAGTTACAGACGAAACGAATCAGGTTTATAGAATGATTTTAGCATTTTATAATTCCTTACACGATACAAAAATATAATTACTGAGTACTTAGTACTGAGTACTGAGTACTGAGTACTTAGTACTGAGAATTGATTACTTCAAACCAAAAAAAAATGACATTAGAAATTCTCACCCCAGAACGCAAAATTTTCAGCGGCGATGTGTATGGTGTTATCTTGCCAGGTATCAGTGGTTTGTTTGAAGTATTAGACAAACATGCACCTATGGTTAGCGCGTTGCAGGAAGGAAAACTGAAAATCTTAAAAGATAAAAGTAATAGTACCGTTTACAGCATTCAAGGTGGATTTGTAGAAGTACTCAACAACAAAACAATTGTGTTGGTAGAAGGAGCAGAAGAAATTTAATCGACAGGTTTTGTTTACATAGTTTTAGAACCCTGCCAGAGATAGCGGGGTTTTTTAATGGTAGTAGAGGTAAGGGGTTATGATGGATCAGTGATAAATGAACTGCGATATAAGGGCTTGGCGATGTCTTCTAAAACTGCGGCTTAATATACATATAACTCCAAGCCAGCAGGGGCGCAGAGCCTACCAACGCAAGTGCCATCCATCCACTGCATATGGATGCTGCCAGCAACAAAAGCACCATTAGGTAAACGGGGTATAGTACAAATAACAAGCCCACTGCAATAGAATCATAATGATCGTTGTGGGTACCATATTTTTTCGCAAAAAATTTAATGGGTAACCAAAGTGGCATGTGTAATATCCACCCTGCGATGGCGGGGATCAATAATACTATTTTTACAAAAGCAGGAATGTGGACGCCCATTATTTCTACTTTTTTTTGTTGGTCTCCTTTTTCTATTTCATATACCAATCGCTCTAGTTCTTCGGTGAGCAATTGGTTAAACTCCATCACCGATTTTCCAAAGCCATTAGAAGTATAGATATCTTCTTCATGAATCATATTTCCAAAATTCAGGTGGATATTTTTACCAAAACGGGTAAAACTCTGGTAATTGATGCCTGTAGGTAAAACGGTGAGCGGAATACCAGCATCCCAACTGCTCAAAGCCAGGCGAGCCGTGCCTTTCATCAATGGGCGCAAATGCCATTCGTTGATGCACCTGCCTTCACTAAAAATTAACACTATGCCATTATTTTTAAAAATTTCTTTACAAGCATCAAATGTGCTGTAGTTGTGTCCCATGTTTTCTGCACCCTCTGAATTGCGGAATACCGGGAACATTTTCAGTGACCGCAATAATCTTGCAGCCAATGAATGTTTAAACACATCTCCTCTGGCCAATGAATAGATGGGTTTTTTAAACACAGAGGAAAGAACAATCGCATCTAAAAAAGAGTTGGGGTGGTTGCAGGCAATCAAGAGCGGTCCACCCAGGGCTAAGTTAGCTTTATTGTTTACACGCAGTTGCCGGCAATACATCCAGAAACCAATGGCAGCAGGTATTTTAAGGAGACTATATAACAAATTCGTTTAATGAAAATTTTTCTAATCATGTTAGCATCTTCCATTCCGGCAGAGCTGTAGAGGTTTTTTCAAACACAATCTAAATAAAAAAAGGGGTATTCTGGTTTTGCTTAAAATTAGGAAGATCAAAAAAGGTAAAAGCAGCCGTAACTTTCGAAGTAACTGTATGATCAATAAAGGTAGGATTGTATTTTTTGGAGAGTTAATTCAGCTGCGGATCAGTAGGAAAATTGATCATCATTTCATATTTACCGCCCAATAATTTGAGGCTTAGTTTCCAGATATCATCTGCTGCAGTATTAAAAACAATGGATGGATTGCTGGCAACGGTGAGCCAACTTTTTTCTTCGATCTCTTCTTCCAGTTGTCCTGCATCCCAGCCGCTGTATCCCAGAAAAAACCGAACGCCAGCGGTCTTGATTTCACCAGATTTAATCAATGATTTGAGCAATTCAAAATCTCCGCCCCAGTACACACCCGACGTAATTTCAGGTGCCTCCGGGAAATGCTCGGGGCTTTGGTGCAAAAAATGAAGGGTATCCATTTGTACTGGCCCTCCAATAAAAATGGGTAAATCAAAATCGGTCATTTCTGGTAAAAGTTCGCCTAGCTGCTGGTGACCGGGTTTGTTGATCACAAAGCCAAAGGCACCTTCCACGGCATCAAATTTACAGATCAAAGTGACGGTTCTGATAAAATTAGGATCTTTTAAAAAAGGTTCTGCTATTAGTAATATGCCATTTGCGGGTGAAATCATACAAATAAAGTTAGCCATAATTGTAAAACTATCCTGAAAAAATGCAGATATTCACCAATGTAAACCTTCGTTAATTTTTGAAGCAGAAAGCTGTTTTATGCCTTCGAATTGCTTTAAAGGATTAGTTTTGTGGAGGTTATATTGTGTACAAACCGGTCGTATTTCATGAAGAAAATTTTCCCTGTTATTACTGTTTTAATTTTACTCAGCCTTTTTGGATTGATTTTTTTTCAATACAAGTGGGTGGAGAGTGCAAAAGATTTTAAAGAACAGCAACTCAAAAACAACATCACGCTTGCGATTGCCGAGGCGGCAGAGAAACTCATGGTGGAGCGAAGTATAGTTCCGGGATTAAAAAATAGTCGGGATATGTTGTTTACGCCCGAAAAAAAATCAATCGATCTTTTTGGCAACTCGGTGATGCAAAGATTTAGTTACGTCGAAGTGAACCAGGTGATTAAAACGGCACTAAAAAAATACATCATTAAAGATGTCCCCTTTGAATTTGCGATTGCTCAAAACGAAATCGTAGGAGAGGAGATGCAATCACCAAATTTTGCAAAGTACTACGCCGATACTGCCAATAATCTTCAGATCATTTATCCATTATTGCCACCTAGCGGCAGCAGCCTCGAAAATCTTTCGATGAGCGAAGTGTTGGTACTCATTGTTCCTAACGACAATAAAATCGTACTCCGGGAAATTTTCTGGTTTATTTTCGGTTCTATTTTATTTACCCTCATCATCACCTCTGCATTTTATATTACTATTCGCAGCTTGTTGAAGCAGAAGAAACTCAGTGAGATCAAGTCCGATTTCATCAACAATATGACACATGAATTTAAAACACCGCTGGCTACCATCTCCTTAGCCGTAGATGCTTTGAAGAACGAAAAAGTGGTGGCAGATAAAGAGAAAACACAATACTTTACTGGCGTTATCAAGGAAGAAAATAAAAGAATGAACAAACAAGTGGAAGCTATTTTACAGGCGGCCCTGTTAGACAAACAAGAAGTTCAGCTCAATCTTCAAAAACATGAAGCACATGATTTGATATCTATTGCTGTAAATAATATGGCCCTTCCTATTCAGGAAAGAAACGGAAGTTTAGAAGTAAAGCTAGATGCCAGCAACGATGCTATTATGGCGGACGAAGTGCATTTTATCAACTTCGTAAATAACCTGCTCGACAATGCAGCGAAATATTCAAAAGACAATCCAGTCATAAAGCTGACCACTTCCAATTCAAACAATCAATTTAAAATCCGAATTGAAGACAATGGTATTGGTATGAATAAGGAAACGCTGGGCCGCATTTTCGAAAAATTTTATCGTGCACATACCGGCAACATCCACAATGTAAAAGGTTTCGGGCTTGGTTTGAGCTATGTAAAAACCATGGTAAATGCGCACCATGGCAGCATCAAGGCAGAAAGCATCCTTGGCAAGGGCAGTGTGTTCACCATTTCTATACCGCTGGCTAAATAATCAACCAGCAAAGCGCCGGTACCACTTCGCAAGATTGAATCGTGTTGCTGAACAGGGACTTCTCCAATTCGATAACATCAGTTTTTAACCCATTTCAAACCAACTTTTATCCACTTTTACTTCCGTTTTCTCCATACAGAGAAAGGATTTCTGTATCCAAGAATTAAATTCACATGTAATCCACACCTATTCACATACTATCCACATGCCAACAAGCTAAATATCCCCTTAAAACACCAATAGGCATGGCTACAGCCCCTGTGGATAAAAAACTTTATCATAAAAAGTGTCTAAAAGTGGGAAAAAGTGTTATTTTGTGTTAGTTAATACTAAATAATCAACTTAATTCTTCACATGATCGGTTTCCTGGGCGAGCACGAAGCAACCATCGACGCAAAAGGTCGTTTCCTTTTGCCGGCAGGCTTTAAAAAGCAGCTGCCGCAGGATGCTGCTGCTAAGTTCGTGATTAACAGGGGATTTGAAAAATGTTTAACCCTCTACCCCCTACAAAGCTGGGAGCCTATTTTTTCCAGAATAGCTCAATTGAACGATTTTGATCCTAAGGTGAGAGAGTTTCGCCGCTATTTTTTAAACGGAGCCATAGAAGTGGAGCTCGACAGTGCCGGGCGCTTATTGCTTCCCAAAAACCTGATGGGACATGCTTCGCTGGAAAAAGACATCGTGTTGGTTTCGGCCATGAACAAAATTGAAATATGGGATAAAAACAAATACGATCAGTTTTTTGAATCATTTACCCCTGAAACATTCAGTAACCTGGCAAATGAAGTAATGAACAAGCCGGGAGAGCAATTGTAACCAAGAAAACGGAAAATTGGAAGGTATGGGAAACTTACAAGAAGATGCAAATGAACCGATTTTTACTGGAAACAATAGCAACTACCATGTTTCGGTAATGCTGAAAGAAACCCTGGAGGCGTTAGACATAAAGGCACATGGAACTTATGTAGACTGCACATTTGGAGGAGGAGGACATAGCAAAGAGATCTTAAAAAAGCTGGATAAGAATGGTAAACTCATTGTGTTTGACCAGGATGAAGATGCCCGTAAAAATGTACCAGAAGATGAACGCATCATTTTTGTGTCACAAAATTTTCGTCATCTGCAAAAATTTTTGAGATTACAGAAAGCCATTCCAGTAGATGGGATACTGGCAGATCTGGGGGTGTCGAGCCACCAATTCGACGAAGCCGCAAGAGGGTTTTCTACCAGGTTTGATGCAGCCCTTGATATGAGGATGGACAGCAGACAAACGCTCACTGCAGCTGATGTTTTGAACACCTATTCTGAATCTGAATTGCATAAGTTGTTTGAAAAATATGGAGAGGTTACCAACGCAAAAACATTGGCCCGTACCATCACTGAATATAGATTGATCACTCCCTTTAAAACCATCCTTGCTTTTAAACAAGCATTGCAGGGTATTGTAAAGGGCAATCCCAACAAATACTTCGCTCAGGTATTTCAGGCTTTGCGTATTCAAGTAAACGATGAAATGAAAGCGCTGGAAGAAATGCTGGAACAAACAGCCCCGGTACTAAAACCCGGTGGTAGGCTGGTGGTCATTAGCTTTCATTCATTGGAAGACAGGATCGTAAAAAACTATATGAAGTTTGGCGCAACCGAAGAACCTGCAGCCGATGATGTTTTTGGAACCAGGCCTGCTTCCATATTTAAATTGATCAGTAAAAAACCCATCACTGCCAGCGATGACGAATTGAAAAAAAACCCAAGGTCGAGAAGTGCAAAACTGAGGGTAGCAGAAAAAAATAAAACATGACTGAAACAACGAACCATACCAATAGTGTTCCTTCAAAATTTGATTTGAAAAAAATGTTCAACTATAAATGGATTGTAAAAAATATTCCATTTTTTTTATTTCTGTCTGTGTTGGCAGTGCTCTATATCTACAACGGCCACATGGCAGATAAACTGGCGAAAAAGACATCTGCAACAGAAAGAAATATAAAAGAATTGGAATACGAATACAAAACTATCAAAGCCGAAGTGATTTACCGAAGTAAAGCAAGTGAGCTGGTAAAAGCAGTAGAGCCTTTGGGTTTAAAAGAATCAAACACCGCACCTGTTTCATTGGAAGCAGCAAGCGCCAACAACTAATAGAATAATCGATTGCCGTAAAAGGTATCATGGAAATTAAAAACGACATATTGTGGAGAGTTTACCTCTGTTTTCTGGGTATCGCGGTACTAGGTGTGTTTGTACTAGGAAAAGCGGTGTACATACAGCAGGTGCAAGGGAGTTACTGGAAGAGTATGGGTGATAGTGCACAAATGAATTTTCAACAGGTAGAAGCAGAGCGAGGCAGTATTTATAGTGAAGATGGTAACATGCTCAGCACTTCCATTCCAGTATTTGATGTATATGTAGATTTTGCAGCAGAAGGATTGAGAGAAAAACAAGGCAAACGTTTCAAAGATAATATCGACTCGCTGAGTATTAGTTTAGCCAATCTTTTCAATGACAAATCTGCGGCCGATTACAAAAAACAATTACAGCTGGCGTATAAAAACAAGGATCGGTATCATAGTTTGAAGAAAAAAATCTCCTTTGAAGAATACAGGCTGATGCGAGATTTTCCGTTGGTGCGCCAGGGAAGAAACAAAAGTGGGTTTATTGTAGAAACAAAAGATAAACGCATCAACCCTTATGTTTTACTAGCCAACAGAACGATCGGGCTTTCGAGGGGAGATGCTAAAAAGAACGTTGGCCTTGAGCTTACGTATGATAGTTTGCTGAGAGGAGTCGCCGGACAAAGATTAGTGCGTTATACGGCTGGTTCTTATTTGCCGGTAATGGGTGCCGAATTGGATCCGATCAACGGGAAAGATATCATCACCACGCTGGATACTTATATACAAGATGTAGCCGAACAAGCCCTGATGAAAATGTTGGTAGAAAACAATTCCATTCATGGCACCGCAATTGTGATGGAAACGGCCACCGGCAAAATTAAAGCCATTGCCAACTTGGGAAAACAAACAGATGGAACTTATATCGAAGACTTAAACTATGGCATCGGAAAAGCCACAGAACCAGGCTCGGTTTTCAAACTGGCTACGTTGTTGAGTTTGCTGGAAGACAAATATGTAAACATTAATTCAATAGTGGATTGTGAAAAAGGAGTGAAATATTTTCATGGCTTGCGCATCAAAGATTCGCATCTGGGTGCTGGAAACATTACAGTGAAGGAAGCTTTCCTGACCAGCAGCAATGTGGCTTTCGCAAAATTGGCTTATCAATATTATTCGGCTGAACCCAATAGGTTTATAGATCACCTGTATAAGTTTCGTTTGAATAAGATGACAGGGATCGACATTGTGGCCACTTCCGGAAAGCCTACCATAAAGTCGCCTGCTAATAGGAGCTGGTCTAAAACAACCTTACCCTACATGGCGCACGGGTACGAAGAACTGGTAACTCCTTTGCACATGCTGATGCTGTACAATGCAGTAGCCAATAATGGTAAAATGATGAAACCCTATTTGGTTAGTGCCATCAGAGATTATGGAGTAGATATTCAATTAATAGAGCCAGAGGTTTTGGTAGAAAGTATCTGCAGTATAGAAACCATTCGCCAGGCACAAGAATGTTTGAAAGCCGTGGTAGATAGTTTGCACGGTACCGGACACCGTATCTTATTCGATTCTGCTTATTCTATTTCAGGAAAAACAGGAACAGCAGTGAGTGCCCTGAACAATAAAGGTTACAATAAAGGGAACAAAATTTACCAGGCATCATTTATCGGATATTTTCCTTCGGAGAAACCGAAATATACAATGGCTGTTGTAATACAAAATAGTAAAGAGTCGAAAAAGATTTATGGTGCAGATGTATCGGGTACCGTATTTAAAGAAATCAGTGATCGAATTTATGCCCGGTTCATTTTACATAACAATAAGAAAATAATTCAGGTGATTGATTCTGTTTGGTACAGTTCAACCGGTATGAAAAATGACCTCAATTCCATATTCACTTTTATGAATATCGCTTATAGAGATTCAGCCCAAGGCGGTTATTGGAGAACAATGCAGTTACAAAACAATGCTGCTAGCCTACAACAGCCTAAGTATGCAGAGGGAAGTCGAAAAGTAACACCAGATGTGGTAGGAATGGGATTAAAGGATGCGGTGTATCTCTTAGAAAACAAAGGATTTATAGTACAAATAGGCGGCAGAGGAAAAGTTGTGAATCAAAGTATTGCTTTGGGAACCCCATTTAATAAAGGACAAAAAATTTCGTTGCTGCTCAATTAAGCGCACTCAATATGTTACAGGAATTATTATATACGCTTGCTATCCGCTCTGTAAAAGGGAGTACTCATCGGGAGGTGAACGCCTTGCATATTGATTCCCGAAATGTAAATGATGCAAGTTGTTTTATTGCTATAAAAGGAGCCGCTACAGATGGACATCAATACATTTCACAAGCCATTGTTCAGGGAGCTATAGCCATTGTTTGTGAAACCATGCCAGACGATTTAAAAGAAGGTATTACCTACGTGCAGGTAGAAAATAGTGCGGTTGCGGCTGGTGTGATGAGTCATCGCTTTTATGGTTCTCCCACAGAGTCTTTGAAATTAGTGGGCGTAACGGGCACCAATGGTAAAACAACGATTGCCACATTGCTCTTCAAACTTTTTACTTCGATGGGTCATGTTTGCGGTTTAATCAGTACAGTACAAAATCAAATTGCAGAAAAAATAGTTCCCGCTACACATACCACGCCAGATGCTATCGCATTAAATGCGTTGCTGAGGCAAATGCAAGAAGAAGGTTGCGAATATGTATTTATGGAATGTAGTAGTCATGCCATCGAACAACAAAGAATTGCTGGATTGATTTTCAAAGGGGCCATATTCAGCAACATTACACATGATCACCTGGATTACCACAAAACATTTGAAGAATACATCCGGGTGAAAAAATCATGGTTTGATGGATTGCCAAAAACTGCATTTGCCATCAGCAATGCAGAGGACAAAAGAGGAATGGTGATGCTCCAAAATACCGCAGCTAAAAAATACTATTACAGCCTTAAAACGCTGGCAGATTTTAAAGGAAAAATTCTCGACAATAGTTTAGCTGGTTTGCACATGATGGTGAATGAATCGGAAGTACATTTTAAACTAATTGGCGAATTTAATGGCTATAACCTGTTAGCCGTATTTGGAGCGGCAATTTGTTTGGGTAAAGACAAACAGGATACACTGTTGCATCTCAGTAATATGGATGGTGCTGAAGGTAGATTCGATTACAGTGTGAGTGTACAAGATAATATAGTTGGAATAGTGGATTATGCGCATACCCCTGATGCATTGTTGAACGTGTTGGCAACCATCAAAAATTTAAGACAAGGCAACTCAAAAATTATTACCGTGGTAGGTTGTGGAGGAAACAGGGATACTACCAAAAGGCCGGTGATGGCGCAAGTAGCATGTGAGTACAGTGATAAAGTGATTTTTACTTCCGATAATCCACGAAATGAAGATCCCTTAGAAATATTGAAAGATATGGAAGCTGGCTTGAATGTAGTGGCCAAAAAAAAGTACATCAGTATTGCCGATAGAAGAGAGGCTATTAAAACAGCTGTGAGTTTAAGCAATGCAGGAGACATCGTGCTGGTAGCAGGAAAAGGCCATGAAAAATACCAGGATATTAAAGGAGTGAAATATGATTTTGATGACAAGCAAGTATTAACCGAAATGTTTGAAATGCTGGATAAATAAAGTGTATCCTTTCTGAAGTAAAAAACTTTGGAAAGAACAAAAAGAGAATCAAAATTGAATTGGTCACTGGCCAATTGCCAAATTAATAAATATGTTGTATCATTTATTTGACTGGTTAACAAAAGAAGAATTCCGGTTTCCGGGAAGTGGCCTTTTTGCGTTCATCAGTTTTAGGGTTATGATAGCCTTGATACTGTCTTTGATCATTACTACAGTATATGGAAAAAAAATCATCAGCTTTTTACAAAAAAAGCAAATGGGCGAAACCGTTCGAGATCTTGGATTAGCAGGCGAGCAACAAAAAAAAGGAACACCTACGATGGGCGGTATTATTTTGATATTGGCCATCATCATCCCAACATTGCTACTCGCTAATTTGGATAAAGTGTACATCAGGCTGATGTTGTTATGTACGGTTTGGTTAGGTGCGATTGGATTTATTGACGATTACCTGAAAATTAGTTCCAGAAAAAAAGCAAAAGCATCAGGGGTAGATTATAAAAAAACCGATGCAGATGGATTAGCAGGCAGGTTTAAAATTTTTGGTCAGGTTGTATTGGGTATCATCGTTGGGGCCACCTTGTATTTCAACGACAGTGTAGTAGTGAAAAGAGAAGTAATTAGTAATGGCCCTATAGTACATACTGCCGCAGTTGGTGTGAAATATGATACATTGGTCGTAGATGGTAAAACCAGGGTATTTGTTGATGCAAAAAGCGTGATCACAACGATCCCATTTGTAAAAAGTCATGAGTTTAATTATGCAAAATTACTACCAAAGAGTTGGGAAGATTATACGTTCATCTTGTATATACTAATTGTGATTTTTATTGTTACTGCAGTTTCAAATGGCGCTAATATCACGGATGGCTTAGATGGATTGGCAACAGGCGTAAGTGCGATCATAGGTATTTGTCTTGGCATATTTGCCTACGTAAGTGGCAACATCAAATTTGCCGAATACCTTAATATAATGTACATACCCAACCTGGGAGAGTTAAGCATTTTTATTGCAGCGTTTGTAGGTGCCTGTATTGGTTTTCTCTGGTATAATTCTTATCCAGCGCAAGTGTTTATGGGAGATACCGGGAGTTTGGCACTCGGTGGAATCATTGCGGCGTTGGCCATTATAGTAAGGAAAGAATTATTGATACCGATTTTCTGTGTGGTATTTCTGGTAGAGAACCTCAGTGTGGTGCTGCAGGTGAGCTATTTCAAATATACCAAACGAAAGTTTGGTGAGGGTAGGCGCATCTTTTTGATGAGTCCATTGCATCATCACTATCAGAAACTCGGTTACCATGAAAGTAAAATTGCAGTTCGTTTTTGGATCGTTACTATTTTAAGTGTCGCACTAGCAATAGTAACCCTAAAACTGAGATAAAGAAATGTTTGAAAAGCCCCTGACCGTTAAAAGGGATGTTTGTTTTTCAATTTTCTATTATCCATGAAAAGCTTGTTTCGGTTAAATGCCATGCTATTGAAGAACCTTTTTATTGAGCCACAGAACAAGATGTCCTGTAATCTCGATACTGTTGAAGAACCTTTTTTATTGAGCCACAGAACAAAGATGTCCTGTAATCTCGATACTGTTGAAGAACCTTTTTTATTGAGCCGCAGAACAAGATGTCCTGTAATCTCAATACTGTTGAAGAACCTTTTTTATTGAGCCACAGAACGAGATGTCCTGTATTCTCAATACTGTTGAAAATCTTTTTTGAGCAGGGCAAAACGTGGAAATTTTATTACCTGTTAAGTTCTAATGCTGTTGAAAAACCAATTTTAAACAGTGGATGGATGAAGAAAAAAATGGTCATACTTGGTGCCGCAGAAAGCGGTGTAGGTGCTGCAATACTGGCACAGCGGAAAGGTTATGATGTTTTTGTAAGTGATGGCGGTATCATCAAAGACAATTTTCGGGAAGAACTGCTGCACTACGGAATTGAGTTTGAGGAAGGAAAACATGCTGACGAACGAATTTTTCTTTGTGATGAAGTGGTGAAGAGTCCAGGTATCCCAGACGATGCGCCGCTGATGAAAAAGATAAGAGCCAATATGATTCCGGTGATCAGCGAAATTGAATTGGCTTACAGGTACAAAGGCAACAGTAAGATCATTGCGGTAACTGGTAGTAATGGGAAAACGACGACTGCCTCCCTGATCTTTCACATCTGTAAAACAGCTGGTTTAGAAGTAGCAGTGGTTGGTAATATTGGGTTCTCTTTTGCCAGGCAAGTCGCACTGGATCCCAAGCCAATGTATGTAGCGGAAATCAGTTCTTTTCAGTTAGACGGCATCGTAACTTTTAGACCAGATGTAGCAGTATTGTTAAATATCACCGAAGATCATCTGGATCGATATGATTACAAACTGCAGAATTACATCAACAGTAAGTTCAGAATTGCAATGAATCAAACAGCAGACGATGTGTTTATTTATTGCTTAGATGATAAAACAACTATTAATAATATCAACAATTATTCTACACAATCAATACTAGCACCCATTACTATGAGCAAAGAACTACCACAAGGCGCTTACCTAACCAATGCAATGATGAATTTAAAATGGAAAAGCGAAGAGATGCAAATGAGTATAGATGATTTTACACTCAAAGGGAAACACAATCAATACAATAGTATGGCTGCAAGTATGGCAGCAACAGCAGTAGACATTCGGAAAGAAAAGATCAGAGAAGCACTACAAACTTTCGAAAGCCTTGAACACAGAATGGAGCCAGCCGGTGTTGTGAAAGGCGTGACTTTTATCAACGATAGTAAGGCAACTAATGTAAACAGTACTTGGTATGCATTAGAGAGTATGAACAATTCGGTTATATTGATATTGGGCGGAGTAGACAAAGGCAATGATTACAGTTTGTTGAAAGAACTCGTAAAAGAAAAAGTGAAAGCGATTGTTTGCATGGGAACCGATAACCGTAAAATTCATGAAGCTTTTGGTGATATCGTTTCGTTGATGGTGAACACACAAAATGCACAAGAAGCAGTACAAGCCGCTTTTCATTTTTCCAACAAAGGAGATGTGGTTTTGCTGAGCCCGGCTTGTGCGAGTTTCGATCTGTTCAAGAACTATGAAGACAGAGGCAATCAATTCAAAAAAGCCGTGAAAGATTTGTAAAAAACGAAGTAAACTATTCGGGAAGGGAAACATATTTATAACAAAATAGCAGCGTCTGTAATTTAGGTTGTCAACATTTAAAACGATATTAAAAGAACTATTTGGTAGCAAAGCAGATGCCATCGACAGTTCAGCTTCCGCAAACTTCAGGGGATTCGGTGCTGTAGGGGTAGATAGCTTCGTCCAAAAAACCAAAGGCGATCGGGTGATTTGGGCAATCGTTATTTTGCTCACACTCGCGAGCTTATTATTGGTATATAGCAGTACGGGATCTCTGGCGTACCGCATGAGCAAAAGCAACGAAAGTTATTTATTCAAACAGTTTGCCTTTATCATATTGGGTTTGCTGATTATTTATTTTGCACACCGCATCAACTATACCCTTTATTCACGATTAGCCAAAATTATTTTCCTCATTTCCATTCCATTGTTATTGTACACCTTATTTTTTGGTGTACAATTAAATGCAGGTAGCAGGTGGATCAAATTGCCAGTCATCAATATGACGTTTCAAACATCTGATCTGGCCAAGCTGGCTTTGTTTGTGTATTTAAGCAGAACCATCAGTCGCAAACAACAGGTAATTAAAGATTTTAAAAAAGGGTTTTTACCCATTATCATTCCTGTTGCAATCGTATGTGCGTTGATAGCGCCTGCTAATTTATCAACCGCTATCCTGATTGCTGGTACGAGTATCATCATCATGTTTATCGGAAGGGTAAGTACCAAACATATTTTGGGTACAATCGCACTTGCGATGATTCCGGTAGTGATTCTAATTGCAGTGGCAGTTTCTTATTACGACAAAGATGCAGGTGAACCCAAAAAGTTACCAGTCATTTTATCATCTGGTCGTATCCCAACCTGGATCAGTCGTATTCAAACATTTGTGTACAGTAAGAAAGAAGATGATAACGAAAAAATGTACCAAGTGAATCAGGCAAATATTGCCATTGCACGTGGAGGTTTTTTAGGAGAAGGTCCGGGAAACAGTCAGGCAAGAAACTATCTGCCGCACAGTTACAGCGATTTTATTTACGCAATCATTATAGAGGAGTATGGTTTGTTGGGTGGAGCAGCTATGATATTGATTTATTTGTTATTCCTGCTCAGGTGTATTCGGATCTACAGAAAATGTCCGTACGCATTCGGCGCGTTTTTGGCATTGTCGCTCAGTTTTATGCTAGTGATACAAGCCATAACCAACATGGCGGTGAATGTGAATCTTTTTCCAAATACTGGTGTTACCCTGCCATTGGTGAGCATGGGTGGAAGTAGTTTTTTATTTACTTGTTTATCAATTGGTATTATTTTAAGTGTAGCAAGAAACGTAGAGCAGCAGGAAGGTAAAACAGTGGCTACACCAGTTGGAGTAGTATAAAGCAGGAGTTTAAAAAAATGACGGAAACAACAAACGATATTGAAGGATTGAATGCGGTACTTACAACTGCTAACAGAATCTTGATCGCTGGCGGAGGAACGGGGGGGCATATTTTTCCGGCCATAGCTATCGCCAATGCCATTAAAAAAATAGCGCCAGAAACTACTTTTTTGTTTGTAGGTGCTAACGGCAAAATGGAAATGGAAAAAGTACCACAAGCAGGGTACAAAATTACAGGGATTGATATTGCAGGGTTTAACAGAAGTTCTTTGATTAAAAATGTGGGATTGCCTTTTAAACTGATAAAAAGTTTTTTTCAGGTAGCTGGTATCATACGATCGTTTAAGCCCACCGCTGTGATTGGTGTTGGCGGCTATAGTAGTTTTCCAGTGTTGCGTTTTGCACAGGGGAAAGGGTTACCCACATTTATACATGAAAGCAATTCATTTGCCGGAAAGAGCAATATCATGTTAGGAAAAAAGGCAACTAAAATTTTTACAGCTACCGATGGGATGGAATCATTTTTCCCGGCAGCTAAAATTTTAGTAACCGGAAATCCAATCCGGCAAAATATCGTCGAAAATGAAATTAGCAGAGAAAAAGCACTCGATTTTTTTGGATTGAGCGAACATAAAAAAACCGTATTGAGTATTGGGGGTAGTTTGGGTGCTAAGTCAATCAATGAAGCAATCAATCACGACCTGGATTTGTTTTTCACCAATGGTTTGCAGCTGATTTGGCAAACGGGTAAGCTTTACAAAGAAGCTGCAGAAAAAAGAATTAAAGGAAAAGAGGGGATTTATGTGAATGATTTTATCACTAAGATGGAGATGGCTTACGCCGCCGCAGATATCGTGATCAGCAGAAGTGGTGCAATGGCTATTGCAGAGATATGTATGGTAAAAAAGCCGGCAGTTTTTGTTCCTTATCCATTTGCTGCGGAAGACCACCAGACAGCGAATGCTAAAAATCTGGTAAATAAAAATGCAGCCATCATGATCAGTGATGCCAATACGTTCAAAGAGTTGGTGCCTTCAGTGATTGCACTGAGCAAGGATTCGCCATTGCAGCAACAGTTAAAAAATAATATAGCAGTACTGGGTGTGCGGGATGCCGATAAAGTTATTGCAGAAACAATATTGAGAATAATTCATTAAAAAAAATAACAGTACACTTTTAGATAGTATAATGTCAGCGATTAAAAACATACCAAATAGAGCGATGATTTCCGGGTCAGCCAACCTGCAAGCGGTTTACTTTCTAGGTATCGGAGGAATCGGTATGAGTGCCATCGCTCGTTATTTTGCCAGCAGGGGCGTTAAGGTAAGTGGTTATGATAAAACTTCCACCATCCTTACAAAACAATTAGAGCAGGAAGGGATGCACATTCATTATGAAGACAATGTGGAGTTAATTGATAAGAATGCAGACATTGTTGTGTTTACACCTGCGATTCCTGCCGCTCATTCCGAATTTAATTTTTACCGCGATCAGCAATATCCTTTGATGAAACGAAGTGAAGTATTGGGTCTGATAACAGAAAGCCATTTTAATATTTGTGTTGCAGGTACCCATGGTAAAACAACTACCAGTGCCATGGTGGCACATATACTCCGGCACACTGGTTATGGTTGCAATGCATTTTTAGGTGGCATTGCAAGTAACTACGATACCAATTTTTGGTCGAGCGAAAAAGATGTATGTGTGGTGGAGGCTGACGAATACGATAGAAGCTTTTTACAATTGAGTCCAGACGTTGCCATTATCACAGCAATAGATGCCGACCACCTGGATATTTATGGAACGGAAGAAATGATGCAAGATGCTTTTGTAGCATTCACTGAAAAAATAAGAGAAGATGGGTTGCTGATCTATAAAAACGGTATTGCCAGATCATCAGATTTTAAAGTGGAAGATAAAATGTCGTATGCAGCGAGCGATGAAACAGCGGACGTTCATTCCAAAAATATCCGGATTAAAAACGGAACTTATTATTTTGATGTAAAAATTGTTAACCTCCTTATAGAAGATGTAGCATTGAATATGGGCGGCATACACAATATTGAAAATGCATTGGCGGCCATTGCGGTGGCCTATCATGTAGGAATCGAAGTAAGTGATATTAAGGCAGCAGTGGCAGACTTCGCAGGCGTAAAAAGAAGATTTGAATACCTCATTAAAAATGAACAGTTGGTGTTGATTGATGATTATGCACATCATCCGGAAGAACTGAGGACATTGATTAACAGTGCGAAAGAATTATTTGAAGGAAGAAAATGTACCGTAGTTTTTCAACCCCACCTGTATAGCAGAACCAATGATTTGGCTGAAGGATTTGCAGAAGTGTTGAGTATGGCTGATGAAACTATTTTATTGCCCATTTATCCGGCAAGAGAATTACCCGTGTCTGGCGTGAGCAGTGAAATGATTTTAAATAAAATGACGAACAGTAATAAGTCGGTACAATCAAAAGAAGCAGTGATGCAATACCTGGCTTCCTCCGGTTTTACAAAAGAGAACGCCTTGCTGATTTTTTGCGGAGCAGGCGATATCGATACAATGCTGCAACCTGTAAAAGAACTGTTATCAATGTAAAATGAGTAAAGGCCAATTAAATATTAAAAAAATAGCACTCACCGCCATTTGGTTTGGCTTTGCTATTTCAACGGTGGTATTGCTGGTGGCTGCGGTGAATGTTAAAAATGAAAAAAAATGCACGGGAGTGGAAATTGATATTCAAGGTGTGAGCAATCATTTTTTCATTGATAAAACAGATGTATCAGGGATTATCAAAAATTACCTGGGAGGTAACCCAATTGGCAAAACAGTTGATTTGTTTGACCTGAAAGCAATAGAACAAAACCTCGAAACGGATGTATGGATAAAAAATGCTGAATTATTTTTTGATAACAACGAAGTACTAAGGGTTAACATCGACGAAAGAGAACCTGTTGCAAGAATATTTTCCAGTGACGGAAATAGTTTTTACATCGATAGTAGTTTGAAATTATTACCGCTGAGTGAAAAAGCTTCAGCCAGGCTTCCCGTTTTTACCGGTTTTCCAGAAAGGGCTACTAAACTTACCGCCGCAGATAGTAATATGTTGAGAGATATTAAACACATCAGTATGGCATTGCAGAAAGATAGTTTCTTAATGGCGATGATTGAACAAGTGGATATCACTCCGCAGAATCATTTTGAAATGATGCCAAAAATTGGTTCGCAGATCATTCAGTTTGGCAATGGAGAGGATGTTAATAATAAGTTGGATAAACTCCGGTTGTTTTATAAAAATGTAATGCCTAAATCTGGTTGGAGTAAATATAGTGTGATCAATCTGCAATATAAAAACCAGGTAGTTGCCAAAGTTAAAGATGCGGCAGATATAACAGCTGATTCTTTGCGCACTTTACAAATTATGCAGATGATCGCAGAACGTGCAGCAGCTTTGGCGCAGGATTCTGTACAAAGGTTTATACAAGACAGTGATAAAAATAGGGCAGATTTTACCATGATACAGCAGTCGATTGAGAGAGACGAGGACGCTGATCCATCAATTGGCTCAGCGGTTTCAACAGATTCGACAGTCAATAATTTTGCTACGATCACTCCATCAACATCACCGGCAACAGCAAAAGAAACACCTAAGTTAACACCAAAAACAACACCCAGGCTAAAGCCCAAGCCAACGCCCAAGCCAACGCCGAAAGCAATACCAAAACTGGCGCCAAAACAAACGCCCAAAAGCACTGCTGCTCCGAAAATGGTAATGCCCGAAGGCAATAATTAGAAATATAAAACGAGTAAGAACATTAAAAACTAAGAGTAAGAAATACAAAGATTAAATCAGGCAGTTAAATTTTTTTAAAATAACACACACAAACAAACATACAGAAACAAACACAAAAACTACAACTATGATGCAGGAACAACCGATTATCGTAGGCTTGGACATCGGCACTACAAAAATCGCAGCCATCGCTGGCCGCAAAAATGAATTTGGTAAACTAGAAATTCTAGGTTTTGGCCGTGCCAACAGCAACGGGGTACAACATGGTATGGTGCTGAACATCGATCAAACCATCAAAGCCATTGAAACAGCACTGGAAAACTGCTACGCTTCCAATCCCAATCTGGTGATCAATGAAGTGTATGTGGGCATAGCTGGTCACCACATCAAAAGTTTACAAACAAGGGGAGACATCGTACGTCAAAATATCGACAATGAAATTACCCAGGTAGAAATTGATCGTTTGATCGAAGATCAATACCGTACCTATATTCCTGCAGGTGATAAAATAATCGACGTTATTCCGCAGGAATTTACAGTAGATAATTTTCAGAATATTCCCAATCCCATCGGCTACAGCGGTGTAAAAGTGGGGGCTAATTTTCACATCATCACAGGTGATAAAAATGCCATTAGAAATATCAACCGCAGTGTTGAAAAATCCGGTTTGATCACCAAAGACTTAGTGCTACAACCATTGGCATCGGCAGCAGCAGTGATGTGCGATCAGGATCTGGAAGCGGGTGTTGCTATTGTTGATATTGGTGGTGGCACCACTGATTTGGCCGTTTTTTATGAAGGTATTTTAAAGCACACTGCTGTTATTCCATTTGGTGGCGAAAATATCACCAACGATATCAAAACAGGATTGGGGGTATTAAAAACACAGGCAGAGCAAATGAAAATTCAATTTGGCAGTGCGCTTAGTGATGAAGCCAAATCGAATGCCTTCATTACCATTCCTGGTTTGCGTGGAATGGCGCCAAAAGAAATTTCAGTAAAAACATTGGCCAGCATCATTCAGGCAAGAATGAGTGAGATCATGGATTTTGTTACCTATCACTTAAAGCAAGTAGGCCTTGACAACAGAATGCTGAATGGCGGTATTATCCTTACTGGTGGCGGGTCTCAATTAAAGCACCTGATCCAGCTTACAGAATATGTTACAGGTTTGAATGCAAGAATCGGGTTTCCCAACGAACACCTCAGTGGTGGCCATATTGATGAACTGGCTAAGCCTATGTACAGTACTTGTATCGGTTTGATTTTAAAAGGTTACAACGATTATGAAAACAAGAACAAACAAATGGCTCCTAATTTTGCGAAAGTAACGCTGCCAAAATCTACACAGGAAGAAGTGTTGGTAGAAGCAGGTGCAGCCGAAGCTACAGAAGAAGCGCCCGTAAAAATTAAACAACGCAAAACTTTACAGGGATTTATGGATCGCTTTAAAACAAACCTGATCGAATTGTTTAAAGAGGAAGAGGATACGAAATTTTAAACGCGTTTCTTCCAACTTTTCTTGCAATATATTAATACAAACAAGCATTTTAGATTATTCTTACTAACTCACAAACTTACAAACATGATTCATTTTGATTTGCCAAAAGACCAGTCCTCTATCATCAAAGTTATTGGTGTAGGAGGTGGCGGAAGCAACGCAGTAAACCACATGTTTTCGCAAAATATTGAAGGCGTAAACTTTATCATATGCAACACCGATGCTCAGGCCATAGCGTTGAGCAAGGTTCCCAATAAAATTCAGTTGGGTCCACACCTCACACAAGGATTAGGAGCAGGCGCCAACCCTACCATTGGTCGCCAGGCTACTGAAGAAAGTTTAGAAGAAATCAAACGCATCCTCGAAGTAAATACCAAAATGGCTTTCATCACCGCCGGCATGGGCGGTGGAACAGGCACCGGTGGTGCGCCCATTCTGGCAAAGGTTTGCAAAGATTTGGGTATCCTCACCGTAGGTATCGTTACCACTCCATTTGCTTATGAGGGTAAAAAAAGAATTGCACAGGCAGAGGAAGGCATCATGCTGCTAAAAAATCATGTAGATACTTTATTGGTGATCAGCAACGATAAATTGCGCCATCAATTTGGTAATTTAAAAATGAAAGAAGCTTTCGCAAAAGCAGATAACGTTTTGGCAACCGCTGCAAAATGTATTACTGATGTTATCAACAGTACCGGACAAATCAACGTCGATTTTGCAGACGTTTGCACAGTGATGAGCAATGGCGGTGTAGCTATTTTAGGAAGCGCTACTGCCCAGGGGGAAAATCGAGCTCAGGCGGCCATCGAAAATGCATTGAATTCGCCGTTGCTGAACGACAATGATATTCGGGGCGCAAAATGGATCTTGATTAACATCAATTCCTCTGAAGGAGAACACGAATTCACCATGGATGAAGTAGAAGTCATCCAAAATTATTTGATTGGTCAGGCAGGAGAAGATACCGACGTTATACTCGGATTGGGTTACGACAATACCTTGGGAGATGAGATCAGCATTACACTTATAGCCACTGGTTTTGAACACAAAGATCCTTTTGCAAAAAAAGAAATTAATGCCAATGCATCAGATACCCAATCTGAAAAAATTATGATGGAATTGGAAATGCCAAAGCCATCACAAAAAATCATCCAGCAGCCAACATTACAGTTTGATAAGAGCGAAGAAATGTCTAGCCCATCTGCTGAAATACCCGCTATCATTGCATCTGAGCCTGTTGTATCCGTAGCGTTGGTTGAAGATCCCTTTATGCCAGTCCTCAGAGATGATACGCCTCCGGCGAATCCTGTAGAAGAAATACTTAGTAAAACTACTGTGGACAAATTGAATGATCAGCCTGAGTATTTTGAGATAACTTCGGCACCAAATCAACAACAACCCATTGTTATTGATTTTACCACAAGTACACCCGTTCCTTCGAATCCTGTCAGCAAAAACGAACCAGTATCCGATATCCAACCACAAGATTTTTCAGCAGTAAACAAAGACGCTAGCAATAAAGGAAGATCCCTTTCGTCGGGGAGCTTTCTGGCCAAACCTATGCAAATTTATGCAGAGGAGAAGCCAAGTATTACAGAATCCAATACGAAAGAGGAGCCACTGCCGTTGCGTCAACCAGTTCAGGAAGACGAACCTGTTATTGAGATGCAGCTGGTAGTTAAAGAATCCCAAAAAGCGGCGGAGGAAGAGCCCCTTGTACAACAAACTCAGCCTATCATGAAATCGAATGTTGAGGAACCTGCGATGCAGGACGAAACAGAAGAACTCAGGCGCCGGGCTACGGAACGCATTGCGAAGCTGCGTAATTTGTCATTCAACATCAACGCAGCCGATCCTAACAATGAGTTTGAAACGGTGCCGGCCTACCTTCGCCGCAATATGGAAATGCACAACCAAATTGCAGATGTAGAAAGTTTCTACAGTAACTATACCGTGAAGTCTGACGATAACAACCAGGCAGACATCAGCACCATTAATACCTTCCTCGATGGGAAAAAACCAGATTAAAATATCGTAAGGCCGGGCTTTAAATGGCCCGGCTCATTTTATGGGCAGCCAACATTGTGTTCATTATTTGAACAATAGCGTTTATGCCACGCCGTTGTGTTTGTAATTACTGTTTGTAAATAGCCCTCTCCATCATTGGAGGGGGCTATGTGTTTCTTGCCTGTATTTTACCTAAAGGGACGAGTATGATTTTTTGAACAATTCAACTTTCAAGTTTTACGGTGGTCAGTCCCGCTTTTTGCTGCTACTCCGGCACAGATATTATTACCCTTCCCTACCTTTGCATTCCCTGAAAAAATTATTCCAGTAAATGGACTTGCTAACCTTTTTTAATGCGTACGACTTTGGGGCGTTGATCTCTCTCGCCATCTTTGCATTTGCTGCAGGTTTTGTAGATGCGGTGATAGCCGGGGTGGGCTTATTCAACTGCCCGCTTTGCTCACCAACTTTCCCGCTACTCCTTTGCCTGCTTTATTTGGTACTACTAAAATTGCATCCCTTGCCGGTGCCAGAGTGGCTGCTGCACAAAACAACAAACGTATTCAATTCAGTTATACATTACTCTTGCTGATCGCGGCATTTGTTGCTGCATCCGCATTTGCGTGCGCAAAGCTGGTAAGCCATAACAATGTGCAAGCAATCAAGCCCCTTATCTTGATTATTCTGAATGGGATACCTAAATATACCTTTTCTAAAAAAAACCTGGGGTGCTGTTCGTAAGAAAAAAGTGACACCCAATAATCAATACTTATATGGAGCATTGTTGGGAACAGTGGTAAGTTTTTACAGCGGATCTTCGGTCATGGTACCAATAGTTTTCTCGTATTGGGCTTTGTTTTGTTGCTGGGCTTTGAATTTGTAGAAGCTTCCGGTTAAACCAAACTGATCAACTGCATCACCAATCTTTCGGCGTTGTTTGTATTTATTCGGATGGGACGTTATTTATTGGGTATCGCTATCCTCATGTCTGTTTGTAATGTAGCCGGTAATTTTTTACGTGCCCAACTAGCACTTAAAAAAGGAAACAGTTCTATTCGGCTGTTTTTTATTCGTAGTACGCTTGATGATAGCCTGGTACGCGTATGATATTTTTTCTACTCCCTAAGTTTTGGGAAACCCTCATTATTCCACTAAACTGCTATTCAACTTACTTTTTTAGCATCATTTAAGACCAAT
>Ga0105044_10002469_pt1 | contig 25227 bp, 14 predicted proteins | sample MAT01_FD_78092 | JGI IMG/M metagenome (GOLD analysis project Ga0105044, IMG submission 78092) | Freshwater microbial communities from Lake Fryxell liftoff mats and glacier meltwater in Antarctica - MAT-01 | ecosystem: Environmental > Aquatic > Freshwater > Ice > Liftoff microbial mat | place... | reverse complement strand
GTTGTCTGCTGCCGCGGCGTCACGTGCGCCGTGATCGCCGCGGTCGACTGCACCGCTCCGGCGGGCATCGGCATCAGCAACCTTACAGGGACATCTTGCACCGGCCAGTCGGCCATCTTCGCCGGCTGCTGCTACGCCGACTTCAACAAGTCGGGCGTCAAGGACGTGGCCGATATCTTCGCGTTCCTCTCGGCCTGGTTCGCCAACAGCCCCTTCTCTGACGTCGGCGGCGACGGCACGGGCACGCGTGACGTGAGCGACATCTTCCAGTTCCTCTCCGCCTGGTTCGTTGGCTGCACCTAAACCAACCCCAGCGACCTACTGACCTCATCCACGCCCCCCGCCGGCCTTCCGGCGGGGGGCGTTGCTGTTTCCGGAGCCTCGCACGGCCGGGTGATCGGCGCATGCACGGTTGTTGTTAGGACGAGTCTTGGACGCACTCTGGAAGTCTTGCACGTGGGGGTGAAGTCCGGGCCAATTGTGGTACATTGATTCGGTGGCCGGGTGGGGGATGCTCAACATCCAGCCAGGATCAGAGCCGATCCCTCTTGGTTCTTTCCGCCGCGATGGGTCAGCGAGCGGTGGTGCTGACCGCGGTCGCGGGCACGGTGGGCCTCGGGCTCGCGCAGGCGATGGCCGGCCCGGTGGACCCGCCGCCGGGACCGCCGATGCCGACGATGCCGCGGCTGGGCCAGATCGAGCGAATACGGTGCATCCACGACATGGCGAGCTTCGGTGCGGCCGCGAAAGCAGTGATGACGATTACCGAGCCGTGTCGGTACTGCTTGACGCCGGATGTTGGCGGTCTCTGAGTCGTCTCGCTGGGCTGCGACGCCGACTTTAGCGGCGACGGCGCGGTCCTGATCGATGATCTATTCGGCTTCCTACGCGCCTGGTTCGAGGGCGACCAGCGTGGCGACTTCGACCGCAGCGGCGTGCGCAACGTGGCCGACATCCTCGCGTTCCTGAGTGCCTCGTTTGCGAGTTGCGACTTATGACTGGCCCTTGGCGCATGCCGAGCGAAGGATTCGGGTGCCTATCCACCAGGGGACTCTCCGCCATGCCCAGCCCGATGATCCGTTCCTGCGCCGCACTGCTCTCGTTGATTGCGGTCGCCGCTGGGTCGGCGGTCGGTGACGATCAGCCCCGCCCGCTCGTGGATCCCGACGTCCCCGTGTCCCGCAACGCGACGCCGGCCGAGCGTGCGTGGATGGACGCCAACCCGCTGCGCCCCATGCAGCCGCGGGGTCCGTTCACGCAGCCCTCGGGCGCGCTCTCGTGCCCGGGCGAGTATGCCCCGTCGGACGGGATCTGCATGGCCTGGGCCGGCGGAACGACGCTGAATCAGATCAGCGCCCAGATGATCCGGCACATCACCACGACCGGCGCGGCGAGGGTGTACCTGGTGTTCCCGACGGCCGCCAGCCGCGACGCGCAGCTCAACAGCCCGACCTCGACGCTTCGGGCGCAGAACCCGGACCTGAGCCGGGTGGTGCCCGTGGTGGCGCCGATCAACAGCATCTGGATGCGCGACTACGGCCCGCGGTACGCCTACGAGAACGGCTGCCGCGTGATCGTGGACCACCGCTACAACGTGACGAGCCGAACGTCCGACGACGCCTTTCCGACCGTCTTCGGGCCCTTCAAGCGGCACGCGGTGTATCCGCTCAACATGCTCCACGGCGGGGGCAACTACCAGCTGGATTCGCTCGGCAACGGCTTCGCCACGCGGCTGGTCGTCAACGAGAACCCGGCCTTGGGCGCGGCGGGCGTGGTGGGCGCCTGGCGGACCTATCAGAACGTCGAGACGACGCTGATGGATCCGTTCCCGCGGGCCGTCGATGCGACGCAGCACATCGATATGTGGATGCAGATCGCGAGTGACAATCTGGCGTTCGTCGCGCAGTGGCCCGGGCCCGCGGTCGGCGGAACGCCGAGCACGCAGTTCAGCATTACCGAGGCCGCCGCGACTTCCCTAGCGGCGCGCGGCTACAGCGTGGTTCGTCTGCCCGCCCGCCTGCTGACCAGCCCCATCTCGGGCACGAGCACGCACTACACGTACACGAATATGGTGATCTGCAACGACCTGGTCCTTCTGCCCAGCTTCAGCAACACGGCGATGGCCTCGGGCTCGCCGAGCCTCAACGCGCAGGCGCTGGCGACCGTGCAGGCAGCCATGCCGGGCAAAACGGTCGTGCAGATCCCCTGCGAGAGCATCGTGTACCTGGCCGGGGTCATGCACTGCATCGTGATGCACGTGCCGGCCAACCAGAACGGCGCGAGCCCGGGCGTCTACCTGCGGACGCAGAACGCGGGGGCCGCGATCACCGGTGGGGCCGACGTCGACGCTCGCTGGATCTCCGACGACGACAACCAGGTGACCTCGATCGACATCGACCTCTCGCTGGACGCTGGGGCGACCTGGGCGCCGGTCGTCGCGGCGACGACCGACGACGGGCAGCACGTGTTTGCCTGCCCGCAGACACCCACGCGCCACGGCCTCCTGCGTGTGACGGCCCGCGATGCCCAGGGGAACACGGCGACGGATGCGAGCAACCAGCGGTTCACGATCGCCGTCGCGTGCCCGGGTGATTACACGGGCGACGGCAAGACGGTCGCCGACATCTTCGTGTTTCTGTCCGACTGGTTCGCCGGTTCGCTCCGGGCCGATATGGACGGGGCCGGGGTCGTCGGGGTCGACGATCTCTTCAACTTTCTGTCGGGATGGTTCGGCGCGTGCTAGAGGCCGCGGCCGCCGAGACGATAACGACACACCGCATGATCCTGCTGATCGACAACTACGACTCGTTCACATACAACCTCGTGCAGCGGCTGGGCGAGATCGACGCGTCGGTTCCGGTGCGTGTGGAGCGCAACGACGCGATCACGCCCGAGCAGGCCGAGGCCCTGGATTCCGGGCGCGGGCCCAGCCACCTGATCATTTCGCCCGGCCCGTGCACGCCCAAGGAGGCCGGCTGCTCGGGCGCGATGATCGCCCGCTTCGCCGGACGGATCCCGGTGCTGGGCGTCTGCCTCGGGCACCAGACCATCGGCGACATGCACGGCATGACCGTGACCCGCCACAGCGTGCCCATGCACGGCAAGACCTCGCCCGTTGAGCACGATGGTGCCGGCGTCTACGAGGGGCTCTCGAGCCCGATGGTCGCCACGCGGTACCACTCGCTGGTGGTGCTGCCCGAAACTGTCCCGCCTCCGGCGGCCGACGGCTCGGGATGGACGGTCAGCGCCTGGACCGACGAGCCGGTGGACGCGGCGAAGCCAGACGGCCCGAAACGCCGGGTGGTCATGGGCCTGCGGCGGGTCTGGCCGCTGGGCCAGCCGCGGGCCTTGCTCGAGGGTGTGCAGTTCCATCCCGAGAGCTTTCTGACCATCGAGGGGCCGAAACTGCTGGCGAACTTTCTCAAATCAGGACGAGCATGAGCGATACCCCGGCACCGGTACTTGATCCGACACCGCCCCCGGCATCCAAGCCCCCGGCGCTGCCCGCGGGTCCGTTGGCCGCCCTCTTCAGCGGCTCGCGCGCGTCGCTCCTGCTGATCGCGTCGTCGTCCATGTGGCTGCTGCTGACGATCTTCGCCGCCTCCCGCGTTCCCGCGCCGGGCACGGTGCTGCTGCTGCTTGTCGGGGCCGGTTTTATCGGTGTCCTTGGCCTCTGGCTCGCCGCGGCGTTCTATGCCTGGGCGTTCCGGCGGCGTCTGGGGATCGCGGCGTGGCTGAGCCTCCCGATGGCGGCGCTGCTGGCCTTTGCGCTGCCCTGGAGCGCGTGGTTCTGGTCGATGCGGGTCTCGTCGAACGCCCAGGCCCTGACGGGCGTGGTCGAGAAGTACGCGTATCTGCCGGAGAACCAGCCCCGCGCGCTCGCCGAGCCCGAGCGCGTCGGCCCGTTTGTCATCCGTTCCGTCACGCGCGTCCGCGCCGGCACGGCCCTTGGCCTGAGCCCGCCGGGCAACCGCGACCAGGCCGGCCTGCTGCTGACCGGCGCGGGGTCCGTCGATCCGTCCGACTTCTCGCCGCGGGTCCAGCAGGTCGACCTTCGCCAACTCTCGGGGCGATGGCACAGGTACTCGTGGCAGGTCGCCACTCCCGACTAGGGCGGGAAGGGCCGCCTCGCGACTATCCTCAGTCCGCCATGATCCACCCCTCGCCGACCACCAAGATCGACCCCACCCAAGCCCGCGGCGTGCTCGAGGAAGTCGTCGCCGACTCGCCCACGCGCCCGGGCTACATCGTGTTCTCGGTGCCCAACTCGTCGTATCGGCTCTACCTCCGCCCGGCTGGCCAGCTTGCCACGCCCGTCGGCGGGCGGCTGGTGGGCGTCATCACCGCCACGGCCCGGCGCGTCGACGTGGTCGATACCGGCGGTAAGTACGTCGAGCCCGTCTTCGGCCGCCCCCGCCGCGTTCAGGGCAAGGTGGTTGCGCTCGACGAGGGCGCGCGGGCGATCGTCGTCGACGCGGGGGGCGTGAGCATCCAGTGCCGGCTATCCGACGCTCGCCAGCGGCCTGTTGATTTCAGCATCGGCGAGCTGGTGAGTTTCGACGTGCTCGACGGCGCAACGTTCGAGGCCCGCTAAGCCGGCCCGGAACCGATCACCCGGTCCAGCCGGCCGTCGGCATCCACCAGCAGCGCCTCGGCGCCGGCCCGGTCCGTCGCCCGGGCGTGCATCACCACAGCCGCTTTGACCGACCCGCCGGCCCGGTCGACGAGGTCGAGGGCCGCGGCCCGGTCGATGTTCGTGAGCGTCGAGACGATCCTGGCCGCCCGGTCGCGGAGCTTCGTGTTGCTGGCCCGCACGTCGACCATCAGGTTGCGATAGACCCGGCCGGAGCGGATCATCAGCGTGGTCGAGATGGTGTTGAGCGCGAGCTTGGTCGCGGTGCCGGCCTTGAGCCGCGTCGAGCCGGTGAGCAGCTCGGGCCCGGTGTTCAGGACGATGAGGTGGTCGGCCGCGGCCGGGCGATCGACGGGCGAGCAGACGAGCATCGCGGTCAGGCAGCCGCGGGACTTGGCCAGGCCGATCGCGCCGATGACATACGGCGTGGTGCCGCCCGCGGCGATGCCGACGACGGTGTCGGTCTCGCCGATGGCGAGCCGGTCGAGCTCGTCGTGAGCGCCGCTCGGATCGTCCTCCCTGCCCTCGCTGCTGAGCCGAAGGGCCGAGTCGCCGCCGGCGATGATCCCGATGATGCGGCCGGGCGGGAGCTGAAACGTCGGCGGGCACTCGCTGGCGTCGAGCACGCCCAGCCGCCCGCTCGTGCCCGCACCGAGGTAGATCAGGCGGCCGCCGCGGGCGAAACGGGGCTCGAGGTCCTCGATGAACGCCGTCAGGGCACCGCGCGCGGCGTCCATTGCATCGAGCACCTCGCGGTTGACTCGATCAAAGAGCTCGACGCACCCGGCGACCGACATCGCGTGCAGGTGGTCGCTGCCAGGGTGGCGCTGCTCGGTGGCGATGTGCGAGCGGTCGGGCGGAAGTGAAGGAGCAGGGGGGATAGTCATGTGCAGCAGTCCACGAAGACAAGGTCGGCGGCGACCGCGGCACCGCCGTAAGTTGGTCCCTCAGGCGGTCCTGCCGGGCACGTAATGCACCAGCGGCACTGTCGCCATGGTGTGCAGCCCCGGGGCCGCCGCGATCGTCGCCGGGATCGCGTTGAGCGTGATCGCGCTGGTCGCGACGTCGCCGTGGACCGCGCCGGGGATCACCATGCGGATCGGTGGCTCGGCATCGAGCACGATCTCGTCCCGCGGGTCGGCCTGCGCGATGGCGGCCTGGAACTCCATCTGGATCACGGGCTGATCGCTCTTGCTCTGCCCGCGAGCCCAGCCCTTGGCGACCTGGCGAACACCCGCCGCCCGGCCCCTGGGGATCGGCCCCAGGCCGCACGAGAGGTCGCGGTCGGCCTTCACGGGCTCGATGGTTTCCTCCCAAGTCTCGACGTTGAGCCCCAGGTAGTGCGACACGAAGTGCAGGCTCTCGCCCAGCCCGACGTGGCGGAGCGAGCCGTCCTTGACCTTGGCGGCGAAGGCCGCGTCGTCGAGCCCGGCACCGATCTTCTGCTGGAACGGGATGCGCCGCGTTGTCGCGTCCTGCACGCGGGTGATCCGCACGCCGCGGACGTTGCGGCAGACCGCCGTGAGCGCCACCGGCAGTGTGTCCATCAGAAACCCGGGGTTTACGCCCGTGCCGAGCATTCGGGCCCCGTGCCGCTTGCACAGGGCGTCGAGCTCCTCGGCGAGCACCGGGTGGCGCAGCCAGGGGTACAGCAGTTCCTCGCAGGTCGACACGATCGGCAGGCCCAGAGCCGCGAGCTCGCGCAGGCTGCCCATGCACTTGCTCAGGTCGCTGGAGGTTGTCAGAACGGCGACGTCGAACGACTGCCCCGCCGCCGCCTCGCCGATGGTGCCGGCGACCCTGGCCGAGAAGCCGCAGCCGGGCACAACCGCGTCGAGGCCTCTGCCGGCAATACCCGGATCGACGTCGACGGCGGCGACGACCGTCCCGATGCCGCGCTTGGCCAGGTCCGAGACGATGAGCTTGCCCAGGGGCCCGAGGCCGACGTGCAGGATTCGGAACATGCGATTTGGTCCTGTATGAATGAGGGGAGCGAGTGTACGTCGCCCCAGCGACCTCCGCGAACGCAGGCCGCGGGCCCCAGTATCATGCCCCAAGATGCTCAACCTCGGCGGCTACGAAACGGTGCAGGAACTGGCCTCAAGCGGCCTTGTGACGGTCTATTCCGCGCGGCGTGCGGGCACCGACGAGCCGCTGGCGTTCGTCGTCAAGCTCTGCGCGCCCAATGTCGACGTGCTGGGCGAGGCCGCGACAGAGGCGGCCGTCGCCGCGTTCCTCGGGCGTGCCAGGGCCCAGCAGCAGATCGCCCAGGCCATGGCCGCCACGCCCGCCGCGGGCCGGTTCGCCAAAGTCCACGCCATGGGCCGCGACGAGCAGGCGGGCGGGGCGTTCCTGGTCACCGACCTGGGCGACAAGGGCTCGATGCAGAAGCTGGGCACGGGCCGCGTCACGCTCGACGCGTCCACCATGTCGCGGCTGGTCGGCGAGGTCGTCGAGGCGCTGGCGGAACTCGACCGCGCCCTCAACCGAGGACACGGTGACCTCAAGCCCTCGAACATACTTCTCACCGCGGCGGGCGCGGGCGGGGCCCTGGCCGATCTCTCGCGGGCCCGCGTGCTGCTGGCCGATCCGCTGGACCCGAGCGCCTCGACGCCCGACCGCGACCGCCTGAGCGATCTCCGTGCCGTTGGCGGGCTCGTGCACCTCCTGGTCCTCCACACGCCCTTCCGCGGCGGCTGGCCCCTTCCCGCCTCGCCCGAGTGGGGCGCGCTCGGCTCGGCCGGCCCGGGCTGGCTGGAGCTGGTCAACAAGCTCCTGGATCCCAGCGACACGGCCCCGCGCCCGAGCATCGCCGAGCTCGGGGCCATCCTCGCCCAGCTCCGCCAGCAGAAAAAGTCGCGTACGCCGATGTACATCGCGCTTGCCGTGGCCCTGCTGCTGGCCGGCGGCGCGACGTTGTTTGTGCTAACCCGCGAGGCCAAGCCCGACACCAAGACGACGCTCTGGAGCCCCGCGACCGAGGAGCGCTGGAAGCAGCTGTGCAATGCTCACCGGGGCTGGTTCAGCCTCTTCCGCGCCGGGCTTTCCAAGAAGCCCGGCGAGGGTGTCCCGATCGTCGCGCCCGTCGTCGCGCCCGGCGCACCCGCGGCCCCCACGGCCGTTGCCACGCGCCGCGACGCCTATCTCTCGCTCGATCCGCAGCTCGCGGCCCTGGTGAACCTCCCCGGGGCCGGCGACGGCTTCGACCCATGGTCGATCGCCAAGGGCTCGACAGCCGCCGTCAAGCCGGAGCGCGACCTCAACGACCTGGCCCGCGACCCGGGCATCTATGCCCGGGCCGACTGGGGTGTGGGCCGCACCGAGGAGGCGCTGGGCGCCATCGACGCCCTGCGCAAGGGCCTCGCCCAGTGGCAGGCCCCCGCGGCCCTCGCCGCGTCCGCCGCCGAGTATCGCCAGAGGGGCTGGGAGAAGCCCGCGGCGTACCTCGAGCGGCTCGGAGCGGGCATCAAGCCCGAGCAGGACGCCGATGTGGTCGCCACCATCGACGCCGTGCTCGCGGCCCGCGCTGCGCTCGCGCGGGTCGACGCTGCCTGGGCCAGGGTTCAGGAGCAGGCCGGCAAACTCGCCGGCGCACCCGAGCCGATACTGGCGAGCTTCGCGTCGAGCACCGCGGCCATCGCGGGCGGCAGTGGTGCGGCTGGGACCAGCGGGACTCGGGACGATCTTGTCGGGCTGGCCACGCGAGTGGAATCACTCGCAACGCTCGCCGCCCGTCTCGCCGACTTTGCGCAGAAGGACTTGGCGGGCACCGACCTTGACGCGTTCACCAGCTCCGAGGCGTACCTCGCGCTTCGCGACGCCAAGGCCAGCGAAGAACGCTTCACCGGCTATCTCGCCCAGGCGGCGAAGTTCCCGAACCTCGACCCCGCATCGGACCCGCGCCGGGCCGTCGATCTGTCCAAGCAGGCCGACGGCGTGAGCGCCCAGGCCGCGCGACTCGCCTCTCGACCGCTGCAGGTCCGGCTGGATGACGGCCTCTCGGGCCGGCTGAGCAGGCTGGTGCCCGACGTCGCCGCGCTCGCACCCGAGCGGCTGCGATGGAACCGGCGGAACCAGGCGAAAGTCGAGTCCGAGACACGCCGCATCCGCGACGAGATCGCCGCACTCGACTCGACGCTCAAGGAGAAGATCACCACCCGGCTCGCCGAGATCGCCGCGGCGGCCAGGGAGGTCCGCGACACGCTGGCGGCCCGCAGCGCCGTCGTCGAGGGCTCGGACGCCGCCAACGCCGCGTGGCGCACCTGGCGTGATGCGCTGCTCAAGTCGCTCGGATCCGACGAGCAGTACGAAACGCTCCGAGATTCGGCGGCCGCGCTCGCCGCGGCGTTGAATCAGGCGAACACCGCGGTCGCGCCGGGCTTTGTCGCGGTGAACGCCGCCTCGCCCGTCGAGGCGCAGCTTGCCCGGGCCGCCGCCGACGAGCGAGAGCGATTGCTTGGCTCATGGCTCGCCGGCCTGGGTCAGACCCCGCCCGATCCCGCGGCGGTCGCGGCTTCCGCCGCCAAGCCGGCCCGCGAGTTTCAGGCCACCCTCGCTGCGCTCGCGACACTCCGCGACGAACTCGCTGATGTCGAGGACCGCTTGGCCCAGGGCGTCGTCCCCGGCGAGTCCGGCGACGGCGCAGCTTTGGATGCGGCGTGGACGAAGGCCGCCGGTGCGCCCGTTACGGCGCTCGCGGGCGTTCGCCCCGCGCTGGCCGGCCTCGAAAGTCGCTTGAGCGACGCTAAGGCCATCTCCGCCCAGCGCGACCGTGCCGCGCTCTTCCGCGTCATCGACGAGGCCCGGGCCGACCGCCCCGAGCGGGCACTCTCGGCGTGGAAACGATTGGGCGAGCCAGCGACCGCGTGGCCCGCGTCGGTCGCCGACCTCGCTCAGGCCGCGCAGCTCCGCGGCAAGCTCGATGCCACGCTCGCTGGCGTGAAGGAGTCGCGCCGGGCCTCGCTCGCGCAGCAGGTCGCCTCGGAGTTCAAGTCGCGCTGGTCGGCCCTCGCTCTTGGCTTGGTCGAGCCGCGCGGTGTGGAGGCGGCGCTTGATGCTCGGGCGGATTTCGGCGTCACCGATTCCGACCTGCCGCCCCGGCTGGTGTTCAATCAGCTCGTCCGTGATCTTCGCACCCAAACGCGCGAGCGGACGATGACCGACGACGCCGTTCGTCCGCTGGTCGCTGCGTTCCTCCAGAAGACCGCGGCGCTCTCGGGCGATGTTTCGAGCCAGGCAACGGCGTCCCGCGTTCGCGCGGCCCTGACGCCCATGGGCTTCGTCGAGGAGCGCAGGGAGCCCGAGATCGACCCCCGCACACTCGGCCCTGGCAAAGTCTGGGGCGTTCAGAGCGCCTCGGTCGAGGGCGACAGACTGGTGTTCCGCAAGGGCAATCTGCGGCTGGAGTTCGTCCGTGTCGAGGCCCCCGAGGCCCCGGTATTCCTCTGCACTCAGGAAATTTCCATTGGTGACGCGATCGATATTGCTCAGGGCCCGGCCGCGGCGCAGTTCAAAGAGGCCTCGCCGCCGCAGGACCCAAACGTCGCGATCTGGACCGGCCCGCGGGGCTGGAGCTTCACGGCCCGCGGCGAGCTGAGCGTGGGGACTTGGTACAAGAACGACCCGATTTTTACGCCCGACCTGCCCGGCTACGCCCCGACGACGCTCGCCCCGGGCCAGGTCGTACGCCTGGCCGAAGCCGCTGGCGGCGAGCCGACGCGCGAGCACCCGATGCAGTCGATCTCGCCTGTCGCCCTGGCCGTGCTTGCCCGCAGCGTGGGTTGCCGCTTTCCGACGCCCGGCGAGTGGCAGGCGGCGTATCAGCTCCTGGGCTCGTCGATTCCCGCCGGGGCCAACCTGCGCGATCAAGCCTGGCGCACGCAGCAGCAGCACGTCGACGCGACGCGCAGGCAGGTCATCCGCAAGGACCCCTACCAGTGGCCCGACGCCGGCGCGTTCACGCCCGAGAGCGGCAAGCCGCCCGAGGGCGAGCGGGCCACGTCGCGCCCGAGCGCCGACGGCACGCTCTGGTTCGCCAAGGTTGGCTCCGGGCCCGGACCGGTTCACCATCTTGTCGGCAACGTCGCCGAGCTGACCTTCAGCGACTGGTACAAGCTCGAGACCGTCGCCCCGAGCGCCGCAGCCATCGCGACGCTCTTCGACGCGGAGATGGACGCCCTGGGCATCATCGGCGGCTCCGCCCTCTCGGCGCCCGAGCTGCCCATCGACCGACCGCTCCCCGTCGACACGATCACCGCCGAGGAGGGCTATGCCGACATGGGGGCCCGCCTGGCGTTCAGCGGCAAGGGCACCAAGCCGCCCAAGCAGCCGCTGGCCACTCAGGTCCAGGCCGTGCTGACCGACGAGGCGTACTTGCTGGGAAGATGATCAGCCAATCACTCGGTCGGCGCGTTGGCGAACGTCGTGTCGCCTTGGCGACGGGCCGGCTGCCCGAAGACCATCCCGCCCACGGAGTCGCTGGCCATCATCCGGCCCCCATCGGAACGCTTGAGCCGGGCGTCGCTGGCTCGGGCGTCGGCGACGGCCTGTTCACCGACCGAGCAGCCGGGGATCGCGGCGAGGGCCGCGCCGATGATCACGCACAGGGTCAGTCGGGACTTGCGGGACATGGCGGCCTCCAGGCGGAGCGAACGATCGAACGTCATCCCCTTGCAATCGACGCTCCAAGGCCGCCGCTGGAGCGTTCCCGCCACTTCCGGGCCCCGCCCCGCAGCCGCTATCAGTCGATCCGCGTGTGCGGCCGGCTCCGGGCCCGATAAACTCGGTCCGCCAGGAAGCCCTTAAGGAGCCCTCCGTGTCCCCATCGCCATCCCCCGCCGACGCGCTGATCGCCGCCGCCGGCATGCCCCCGGGGTCGACGCCCGACCCACAGCGGACCGTCGAGGTGGCGGCCATGCTCGTCGAGTTCGCCTCGGGGCTCGATCAGGCGGTGTGGAACACTTGGAAGGTCGTCGCGCCCGCCTCGCCCGTCAAGCGGGCCCAGCCGCTCAAGCAGACCATCGCCGCCGCGCTCGCGGATCCGGCGGCGGACAAGGCCCAGCTCAAGGCCGAGCTCGACCGCCTGCGGCAGCTCACCGCGGCCCTCGCCGCGGCGATCAATCAGGCGGGCCGACAGTTCGCCAAGGAGCAGGTCGAGCGGCTGGCGCCGTCGGAGATCGAGACGCTCGCAAAGATGTCCGGCGGCGGCCTCCTGACGGCCCACGAGACCAAGTGCTGGCGGAAGTACGTCGAGCTCACCGCCGGCCGCGACGCCTCGACGGTCCAGGGCGACCTGATGAAGGCCATCGCGATCTACACCGAGACGCTCCTGGGCCAGGCGTCGCACGCCGGGGGGCAGAGCCGATGAGCCGGACCCTGACAGACCTCTGCGAGCCGTTCTTTCAATACGTCTGCCGCCTGAACCGTGCCGCCCGCAAGGGCGCCGCCGTCCAGACCGGCGGCCAGGGACCGCCGGGCCCACAGGGCACCGGTCCCGACGCCACGGCGGTCAATCGCGACCTCAACGCCCTCCTCTCGGACATCCGCGCTGAGGCGGGCAAGGAGGGCAAGGCCGAGGCCTTCGCCAAGTCCGAAATCGTGCTCTGCTACTTCGCCGACTCGATGATCCGCCAGTCCACGCTCCCGTTCGCCCGATCCTGGCCCGGGCTGGCGGCCCAGCGTTCCCGCCCCGGTGGCGACGAGGAGTTCTTCGACGAGCTCGACGAGACGCTCCGCGACGCCTCGCCCGCCGCAGCCGAGCGGCTGGGGGTGTTCTACACCTGCCTGGGGCTGGGCTTCACGGGCTGGTACACCGGGCAGCACGACTTCCTCCGCAAGAAGATGCAGGAGGTCGCCAGCCGCCTCCGCGGCCAGATGGACGCCGATCTCTCGGCCCGCCTGTGCCCCGACGCGTACCAGAGCGTCAACACCGCCGACCTCGTGCAGCCCGCCTCGCGCTCGGTCGTGGGCGTGGTCGTCGCGCTGGTCGGGCTGGCCATCACGCTGGTGATCGTCAACTTCGCCGTCTACCTCGACCGTCGCGGCCAGATGAACAAGGCCCTGGAACGCATCATCCAGCACGACAAGACGGAAGGGGGCCCGCGATGACCGCGCTCGCACGCATCATCCGCGATCTCTCCCCGGGCGCCAAGATCGCCGCCCTGATCGCCACGGCGCTGCTGGTCTCGGGTGCAGTGGCGATGCTCGCGGGCGTGGTGGCCGGCGCCGCGATGCTCGCGGGCCTGTTCGTCGTCGCGCTATTGATGCTGACCTACGGCTTGATCCTCCAGTCGCTGCAGCGCAAGGCCGCCGCCCCGCTGGACCAGGGCCTGGCCTCCAACTGGGGCGCCGCGCCAATGGGCATCACCGAGCCGGCCCGCCGGGCCCGCCTGGACGACATGCGAAAGAGCTTCGAGAAGGGCCTCGAGACCTTCCGCCAGTCGGGCAAGAGCCTCTACGCGCTCCCGTGGTATCTGGTCGTCGGCGAGCCCGGCTCGGGCAAGACCGAGGCCATCCGCCACTCGAGCGTCGGCTTCCCCCCGGGCCTCAACGACCAGTACCAGGGCGTCGGCGGCACGCTCAACATGAACTGGTGGTTCACCAACCACGCCGTCATCCTCGACACCGCCGGCCGCCTGATCTTCGAGGAGGTCGAGCCCGGCACCACCACCGAGTGGCAGAGCTTCCTCAAGCTGCTTAAAAAGCACCGCCCCGGCTGCCCGGTCAACGGCATGCTGCTGGTCATCCCCGCCGAGAGCCTCATCCGCGACTCGGAGCAGGAGATCGCGACTAAGGCCGGCAAGATCGCCCAGCAGCTGGACATGATCCAGCGCTCGCTGGGCGTCCGCTTCCCCGTCTTCGTCGTCATCACCAAGGCCGACCTGATCAACGGCTTCCGCGAGTTCTTCGACAAGACCACCGACCCAGCTCTGCAGCACCAGATCTTCGGCTGGTCGAGCCCCGACGGCCTGGATGCCCCCTTCCGCCCGGAACTGGTCGAGGAGTATCTCCGCACCGTCCAGGGCCGCCTGGAGCGCCGCCGCCTGGGCATGCTCATCGACCCGGTGAACTCCGACGACGCCAAGAAGCGCCGCACCGATCAGGTCGACGCGCTCTACGCCTTCCCCGACTCGATCGTCCGCGTTGCGCCTCGCCTCCGCCAGTACCTCTCGACGATCTTCGTCGCCGGCGAGTGGGCCAGCAAGCCCCTGTTCCTCCGCGGCATCTACTTCACAAGCTCCATGCGAGAGGGAACAGCCTTGGACGCCGACCTCGCCGAGGCGTTGGGCGTCAGCGTCGAGAGCCTGCCCGAGGGCAAGGTCTGGGAGCGCGACAAGGCCTTCTTCCTCCGCGACCTGTTCATGAACAAGGTCTTCCGCGAGAAGGGCTTGGTCACTCCCGCCGCCAGCACCTCCAAGCTCCAGCGGGGCCGCGCGCTGGCCCTGCTGGGCACCGCCGCCGTCGGTGTGCTCGCCCTGGGCGCATTGACGCTCATCAGCACGCGCAGCCTCGGGCGCACGGTCGTGGGCCCCTCGACCTTCTGGTCAAGCGCCGCCGACGCCTATATCGCCACCGAGGTTCCCGCAGACAAGTCCCGCGGCACGGGCCCGCAGCTCATGCCCATCGTCTCGCAGGTCACCCTCTCCGACGAGGACTTCAAGTACCGCGGCTCGACGGGCGACGACGCACGCCCGCTCGCGACCGTCGTCGCGCCCGATGCCCGCAAGACCCGCGCCGGCTTCATGGCCGAGGCCCGCGACCGGGCCCAGGACACGCTCGAGGTTCCGCTGGCGTTCTATCCCGCCGCCATGACCGCCGGCGACACCGGCGGCGACATTCTCCGCGAGCAGCGACTCCGGGCCGCCCGAGCCCTCTTCGAGAGCTCGGTCCTCCGACCGCTGGTCGACGCCGCCAAGGTCCGGCTCAAGGCCGACGTCGAGAACAAGTCGTTCTCGCCCGAGGCCGCCGCGGCCCTGGCCCAGCTGGTCCGCCTCGAGGCCGCCATCACCCGCGGCCCCTCTCCCGCCCTCAAGCCGCTGGACCTCAAGCCGCTGCTTGAATACGCCGTCAAGGGCAACCAGACCATGGCCACCCCCGAGGCCCGCGAGGGCGCGGCCATGCTGGCCCAGCTCAACCAGGAACACTTCGCCGCCCCGGGCGTATGGCCCCCGGACACGATGAGGTCCCCGAGCTGGCCCCTCATCGCCGAGGCCGGCAAGCGCTTGTCCGAGTGGGCCCCGGCACACCAGAGCCCGCTCCTCGTCCCGGCGCTCGCGCAACTCGACGCGGAGTTCACGGCCCTCAAGGAAGCGGCGGCCGACCCCGCCCGCCCCGGCGGAGCAACGCCTCTGCCCGCCGACGTGCTAGACGCCGCCAGCGCCATCAAGCGACTGATCGATGCCGGCAAGTGACCGGGGCGTCCCCCGCGCCCGCCGGTCGGGTCTGCATCTCCGGATAGACTCGACCCCTCCCGCACCCACCGACCCGCCCCGAAACCCCACCGATTCCACGGAGAGCCACGCATTTCTTTCCTGTCGCGATTGCTCAAGGGTCACTCGGGCGCTAGCACGCCGCGGATCTTCTTAGGCGCCTTCGGCAAGCATCCGGGTTGGAACGATCACATCGACGACCAGGGCCTGGCCACCCCTGCCATGGTCGCGCTCAAGCAGATGCTCTATGTCGAGGGCATCACCGCCAGCATCCCCCGCTGGGACGCGCTGGAGCCCGCGCAGCGGCTCGACGAGTTCGGCCACCTGCTGCTCTGGCGCACCTCCGCCGGCGGCGGCAACGGATCGCCGACCCAGACCCTGATCGCGCGCCTCTGGTCGAGCGCCGACGGCAAGGGCCGCAGCAAGTATCCGATGGTCGCGCTCGTCCACGGCTCGGGCGTGAGCCTCGAGTTTCTCTTCCGCGTCGGCGTGCCCGAGCTCGAGGCCATCGAGGCCCGCTGCCGTGCAACGACATCCAGCGCCCAGGTCGTCTCGGCGCTCGACGCCTCCCGCACCGCGCTCCACGACCGTCTCGCTTCCGAGCCCGAGGCGGGGGCCGAGCAACCGGTCCCGCCCTCTTTCCTGGCGGACTTGGCCGCCCGCGAGCAGCTGGGCCCGGATCGCCAGGGCTTGATCCGTGTGCTCTATCAGCTCCAGCGAGAGGTCGGCGAGGCGCTCGCCGACGGCCCGATGGGCCCCGGCCCCGCCCGCGCACCCGCCCACGAACAGGCCCACCACTTCCGCGTGCCCGCCCTGGGCGACCAGGCGGCATCGCTCCGCGACTGGTCGACGCTGCTCCTGAGCATGCTCGGCGAGCGCGAGCCCATGCTGCTGGCCGCCCCCGCGTCGAGCCCGTGGGTCGATATCGTCCTGGGCCTTCCGGGCGCGGGCGACGTGTTCTGTCTCCGGGCCGGGGAGTCCATTATGCCGCGGGTCAGTGACATCCCGTACACCATCGAGCCGGAGTTCGTCCAAGGGGTCGACGCGTGGCTCTCGCGCCGCGCCGCCGGGTCCGCCCAAGCTGTCGGAGCCGCCGCCCGCCGCTCGGGCCGCCTCGCCGCGTTCGCCCTCGCGGCGGGCCTCGCCGCCGCGAGCCACCACCCTCAAGCTCTGGCGCAAACCCCAGACGATCCCGCCGCCACGTCCCCCGCGTCCGCACCCGCCGACCCGGCCCGCGACGCCATCGCCCTCGGGTCCGGCGGCGTTACCAGTTCCTCCGCGCTCGCCATCGCCTGGCGCCGGGCCCTGCCCCAGCTCCTGGCCATCCACGACGCCGGTGAGCCCGCGCGGGCCGCCGAGCTGGCCGGCAAGGTCCGCGAGCTGCTGGGCAAAATCGACGCGGGCATCCCCAAGGGTCTCGACACGGCCGACCTCCCGCCCTCGGAATGGCTCTCGGCGCTCAGCGAAGCCGCGGGAACTCGCCGCGAGCGCATCCTCCGCCAGATGGTCGACGCCTGGAAGGGCAACACCCCCGGCCCCGCCGACCCGCTTGTCGAGCAGCAGATCGTCGACGCCGCCACGGCCCACGCCCAGTGGCTCGCCCGCGCCGAGACCATGGCCTCGCAGCTTGCTCGCCTCGAGCGCGACCTCTCGCTGGCGTTCCCGCTGGACCAGCCGACGCCCGCCGGCACGCTCCGCCAGATCGCCGAACGCTGGGAGTCGGACGTGATCATGACCGACCCGATGGTCCGCGACGCCGCCCGCCCTCCCTTGGAGCGGGCCTCCAAGCTCGCCGCCGTCGAGCGGTCGACGGACGTTCTGGCCCTGGTCAACACCATCCTTTTTAGCGAACCGCCGGCCCCCGTCGAGCTTCGGCTCGCCGCTTGGCGTCGCCTGGCGAGCGTCCGCGCCGGTGGCGGCGGTGCCGCTTGGCCCGCCACGCCCGACGAGCTCAAGACCGAGGTCGCCTTCAAGGCGCCGCTCACGCTGGCGATCGAGTCGATCCCCGATCCCGCTCGCCGCTCGGCCCTGCTCGGGGAGCTCTCTGTTCAGCAGCGGGAGCGCTTCGAGCGGACGATCTCGGCCAGCACCGATGCCCCTGCGGTCGCCGCCGCGATCCAGCAGGCCCCGCAGCTGGGCGTGACGCAGGACCTTCTTTCCCCCCGCGTGAAGTTCAATCTCGCGCTCGTCGAGCTCAAGAGGCTCGTCGCCGATCCGGCCACAACCGACGCCCAGGCCCGCACCGGGGCGGAAAACTTTCTCGCTCAGGCCCGCGCCCTCCCGGGCGGAATCTCGTTCCTTGCCGATGCACAAGCCGTGCTCGTTCCGCTCTCGGGGATCCTCTCCGGCAAGGTCGTTCAGCCCGCCAGCCCCATCCCGCCCGACCTCGGCCCCGCGGGCACGGGGCTCTGGCGCTCGGTCGTTCAGGGCGATGTTGCCCGCTTCACGCCCATCCACCGCGGCCTGCCCGAGTTGGCTTTCGTCATGGTCCCCGCCGACGGCCAGTCGCGCGATGTGACGTTCGTCTCCACCACCGAAATCTCGGTGGGCGCCTTCGCCTCGATCGTCGCCGAGCTGTCAAGCCGCAAGCAGCTCGAACAGGTCCTCCCGCGCTTCGACCCCCTCACCGACCCGCGCCGCGGCGTGCGCACCTGGGAGTGGTCGGGCACCGTCGACGGCATCCCCGCGATCGTTCCGGCCGCCGACTGGCTCCCGCGCGATCCGACCGTCTCGCGCGAGGTCTACGCCCCGGGCCTGACGCCCCCCGCCCCGACCCGTGATCTTCCGATGGACCAGCTCTCTCCGGCCGCCGCCCTCTTCGCGGCCCGGCTGGTCAACTGCCGCCTGCCCACCCCGGGCGAGTGGCAGCGGGCCGCGACGACCTACGCGGCAAGGGCCCCCGAGCCCAACCTGCGCGACCAGACCTTCGCCCGCCAGTTCGCGTTCCTGAACGAGGCCCGCCTCGCCGGGGCCAAGGTCGCCGGGATCACCGACGCCGTGTTCCACCCCGCCGGAGTGCCCGGAGCCGGGGATGCCCAGGCCGCCCGGGACTTCGACGACCAGACGCTCTTCTTCCGCCCCGTCGCACCGTCCTCCCCAGCCCAAATGCCCGGACAGCCGGTCGAGGTCCGTGACCTGGTGGGCAATGTCGCGGAGTGGGTTGTTCTCCCAACCCCCGGGGATTTGCCGATGGCTCGGCCGCAAGCAGTGCTGGCGTACTTCGGCCCGCGGCAGGACGCGGTGCGGGTGATCGGGGGGTCGGCGCTGTCGAGCCCCGGGCTGGACCCGAGCGTGCCCCAGCCGGTGAGCTATGCAGACGCTTTGGAGGGCTATGCCGACGTGGGCTTCCGATTGGCGTTCACCGTCCCGGGGGCCGTGGCGGGAACGGGGATGGGGGTGGCGGCCCAGATTGATCGTCTGCTGACCCCAACGCCGATGCTGCCACCGAAGTAAGCGTTTACGCCGCTCCCCGACTTCGGGACGGGCGTATGTGGCTTGACGACTTGACGGTTCCAGAGCCCGCTGGGTATGTTCCTGCCCTACAACTACGCCCCCGAGGCCGTCGGAACATGCCGACATCGGTTTCGCCGGGGTTGGGGCGGTGTCGGGGGGCCAGAGCGGGGGGGGACATGCGGACCGACCAGGCGCAAAACGCCTGTTCGACAGCCGAAGGAGGCTGCATGCAGATGGTGTCTCGACGCGCCGCGACGTCTTTCAAACCCCGTCACATGCTCGCGCCCGTGGCGCTTCTGTCGCTGCTGGCCGGCACGCCGATCGGCTATGCCCAGTCCGTGGTGGGGGGCACGCCCGGGTCTCGCCCCGAGTCGGGCATCCCCGGTCGCCCGGCGACGCCGGCGCCCGATCCTGAAAACCTGCCCAAGGACGCGGCCAAGGAGGCCGGCAAGCCGGACTTCGCCCAGGCCCAGCCAAACTCGGGCCAGGACAAACCCAAGACCCCCGCGGAGATAGACCAGCAGCTCGCCGATTCGGGCGATCCCGAGGCGCCGAGCTACACGGTGTCGACGTTTGTGATCCGCTATGCGGTCGACCACCCGTCGCTACCGGCCATCGACGACCTTCTCAAGAAGAGTGTGCTTCTGGGCCAGACGGACAAGGGTCTGGTCGCGCCCGGCGGCGGGGTCGAGGTGGTGAGCACGACCGTCGAGGACATCTCGCTGGCCCCGCCGCAGCGGTGGTCGAGCCTGGCAATGCTCCGGGTTGCTCAAGCGATCGTGGCCGAGCTGAACGCGCGGGGCGTGGTGGGCGTGACGGTCGCGCCGGTTGAGACGGAGTTCGCCCCGGGCGAGCCGGGCGATCCGGAGTGGGGCAAGGACCTGCGGAAGGCCGGTCAGACGGCCGTCACGCTGCTGGTGCGGACGGGGTTTGTGACCGAGATGCGGACGCTGGCCTTCGGCGACCGGATCGACTCGGCCCAGCGGATCAACGCGCCGCAGCACGAGTGGATCCTGGCCAACTCGCCGGTGCAGGTCTCGCGGCCCGACGACGCCGAGCGGCGTGACGTTCTGCGGAAGGACCAGCTCGACGACTACGTGTTCCGCCTCAACCGGCACCCGGGGCGGCGCGTGGATCTAGCCGTCGCGGCGGGGCAGGACCCCGGCGGGATCGCGCTGGACTTCCTGATCAACGAGAACAAGCCCTGGCTGGCGTACATCCAGGTGTCCAACACGGGCACCAAGCAGACCCAGGAGTGGCGGCAGCGGTTCGGCTTCCAGCACAACCAGCTGACCGGGCACGACGACATCCTCACGCTCGACTTCGTGACGGCGGGTTTCCAGGACACCCACGCCGTCAGCGGGTCGTACGACACACCCATCGTCGGCGACTGGCTCCGGCTGAAGGGCTTCGCGTCCTACAGCACGTACAAGGCCTCGGACGTTGGCTTCCCGGGCCAGGATTTCCAGGGCGACGCGACGACCGTCGGCGGCGAGCTGGCGGCCAACGTGTTCCAGCGGCGCGAGCTGTTCATCGACGCGTTCGTGGGCCTGCGGTACCAGGACATCTCTGTCAAGAACGACCTCATCGGCACCGACGGTTCCGACGAGTTCCTGATCCCGACCATCGGGGCCCGGCTGGAGCGCGTCACCGAGCTCTCGGCAACCAATGCGTCGGTCGCCTTCGACTTCAATATCGAAGCCGTCGGCACCTCGCGTACCGACAGCGAGCTCCTTGGCCGGCTGAATCCCGACACCGACTTTGTGACCTTCTCCTGGGACTTCGGGCACTCGTTCTACCTCGACCCGCTGTTCTTCGGCTCCGGCTGGACGGACACCAGCCCGGGGGGCAACGCGACGCTGGCCCACGAGCTGGCTTTGGCCTTCCGCGGGCAGTACGCGTTCGACAACCGCCTGATCCCCAACTTCGAGCAGGTGCTCGGCGGCCTGTACACTGTTCGGGGCTATCCCGAGTCGGTCGCCGCGGGCGACAGCGTGGTTGTGATCTCGGGCGAGTACCGCTTCCACCTGCCCCAGGCCCTGGGCTATGACTCGAGCCCGGGCACGCTGTTTGGCGAGAACTTCCGGTACAAGCCCCAGGCGGCGTACGGGCGGGCCGACTGGGACCTGATTTTGAAGGGCTTCGTGGACGCCGGCAAGGTGTTCAACTCGAACAAGACCAGCTTCGAGCGGGACGACGAGCTCGTGGGCGCGGGCATCGGGCTGGAACTGCTGTTCAAGCAGAACCTGACGATCCGGGCCGACTACGGCTGGGCCCTGAAAGAAGTCCCCGGCGAGGTCAAGAGCGGCTCCAGCCGCTTGCACTTCGTCGCCACGCTGCTGTTCTAGGTCCCGAGGCCCCGCCGGGCTTGATTGGGTGGAGATCGCCCGGAGTTGCGCAGGCGGGCAACAGGGCCCGCGTATGGGCGAAGAGACTTGTGGGCTCCGTGGCAGTGACGCCTCGGGGTCGGATGCCGGATGAGCGGCGGTGCGGGGGTGGGGGGAGTGGCGGCTTGGGGAGGGTGCGTCGTCCCGTCGAGCGGGGCGGCGGGATCGGGCCAGAACGACCGTTGAACGGCGCCGGGCGGGATCCCGCCGGCGCTTGAGCAGCAGGGAGCCAGACATGTCCAGCAGCGTGCAGTCGTATTCCACCCGCCCCGGCCTCCGTGGTCGCGTGATCGGGCTGGGCATGGGCCAGTCGCGTTTCGTCGGTTCTGGCGTGGGGGTGCTGCTGTGCGCCTGTCTGCTTGCTCCGGCTACGAGGGCGATGGCGGCTCCCGAGGGCGCGAAGGTCAGGGCGGGCCAGGCCCGGATCGTGCAGCGGGGCAACACGACGATCATTCGGGCCGCGGACAGGACGATCATTGATTACTCGCGATTCGATCTCTCCAAGGGCGAGACGGTCCGGTTCGTGCAGCCCGGGTCGTCGGCCCGGGTGCTGAACCGGATCTCCGGCGAGGCCCCGACGCACATCGACGGCACCGTGCGGTCCAACGGCATCGTGTACTTCGCCAACCGGGCGGGCGTGGTCTTCGGGCCAAACTCGGTGCTCAACGTTGGCGGGCTGTACGCCGCGGCGGGCAACATCTCGGACAACGACTTCCAGCGGGGCAACAACCGGTTCACCGAGGTGAGCGGGTCGGTGATCAACCAGGGCGTGATCGACGCCCGCGTGGCCGCCCTGGTGGGCCAGCGGGTGCGCAACTCGGGCGTGATCAACGCGCCCGGGGGCCTGGTGGCGATGGTCGCGGGCAGCGATGTGGTGCTCTCGGAGCGCAACGGCAACTTCAGCGTGAAGGTCGACGCCGAGGCCCTGGGCGTCTCGCCCGAGGGCGGCGCGGGGGCCAGGCTCCCCGAGTCGATGCCCGGGGTTGAGAACAGCGGGCGGATCAACGCGGGGCGCGGCAAGGCGATGCTCGTCGCGGGAGATATGTACTCGCTGGCGGTGAAGAACTCCGGGACGATCCGCGGGCGGTCGATCAGTCTTGACGGCCGCGGGGCCGGGCGGGTCGAGGTATCGGGGCAGTTGAACGCCAGCAATCTCGGCCCGCGCCTGACGGGCGGGGAGATCGCCGTGACGGGCGAGTCGGTCGACGTCCGCGGGGCGACGATCGACGCCTCGGGCGTGCGGGGCGGCGGCAGCGTGCGCGTGGGCGGGGAATATCTAGGTGGAGCGGGGCTCCGCGCCGCGGACACGACCACGGTCGACGCCGCGGCGCGGATCAGCGCCGACGCGACGGTCAATGGCGACGGCGGCACGATCATCGTCTGGAGCGACAACCGCACCGACTTCTACGGCACGGCGACGGCCCGGGGCGGCGTGGCCTCGGGCGACGGCGGGCTGATCGAGACCTCGGGCAAAGTTACGCTGGATGTCCGCAACGCCGTGGTCCGGGCCGAGAGCCGCGCGGGCGGCGTCAACGGCCTGTGGCTGCTGGACCCGGTGAACGTCAACATCGAGGCGAATCCGACGGCGGGCATCAACACCACCGGCGGCCCGACGAACACCTACAGCCCCACCGGGGCGCCCACGCCGGCGATTGTCGACGTGGCCAGCGTCATCGCCGCGCTCGAGAGCGGGACCAACGTGACGATCACCACCGGCGGCGCGGGCTCGCCGGGCACGGACGCGGGCAACATCAACGTCAACGCCCCGATCGCGCTGAGCAACGCGCCCGGCGGCTCGCCGGCCAACCCCGTGCCGACGCTCACGCTGATCGCCAACAACAACATCACGGTCAACCAGTCGATCACGACCTCGGGGGCGGCGCTGCCCCTGAACGTCACGCTCAACGCCCAGGGGGGCGTGGACGTGGGCGCGAACATCACCACGGGCGGGGGCAACTTCGCCGCGTCGGGCACGAGCTTCGTCAACACCGGCACGATCACGACCGCCGGGGGCAACGCGCAGCTGACCTTCTCGGGCAACGTCAACGTCCGCGCGGCGATCGACGCCGCCGGCGGCGCGGGCTCGGGCTTCGCGCGGATCATCGCGGCGACGCTCAACGCGACCGGCGGCGCGGCCGAGGGCATCGACGCGGCGGTGACGGCGGGGAGCGGGGGCGTGCAGGTCCGGCCCTTCGCCGTGGGCGGGACGGTCAACGTCGCCACCGGCGCAGGCGGGCTGAACGTCTCCGAGATCGAGCTGGGCCTCCTGCGGTCGACCGGCGGCACGGTCGAGATCGGCCGCCCGGACGGCACGGGCCCGATCAACATCGGTGCGGCGACGTACTCGACGACCGCTGGCACCGGGCTGCGGTTCGTGGGCGGAGAGATCACGCTGGGCGGCACGCTGACGATCAACAACTCGGTCGACCTGACGCTCGGCTTTGCCGGCTCGTCGCTGGTCGACGGCAACGGGGCGACGCTGGACGTCGACGCGGCGGGCGCTGGCTTGCTGACGCTCGCGCTCAACGTCGCCGGAAACGTCGGCTCGTCGGGCACCCCCCTGAGCACCGACGTCGACGGCCTCAATGTGATCTCGGTGGCGGGCAACCTGTTCCTCGACAACGCGAGGGATTTGGCTACGGGCAGCACGAACGTCACGGGGAACATCCGGCTGCGCAACGGCGGGCAGATCACCTCGTCCGGGGCGTGGACCATCGGCGGAACGACCGAGCTTGTGACGCTCGACGACGCGGGCACCGACATCGTCCTCGGTAACGCGGGCAACTCGTTCGGCGGGGCCGTCACGCTTCGGTCGCGCCAAGCAACCGACGACACGCTGCTCTCGGCGGGCGACATCGTCCTTGTCTCCGGCGGCAATCTGGTCATCGGTCAGATCGAGAACAGCGGCGGCGGCTCGGTCGAGCTCCTTGCCAGCGGCAACATCACGCAGGCCGCCTCGACCAGCCTGGTGTTCGGCGGCGGCGGGCTGGACGTGCGGACCTCGGCCGCGGGCCAGTCGATCACGCTCGACCGCGTCGTTGCCAGCGGGGACGTGTTCGTTTCCACCTCGGGCGCGGGCTCGAACGTCTCGATCACCACGCTGAACAGCTCGGGCGTGGGCCTCACGCTCGGCACGGGCAGCGCTTCGGGCGGCTCGCTCATGCTCGTCTCGGGCGCGGGCAACCTCGTGCTGCCCAGCATGGTCGTGGGCGGTCCGGTCTCGCTGACGACCAGCGAGAGCAACGCGACGATCTCCACCGGCCTGATCTCCGGGACCAGCACCTTTACGCTCAACACCACCGGAGCGTCGGGCGACGCCACGCTGGATGTCGACGGGCCTGCCAACATCACCGCGGCCGTCGGCGGCCTGTTGAGCCTGAGTAGCGTTGGAAATCTTGACGTCACCTCGGCGCAGCTCCTGCGACTGAACACGAGCACCGCGACCGGCGGCGACGCGACCTTCACAGCGCCCGACATCGATATCGATGGCACCATCACGGCCCAGAACATAACGCTTCTCCCGGACGCCGACACCCGCACGGTCAACCTTGGCTCGGCCCCCGGGGCCGACTTTCAGCTCACGCTGGTCGAGCTGCAACTGCTAAGCGCCGGCACGGTCACCATCGGGCGGTCGACGGGCACCGGCACGATCGTCGTCAACCACCTGGGCGCTGAACTGAACCTCGCGTCCACGAACTACGACCTGATCATCCGGGGCGGGGCCCTGAGCTTCGACGACTCCTTGCGGCTTGCCGACGATCGCCGCCTCACCCTCCGTACGGCCGGAATCACCGGGCAGACCGCGATGGCGCCCGTTCTCTCGCCCGTCGGCGGTTCGCCCATGGCCGGGCCGGACGTGGTCATCGGCGGCTCGGCCGGCGAGCTGGTCATCGAGTCGACCGGGGCGGTCGACATGCTGACGGATGTGGCCCGGCTCGCCGCGAGCATCACCGGCGGCGGCAGCCTGTCCATCGAGAACCTCCGCGACCTGAGCGTGACGGCGATCGGCGGCGTGACCGGCATCAGCACCGACGGCGGCGGCATCACCCTGCTCAACACCGGGAACCTTTCGATCGAGGAGAACATCGCGTCCACTGGCGCGGGCTCACGGATCATCGCCCTGTCGAGCACCGACACGATCAGCTTCCTGAACGCCGCGGGCGTGACGGGCTCGACCGTCGGGCTCACCGCGACCAACAGCATCGTCGGCGACGGGAGCGCCAACGTCCGCGTCACGGGCAACGCGGTCACGCTGACGGCGTCCAATGGCGCGGTTGGCTCCGCCGCGGCACTCCGGACCGCTGCCAGCTCGTCGCTGACCGCCACC
>Ga0105044_10002468_pt1 | contig 25229 bp, 23 predicted proteins | sample MAT01_FD_78092 | JGI IMG/M metagenome (GOLD analysis project Ga0105044, IMG submission 78092) | Freshwater microbial communities from Lake Fryxell liftoff mats and glacier meltwater in Antarctica - MAT-01 | ecosystem: Environmental > Aquatic > Freshwater > Ice > Liftoff microbial mat | place... | reverse complement strand
GGGGCTTCCCGGCTTCGAGAGGTCACCGGTAGGGTTCGAGAGAGCGCCCGACCTCCCAAGAGCGATGGCACGCGCCAAACCCTCTCTGACCTCAGCAAACGTTGTGATTTCGACAACGGGTGGGCGCAGAGGGACTCGAACCCCCGACATCTGCCTTGTAAGGGCAGCGCTCTAGCCAACTGAGCTATGCGCCCGGAAGATCGCCACGATACTGCTGTGCCGCTCCTGACCTCGCACGGGTCCGCGCCCGACGCTGAGCGCAGGGGTACGTTGACATCTCCCGCAGAGGTTCCCCCTCGCCGCGGACTCCGAGGAGGGAGGTGGATGGCCATCGAATCCTTTGTCGACGAACGCGATGCTGTGCTGCGCAACCACCTCCGATCGCTCGCTGAGCTCCCGCTGCTCTCCGATGGCCAAGAACTTGCCGCCGCTGCGACCATGGCCGATGGCCGCTCCGCCGAGAACGAACTTGCGTCGATGGGAGGCCACGCCTCGGTCAACCTTGCCGACGCTGCAGACCTCGCTGAGCGAGTCCGCCAGGGCGAAGCCGCTCGAGCCCGACTCATCGGCTCCACCCGCCGCCTCGTCGTCTCCATCGCCCGACGCCACCCGTGCGATGCCGACACTGCCCGCGCCTTGATCACCGCAGGCGACGACGCGATCGGACGCGCCGCCGATCGCTACGACCCCACCGGCGGCCTGCCGTTCAGCTCCTTCGCCCGCTGGTGGGTGGAGCGGGCGATGCGAGAGGTCGACCGCCATCCGTCACAGGGCAATCGGAGCACCCTCGCTCCTGCCGACCCTGCGCTACTCACTGCGCTCGGGCACCTCCACCGCGAAGACACCCGTGTGGTCGAACTTCGTCTCGGCCTGCACGGCGGACCGGCACTCTCAGAGTTCGACACCGCCCGGGTGCTCGGCATCGAGGCCGACCAGGAGCACGAACTGGAAGAGCGGGCCGTGGCCAAGCTCCGCCACCCGTGCACGCCAGGAGACCTCACGCACCTCCGCCAACTCTGAACCCCGCAGCATCGCCGGTCGCTCGGGCCAGGGCGACGAGCGCGGCCGACGTTTCGTGCTGGAGCTCGGGGAGTTCACTCCGGGCAAACCAACGAGCCTCGAGAATTTCGGGCGAGCTGGGCGCCGCCAGATCCGGGTCTTCCCCAGCGGTTGGACGGGCCCGGTAGACGAGGTCGACACGCTGAGGGACAGCATCCACCACCACCTGCGGTTCTCCTACCAAGTCGATGGCCAGCCCGACCTCCTCGAGCACCTCGCGACGGGCGCCGTCGACGGCATCTTCGCCACGCTGCAACAGCCCACCGGGAACACCCCAGCGCTGCCGATAGACGTGGCGGACCAACAGCAAGCGCCCGTCGTCGCGTTCGATGAAGCACATCGCCCCCACCGTGAACGACGGCGCCAACGTGCGAACGGCCCGACGACGAGCCCAGTTGGGCAGCCGCTGATAGGCCCGCAGCAGTGAAAGATGGAGCTGGTCACGCACAGGCCGAGCCTACGGGAGCAACTCCTGGGTCCACCGTGCGCCATGTTTTGGGTGCAGCGCAGCCAGCGCCGTGGCCAGCCCGGGTGAAGCCCCCGCCACCGGGATCCGTCGATCGCCGTGCTCCAGGGCCAGGAGCGAACGACCGCCGGCATCCACCACCGTGGCGCCAGCCTCGGTGCACACCAGCGCCCCACCCAGGTAGTCCCACGAACCAAGCTCGTCGGTGGTGGCATCGAGGTACCCATCGAGCGTGCCATCGGCCACCGCGCACAAGTCGAGCGCGGCGGCGCCGAACGCCCGGTACTGCGCCCAGCCGCCGTGACCATCGGGGACGCCGTTGAGCCCGACGATGGCTTCGCCCAGCACGCTGGCGCCCGACGCGCGGATCGGTTCTCCATCACGCCACGCGCCCGCTCCCCGGATCGCCGTGAAACGGTTGGCGTGGCGCAGGTCGACCACCAACGCTGCGACCGGTCCGTGAGCATCCACCGCGCACAAGCTCGTCGCCCACCAGCCCATGCGCCGAGAAGCGTTGGTGGACCCGTCGAGTGGGTCGAGCACCACCGTGATCGGGCGATCGATCCCCCGTCGTCCGCTCTCTTCGCTGAGCACCCCCAAGCCGGCGGCATCGAGCACCGCAATGGCAGCCGCGTCGGCGGCGAGGTCACTGTGGTGCTGGCCCGGACGGGTCCCCGCCTCGCCCCAGTCGCTGGTGGCGGCCAGCGCATCCGCCACCGCGGCGGCCGCATCAGCGAGCACGGCGAGCAGAGAACGATCATCGTGTCCCGCGGCGCCCATGCCAACGGACGGTAGCGGCCGTGTGCGATTACGACCTGACGTGGCAGGCTGGTTTCCTCATCCCCCGACCTGGAGCACCTGTGGCGGTCATCGACATTGCCGGATTCATCGCCGATCTGAAAGATCACGCCGTCGACCACGGCTTCCATGTGCACGACGAACGGCACTTCGTGGAGACCTATTCCTTGCGCCAAGCGTGGGAGGTCGACCTCCATCCCGAAGATGCCTGCGGCGGACCGCTCGATCTCCACCTGGCGCTCGAGATCGACCCCCGGGTCCTGCTCTCGTTCGAAGATGTGGTGCTCGAACTCGAAGAAGCGGACGACGACACCGACCCGCCCGACGTGTTCCGGTTTCCCCTGCACTTCAACTGGGGCCTTCCCCCGCTCCCGTTCGGCCCCGACCTCTTGGTGCTGGCCACCGACTTGGCCGGCGTTGGCGGGCCAGACCTTCCCCTCGAGGTGTCGGCCATCGACTCGTTCGCGTCGGTCACCGATGGCGCCGACCGGACGGTGAGCATCGTCGCCAAGGTCGAGGTCTCGCTGTCACAGGTGTACCTCGGCCAACAAGATCTGCTGTGCGAGATCCTCGACCGCTGCCACCAGGTCAGTGCCTATCTGCTCGACGGCGCTCCAGCATGGCTCGGCGACTGATCGCCCTGCAGCAACGACCTGGCTGAACAACGAACGGTGGACGCCGCGCCAGCGGGTCCACACCGAAACGGGCCAATCCACACGCATAACCCTCGCACCAGGTCGGACCATGCTTCGACCGCTTGAGTCCCACCGCTGGGGCAGAGTGCCACCTTTTTGACAGAGTGCCACCGTCGCTTCGGATGGCATGTGGGAGTTGCTCGGTCCGGGCGTCGAGGTGTTGCCCTTCCGGTAGCGACCACCACGCCGAGATCGAGGCCTGGAGGGCTGTGATCGGTGCCCGGGACCGGCGCTGGTCACCCTGAGGGTGGCGAGGTCCGGCTTTGGATGATTTCCTGAGGTGACTTACGTCAGCCTCGGACTCGTGGGGCGGGTGGGGATCGAACCCACAACCTAGGGATTATGAGTCCCCTGCTCTAACCATTGAGCTACCGCCCCGCCGAGATCATGCCAGCCCTATGCCTGTCATCTCGCGTTCAGCCGTCGGCGAGGCGGGCTGACAGCATCAGATCCTGGTCGGCAAGCATGTCCTCGAGGAGTACCAATCGCTCGGCGGGCCCGGGGGCGGCAAGGACGCGCTGGCGGTCGAGCGAACCGAAGGGGCCCAGCACGGCGATCTGGAAGGTGCCGAGTCCTGGGTCGTCGCTGAGTTCCACCATCGGCGAACCCTCCATACCCAGCTCCACGGCCATTGCCAGCACCCGCCGGAGTGCCGCCACTTGCTGCGCGTAGGCCGCAACCACATCCTCTGAGGCGCCCCCATCGGGATCGGGCCAGTCCTCCACGACGGCACGGGGGTACAGATCATCGGGCAGCCATTCAGTGATGCGGACGCGGCGGGTGCCGATGGCGATGACCCCCCAGCGGCCGTCCTCGAACTCCTCGGCCTGGGCGATTTCGGCGATCGTGCCGGCCATGGCCCGGATGTCGCCACCACCGACCTCGCTCCCCCGCTCGATCAACGCCACGCCGAACTCGCGCTCTGCCGCCAGGCAGTCGCGCACCATCGCCCGATACCGCTCCTCGAAGACGTGCAGAGGCAGCACCATCCCCGGTAGCAGGACCGAGCCGAGCGGGAACATCGGACGAATGGGCACGGTGGGGAACCTACCCACGCGGCGCAGCCCTACGCCCAAACGGACGAACGCCGGCCCAACGGACCGGCGCTCGCACTGGCTCGGAGGGTGGGGCTCGAACCCACGACCCGCTGATTAACAGTCAGCTGCTCTGCCAGCTGAGCTACCTCCGAAGGCGAGGGGTCAACCTAGCAGCGACGGGTTCAGGCGACGAACCCCGAAACGGCCGATAGACCGACCGCTCAATCCCCGTCGAGGTAGTCGCGCAGCTTCTGGCTGCGGTTCGGGTTCCGGAGCTTCGCCAGCGTCTTGGCCTCGATCTGGCGGATCCGTTCCCTGGTCACCCCGAACTCCTTGCCCACCTCCTCGAGCGTGCGGGCCTGGCCGTCATCGAGGCCAAAGCGCAGCCGCACGACCTCCTTCTCGCGGTCGCTCAGCTCCGACAGCGCCTCGACCACGGCCTTGCCCAGCATGTTGCGGGCGGCCATTTCGGCGGGGGCATCGGCCTGCGTGTCCTCGATGAAATCCGAGAGCTGCGAGTCGTCGGTCTCACCCACCGGCGAGTCGAGCGACAGCGGATCCTGGGAGATCCGCATGATCTCGCGAACCCGTTCCGCGGTCATGTCGACCTTCGCCGCCAGCTCGTCGACCGTCGGCTCTCGCTCGAGGTCCTGCATCATCTGGCGCTGGATGCGGTGGACCTTGTTGATGGACTCGACCATGTGTACCGGGATGCGGATGGTGCGGGCCTGATCGGCGATGGCTCGGGTGATGGCCTGTCGAATCCACCACGTGGCATAGGTCGAGAACTTGAAGCCCTTCGTGTAGTCGAACTTCTCGACCGCACGCATCAGCCCCAGGTTCCCCTCCTGGATCAGATCCAGCAGGTGCATACCGCGGCCGACGTACCGCTTGGCGATGGACACGACGAGTCGAAGGTTGGCCTGGATCAGGTCGCTCTTGGCCCGCTCGCCGTCTCTCGACGTGCGCTCCAGACGGCGCCGAGCGGCCAGGTCGAGCTCGACGATGCGACCAGCGGCCTCGAGCTCGGCCAAGCGCACGGCGGCTTGGCCACCCGCTTCGATCCGACGGGCAAGGGTGACCTCTTCCATGCCGGTCAACAGCGGCACGCGCCCGATCTCTTTGAGGTAGACCCGCACCGGATCTGCGCTGCCGCTGCTATTGCGGTCGGCACTGATCCGTGACGGCTTCACCAGCTTGAGCCGGCGGCGGGGGGCGTCGTCGCCCTCGTCGGCCGCAAGGTCGATGCCGCCAAGCGGATTGGCCAACACCTCGTCGACGTGGACCGCGGCATCTTTGGCCGCCTGGGCCTCGAGCTCTGCTGCCGCGTTGAGAAGGTCGGCCTCCTCGTCGAGGCGGATGCCACGTTCCTTGAGCAAGGCGCGGATCGCGTCAAGCTCGCGATCGAAGTGTTCGACGTCGATCTCGACGACTTCGCACACCTGGGCTTGGGTGACGGTGTGGGAGCCATCGTCCTTGGCCCGCTGGATCAGCTCGTCCCACGCCGTGGCGTCGGTGGTGGGGAGCGCAGCCATGTCGTTCATGCGTTTCCCTCTCCCCCGTTCACGAGCCACGCTAGCAACTCATCTTCGCCCATCCGATCGGGAGGTGCATCCGGCCCCACCGATTCAATCCGGTGCTTCAGCCATCCGATGGTCTGGGCATAGGTCGCGAAGTCTTCAGCCGTGCGCGACGCGACGTGCAGGCGGTCGAGTTCGCGCAGGGCCAGGTCTCGGAGCAAGAGGCGGCGCACATCTTCCGGCTCAGCCGGGGTCTCCTCCACGGCCAGGCGAGACAGCAACTCACCGACCAGCGGATCGGCGTCCTCGACGGCACCGTGGAGGTCGCCATCGGCATCGACCAACGCGGCCAGCGCGGCCCGGTGCAACGGCTCGTCGAACAGCACCGGGTGCAGGAGGGGCAGGACGGCGGTGGGCTCTGCGATCGCCAGGCGCAGCGCCTCGGTCTCGGGCGTATCGGCACGAGCAACGCGTCGGCGCTCCGGTGCCACCCGCACACGCGGACGAGTGCTGCCCGAGCGCAGCGAGGAGCGCAGGCGGTCCGGGTCGAGGTTGCAGCGCTCGCCGATGGTCATCACGTACTGGTCCCGGACGAACTCGTTCGGGTGCTCCCGCACGGCGGCGAGGGCCGTCTCGGCCGCCCGCCCCCGACCTTCAGGTGTCCGGAGATCGGCGGCGGCGAGGATCCGATCGATGCGGAACCCGAGGAAGGGCTGGGCGTTGGCGACCGATGCACGCAAGGCGTCGGGGTCTGAACGCGCCAGGTCTGCCGGGTCGCCCCCCGGCGGGAGGGCGGCCACGGCCACCTCGACCTCGTGCTTGCGCTCCCACTCGTACACCCGGTCGGCAGCAGCCTGACCGGCGGCATCGGGGTCGAAGGCGAGCACCAACCGGGGTGCGAAGCGCTGGATGGTCCGCACGTGCTCATCGGTCAGCGCCGTCCCACAGGTGGCCACCGCCCGGTTCAGGCCAACCGCTGCGAACCCGATCACATCGGTGTAGCCCTCACAGATGATCACCTCGTTGGCGCGCACCGCTTCGTCCTTGGCCCAGTTGAGCCCGTAGAGCACCTTGCTCTTGCGGTACAGCGACGTCTCCGGCGTGTTTTGATACTTGGGAGGACGGCCGCCGGGCATCATCCGCCCGCCAAAGCCGATGGCATCGCCCTGCACGTCGAAGATCGGGAAGAGCACCCGCGCTCGGAAGAAGTCGTTGGTGCCACCCCGCTTGCTCTCGCGTCCCAGACCGGCGTCGCGCAGCACCTTGGGCGAGAACGGGAGCGCCTTCACGAGCTGGTCCCAGTCATCGGGAGCCCACCCGATCTTGTATTGGCGCACCCGGTCGCCGTCGAACCCACGCTCGCGCAGGTAGCCGCGGGCGGCGCCGGCATCGGGCGAGGTGAGGAGGCGATCGTGGTACCAGTCCACCGCCGCCGCCATCGCCTTGCGCAGCTTGCCCCGCGCTTCACGCCGTTCGCCTTCGTTGCGATCGGTGTAGCGAAGGGCGATGCCGGTCTTCGACGCCAGGAACTCGACCGCACCCTGGAAGTCGAGGTGGTCCATGTCGCGAACGAACGAGATCACATCCCCCTTGGCCTGACACCCGAAGCAGTAGAAGACGCCCTTGTCGGGGTTGACCGAAAACGATGGGCTCTTCTCACCGTGGAACGGACACAGGCCGCTCCAGTTGGCCCCCGTCTTCTTCAACTGGGTGTGCGCCGAGACGATCGCCACGATGTCCGCGGTGTCGCGAACCCGCTGGACGTCCTCGTCGAGGATGCCCATCAGTTCGCGCCCCCCCACCCAGCGGGAGCGGGGTGAGACAGCAACGACATGCGCCGGACGGTACCAGCGTGGCGGACCGCTTCGTCTGGGAGATCAGACCGGCACGTCTCGCTTCTCGGCGATGAGCGACGAGACGATCGTCACCGTGAGGATGGCGAAGATGACCCCGAGCGACAAGAAGGTCGGGAAGTGGAAATCCGCAGAGGGCCACTCGAACTGCTCGGCGCTGAAGGTGAGCAACATCTTGACGCCGACGAAGCCCAAGATCGCACCGAGGCCGTAGTGCAGGTAGCGGAATCTGTCCTGCATGCCACCCAAGAGGAAGTAGAGCGCCCGCAGACCCAAGATGGCGAAGGCATTGGAGCTGAAGACGATGAAGGGCTCGTTCGCTACGCCGAAGATGGCGGGCACCGAGTCGACGGCGAAGACCACATCGGTGGTCTCGATCATCACCAGCACGGCGAAGAGCGGTGTCGCCAAGCGCCTTCCGTTCTGAACGGTGAAGAGCTTCTGGCCGTCGAGCTTGTCCGTAGACGGCACCAACTTGCGCACTGCCCGAAAGACAATGCTCTTGTCGGGGTCGACCTCGGTCTCTTCCTGGAACGCCAACTTGTACGCCGAGTAAAGGAGGATGACGCCGAAGACAGCCAGTGTGACGGTGAACTTCTCGATCAATGCCGACCCGGTAAAGATGAAGATCGCCCGCAGCACCAGCGCACCGAAGATGCCCCAGAAAAGTACCCGGAACTGGTACATCTTCGGCACGGCGAAGTACGTGAAGATCACCGCCCACACGAAGACATTGTCGACCGACAGGCTCTTTTCGAGCAGGAACCCAGAGATGTACTCGCCAGCCGCCTTGGCACCGACGTCGACACCGTGCACCCCGTTGGGGCTGATCCCCGAGGTCTTCCCGATGTAGTAGATGACGCCGGTGAACGCGACGCCGATCGAGATCCAGATGGCAGACTCGATGGCCGCTTCCTTGAAGTGGATCTCGTGGGGCTCGCGGTGCACCAACAAGAGGTCCGTCACCAACAAGGTGGTGATGAAGGCGAGGAGCGCCCCCCACGCCCAAAGATGGATGTCGAGGTCCACGAAGCGGGCGCTGGTATCTCCGGTGGCAAGCAGGAAAGCGTTCATGGGTCAGGTGTCTCCGGCTGATCGAAAGATCGAGGGCCGCTCAGCCGGAAGACTCTACGGACCGGCACCCCCTGCCAGGATGCATCGGGCCCGCTCAGAGGTCGAGCTTGGCGCGGACCACGTCGACGATCTCATCGAGCGGGACGCGCTCTTGTTCCATCGAGTCGCGGTCGCGCACGGTCACGGCGTGGTCGTCGACGGACTCGAAGTCGAACGTGATGCACAGCGGGGTCCCCAGCTCGTCTTGGCGGCGATAGCGCTTGCCGATGTTCTGGGTCTCGTCGTAGTCGCACATGAAGTGCGGTTGCAGCCGTGCGAGCAACTCCTGGGCCGGGCCGGTGAGCTCGGGCTTCTTCGACAGCGGGAGTACCGCCAGCTTGTACGGCGCCAGGCGAGGATGCAGGCGCAGCACCGTGCGGGTCTCGCCTCGCACCTCTTCCTCGTCGTAGGCGGCCATGAGAAACGCCATCATCGTGCGGGTGGCTCCGGCAGCCGGTTCGATCACGTGGGGCGTGTACCGCTCTCCCGAGGTCGGGTCGAAGTAGTCGAGCTTTTCGCCCGATGCGTTGGCGTGGGCCGTGAGGTCGAAGCTGCCGCGGTTGGCAATGCCCTCGAGCTCATCCCATCCCCAGGGGAACAAGAACTCCACATCGGCGGTGCCCGACGAATAATGGCTGAGCTCATCAGCCTCGTGGTCGCGCAGGCGCAACAGCTCGGGAGGCATGCCCAAATCGAGGTACCACTGGAACCGCTCGTTGCGCCAGTACTGGTACCACTCCTCGGCTTCGTCCGGCGGCACGAAGAACTCCATCTCCATCTGCTCGAACTCACGGGTGCGGAACACGAAGTTGCCCGGCGTGATCTCGTTGCGGAACGACTTGCCGATCTGCGCGATGCCGAACGGTGGCTTCTTGCGGCTGGTCTGCAACACGTTGGAGAAGTTGGTGAACATGCCCTGGGCCGTCTCCGGGCGCAGGAAGACCTCGTGGCCCGAGCCTTCGACCGGGCCGGCGTGGGTCTTGAACATGAGGTTGAAGTTGCGGGCCTCGGTGAACGAGTTCTGGGCCCCGCAGTTCGGGCAGGTCTCGGGGTCGTCGAGCTTGTCGAGCCGGAACCGTTCGTTGCAGCTCTTGCAGTCCACCAGCGGGTCGGTGAAGTTCGCGAGGTGACCCGAGGCCTCCCACACCTGGGGGGGCGACAAGATGGCAGCATCGAGTCCCAGCACGTCGTGGCGCAGCTGCACCATGGACCGCCACCACGCATCCTTCACGTTGCGCAACAACAGCACGCCGATGGGCCCGTAGTCGTAGGTGGACCGAAACCCGCCGTAGATCTCTGAGGACGGGAACACGAACCCGCGTCGCTTCGTGAGGTTCACAACTTTGTCGAACAGGGAGGGGTCGGCGGCGGCGGTTGACATGAGGGGTCACGTTAGTGGTGAGGGCCACCATGGCCCGTGGCCAGTTCCCCACCCTCACCGCGGCCTGTCAGTAGGGTGCGGTCGTGACCGCATACGCCCCTCCCTCGGCCGATCCGACCGACGTCGTCGGCCGCCGCATCCTCGCCTTCGTCATCGACCTCGTCATCATGGCCATCGCCGCAGTCGCCATGATCGTGCCGCTGTTCCAGTCGACGTCGGTCACCGAGTCGACTGAGGTCGCCCGGTGTGCGGCCTTCGACACCAGCGCCGGGAACGAGGACAGCCGACGGGCGGTGGATTCGGACCTCTGCATCGAGATCAACGACGAGGTCGTGTACATCCCCGCAGGCGACGAGCGCACCTTCACACAACAGGTGTACGGCATCGGCTTCGGGCTCCAGGCACTCAACCTGATCTTGATCCAGGGCCTGGTCGGTGCGTCCATCGGCAAGATGGTCGTGGGGCTACGGGTAATTCGCGAGGACGGCACCAAGGCCGGACTCGGCTGGGCGCTACTGCGCTACGTGGTGCTCCTCATCGATTCGTTCTGTTGCTTCCTTCCCGGGCTCGCCCTCGTCTTCAGCACCAAGGGCCACCGTCGCCTCGGCGACATGTTGGCTTCCACATTCGTGGTTCGGTCATCCCAGGTCGGCACCCCACCCCAGGTCCCGGGCGTCACGGCCCCGGTCGGGTCAGGACTGGCGGCGGGCGGGTGGCCTGGCGCACCCATGGCGCCTGGCGCGCCGGGCTGGTCCGCGCCCCCGGCCACTGCCCCATCGGGCGATGCGCCCACCTGGGACGATGCCCGCAGCACCTACATCCAGTACGACCGAGATCGTGGCGAATGGATGGAGTGGGACGCCGGCACCGGCCAGTGGATTCCCATCAGCCAGTAACGCCGCTACTCCAGCAGGCCGACCGACCGAAGCCTGCGCTCCAGGTGGTGTTCCATGGTGCGCGTGGCCAATTGATCGACCTCGTGGGTTGCCGGAGAGGCAGGCTCCTGCAACGCAGATGAGAGCCGTCCACCCAAGATGTCCTGCAGGATCCGGACGCCCTCGGGTGAGATCCGGGTCCCCCGCCGGTGCTCGGTGCACAGCAGCCCGCCCTCCTCTGGGTCAAAGGCAATGAGGCCCTCGGTCGCCTCGCAGGACGCGCAGTGGTCCACCACCGGGCGGAAGCCCTCGAGTGCCAGTGCCTTCCAGTGGAACCCGGCCACCACCAACGCGCTGTTGCGAGCGTCGAGGGTGCGTAAAGCGCCGAGCAGCATGCGGAACAGGTCCGGGTTGGGCTCGCGTTCGAGCGACAACTGGTCGACGGCCTCGAGCAGCGTCACGGCCCGGGTGAGGCGGTCGAGATCCTCACGTATGGCCTTGAAGTGGTCGACGGACTCCGCTTGGGTGACGATGTCGAGCTCCCGGCCTTCGTAGAGCTGCAGCGCCACGTGGCTGATGGGCTCGAGCCGGCCACCGAACTTCGACTTCGTCTTGCGAACACCCTTCGCGACGGCGCGCACCTTGCCGTGGCGCTCGGTCATGAACGAAATGATGCGGTCGGCCTCGCCCAGCTTGTAGGTACGCAGCACGATCCCGTGATCGCGATAGAGCGACACGGTGCCCGGCCCTAGCTCGAGGAGATGGCACCGAAGCGCCGCTCGCGCGCCTGGTACTCGCGGATGGCATCGGCCAGGTGCTGCTTGCGGAAGTCCGGCCACAACACCTCGGTGAAGACCAGCTCGCTGTAGGCCAGCTCCCACAGCAGGTAGTTGGAGATGCGGAACTCGCCCGACGTGCGCACCATCAACTCCGGGTCGGGCATCGAGGGGTCATACAAGCGATCGTGAATGGACTTCTCGGTGATCTTGTCGGGCTTGACGCCATCGGCCACAAGCTGCTTGACCGCATCGATGATCTCGGCCCGACCTCCGTAGTTGAAGGCAACGGTGAAGGTGAGCCCCGTGTTGTCCTTGGTGAGATCGGTGGCCCAGTCGATCCGCCCGGCCACACCCCTGGGTACGCGCCAATCGCGTCGCCCGATGAACTGGATGCGCACGTTGCGAGAGTGGAGGTCTTCGGCGTGTCGGTCGAGGATGCCCTTGTTGAACCCCATGAGGTACCGGACCTCATCGGCTGGACGCTTCCAGTTCTCGGTGCTGAACGCGTACACGGTGAACCAGCCGAGCCCGAGCTCGATGGCCCCGTCGACCGCATCGAAGAGGGCCTCCTCGCCGGCGGCGTGACCCTCCGTGCGCTTGAGCCCCCGCTGGGTGGCCCATCGACCGTTTCCGTCCATCACCGCGGCGACGTGACGAGGGATTCGGTTCATGTCGATGCCGGTCAGGTCCACGTTTCGCAACCTACCGCCCGATCGTCACCCACTGGGGCCACCGCCCTCTACCGTTCCCAGCGCCGGTCTGACCCCGACCGTTTGCGGGAACCGAACCCTTGACGCAACGAGGATGCCCACATTGAAGGACAAGCTGGAAGCCCTTCGACGACGATGGCCCTGGCTCGACCGAGCCCTCCAGGTCCACGAGCGCGTCGACGAGATCAACGGCGGCTTCGTGGCAGCGGCCATCAACGTGTCGGTTTTCATCGCGCTGTTCCCGCTGCTGCTGGTTGCCATCGCCGTCGTTGGGTTCGTGGCGGCCGGGGACGACACGGTGGCACCCCGCCTCATCGCCAACCTGGGACTCACCGGGGCAGCAGCAGACGCGCTGACGGGTGCCATCGAGCGAGCGGCCAACAGCAGACGGGCGGCTTCGGTCATCGGCCTGGTGGGCCTCGCCTGGTCAGGGTCGGGGGTGGCGGTGGCGCTCCAGCAGGGTGTCCGACTCCCCTGGCAGGAACGGACCGAGGGGGTCAAGGACCGCTTGTTGGGCATGATCTGGTTGGTGGTGGCCGGGCTCGGCTTCGCCGCGGCGCTGGCGCTGAGTGGCGTGCTGAACTTCCTCCCCGATGGGGTACCGGTGGTGATCGCGTCCACCATGTCGATCCTGCTGGGGCTCGTCATCGGTGTCGGGCTTTTCTTGTGGATGTTCTGGGGCTTGGGCACGCGCCGGGTCGGCTGGCGAGACCTCCTCCCCGGCGCCATCGTGGCTGCGGTGGGGTTTGAGGTCCTCAAGCTTGCGGGCACGCTCTGGGTGCCCCAGCTCGTCCGCTCGTCCTCTGCGCTCTACGGGTCGATCGGGATCGTGTTCGCCATCTTGGCCTGGCTGGCGTTGTTTGCCCGCCTGGTCGTGTATTCGTCCGCCCTGAACGCGGTCCGATTCGAGGCCCGCGAAGGGTCGATCGAGGTTCCGATCCATGTGCCCCGCATTCCCGGCCGCCGCCCGGTTGCGGCCACGCGAGGCGGACTCATGGTCGACGCGACCGACGACGCACCCAGGGTGCCAAGCCGTACCTGACCGGGCCGGTACCCTCGCCCGGTGCCCGCTCCAGATCGTGCCGTCGCTGCTTTGGCCAAGCTGGCAGCTGCCGTTCCCGGCGGCGAGCGGCGAGAACCCCAAGATCAGATGGCCGCTGCAGTGGCCACCGCCATCGGAACCGGCAAGCACCTCATGGCCCAGGCCGGTACCGGGACGGGCAAGAGCTGGGCCTACCTGGTGCCCGCCATCTTGTCGGGGAAGCGCACCGTCGTCGCCACCGCCACCAAAGCCCTGCAGGACCAGTTGGCGGGCAAGGACCTGCCGTTCCTAGCCGAGCACCTCGACACCCCCTTCGAGTTCGCCGTGCTCAAGGGTCGATCGAACTACGTCTGCCGCCAGCGGCTGGTCGAGATTTCAGGCAGCGGCCAGTTGGCACTTGACGGTCTGGCCGATCGGGCCTCGCCCTCCGAACTCTCAGCCCTCAAGCTTTGGGCAGCCAGCACGCCATCGGGCGATCGAGCGGAACTGCCGACGGAGCCATCTCCCCAGGCGTGGGCCGCCGTCAGCGTGTCAGCGCAGGAGTGCCCCGGCGCCAAGAAGTGCCCGAGTGGCGAGTCGTGCTTCGCCGAAGCCGCTCGCCGACGAGCGGGCAATGCCGACGTGATCGTCGTGAACCTGCACCTGCTCGGCCTCGACCTGGCTACCGACGGCGCAATCCTCCCCGAGCACCAGCTCGTGGTGGTCGACGAGGCCCATCAACTCGAAGACATCATCTCGGACACGTCGGGCTACGAACTGGGCGCTGGACGCTTCCAGAACCTGGCGCGTTCGGTGCGATCGATCCTCGAGGATCCGGGCACCGTCGATGATGTCGAGTCCTCGGCCTCGCTGCTCATCGAGGTCCTGGCCGATCACGTGGGGCGACGACTGAAGGGTGCGCTGCCCATCGAGATCGCCGATGCCCTGGCCCTCATCCGTGCTCGCCTCGACCGCGTGGCAACTTCGCTGCGGGCCATCCCCGACGACGCCTCCGATGATGTGCGCACGCGCAAAGACCGCGCCGTGCAACTCACCAATGCGGTGATGGTGGATGTGATGGGCGCCTCAGAGATACCAGCAACCTCGGTGGCCTGGGTCGAGGGGCCTGAGCACAGTCCGCGTCTTTGCATTGCGCCGCTCGACGTGTCGGCGTTGCTCGAGGAACGGCTCTGGTCCGCCACGACCACCGTGTTGACCAGTGCCACGCTGCCTTCGGGCATGGCGGAACGCGTCGGCCTCGCGCCTGAAGCCCACGATCTGCTCGACGTGGGCAGCCCGTTCGACTACTCCACCAACGGGCTGCTGTACTGCGCCGCCCACCTACCCGATCCCCGCACCGAGGCCTTCGATCGGGCGGTGCACGAGGAGTTGATCGCGCTCATCGGCGCGGCCGGTGGTCGGACCCTTGCGCTGTTCACCTCGTACCGGGCCATGGATGCGGCCATCGAGGCCGTTCGGGGCAAGGTGCCCGGCCCCGTGCTCTCGCAGCGAGAGCTGCCCAAGCCCGCGCTCGTCGCCGCCTTCACCGGCGACGAGTCCGCCAGCCTGTTCGCCACCATGGGGTTCTGGCAGGGCATCGACGTGCCAGGACGGACGCTCTCGCTGCTCACCATCGATCGCCTTCCGTTCCCGCGACCCGACGAACCGTTGCTGCAAGCACGCAGGGACCAGGCTCGTGCCGATGCCTTCCGCCTGATCGACCTTCCTCGGGCGGCGATGATGCTGGCGCAGGGGGTGGGCCGGCTCATCCGATCCGCCGAAGACCGCGGTGTGGTCGCCATCTTCGACCCCCGCCTGGCCACCGCCAAGCGCTACCGGTGGGACCTCGTGAATGGGCTACCGCCGTTTCCGAGGACGAAGCAGCGGGCCGAAGCCGAGGCCTTCCTTCGCACCATTGCTGCGCAGGACTGACGTCAGTACCCGAGACGCTCCAGCGCTCGGGGGCGCCGCTGCCAGTCCTTGTCGACCTTCACGAACAGTTCGATGAAGGCGCCCGGCGCCAGCTGCGCCCGCACTCGAGTGCCGACCTCTTTGAGCACGGCACCCTTCTTCCCGATGACGATGCCCTTCTGGGAATCGCGCTCCACCAGGATCTCCACCCGGATGCGCGGCCACTCCCACTCGGTGACGCGGGTAGCCACGGAGTGCGGTACCTCGTCGTGGGTGACCGCCAGCAGTTGCTCGCGTACCAGTTCCGCCACCCAGAAGGCCTCGGGCACATCGGTGACCATGTCGTCGGGGTAGTAGCTCGGTCCCTCGGGCAGGCGAGCGATGAGCGCCTCAACCAGCTCGGGTACACCTTCTCCGGTGCGGGCGGAGATGGGGAAGTACTCGTTCCCCCCCTTCAGCTGGGTTGCGGCCGCCTGGAGCTGGGCCAGGATCTCGGTGGGTTCGGCTCGGTCGGTCTTGTTGACGACGATGATGGCGTTGGCCGGAACCCGTTCGGCCACCCACTTGTCACCGGGGCCGATGGGCATGGTGGCATCGACCAGCAAGCAGACGATGTCGACATCGCCGATGGAGCTCTGGGCCGTATCGTTGAGCCGCTCACCCAGCAGGGTGCGGGGCTTGTGGATGCCAGGGGTATCGACGAACACCACTTGCGCATCGGGCCGGGTCAGCACCCCACGCACCTGCGTACGCGTGGTCTGGGGCTTGTCGGAGACGATGGTGACCTTCTGCCCGAGCACCTTGTTCAGCAGGGTGCTCTTGCCAACGTTGGGGCGCCCTACGAGCGTCACGAAACCGGATTTCACGTGGCGTTGTCCTTTTGCCGGGACTCTCGGTCTCGGCGCGACACGTCGATCACGTGCTCCTCGGCTGGGTGGTGTTCCTCGATGCGAACGCGCATGATTCGCCGTCCCTGCACTCGCTCCACGGTCAGCTTGGCCCCGGGCACCTCGACAGCATCTCCGGGAGACGCCATCCGGCCGAGCTCGGCCAGGACGAGGCCGCTGACCGTGTCGTAGTCGCCCTCGGGCAGTTCGACCGGCAGGAGATCGTTGGCGTCGTCGATGGTGAGGCTGCCGCTCACCCGAACGCCTCCGGAAGGAACCGGCTCGATGCGAGCGTCTTCGGTGTCGAACTCGTCGACGATCTCGCCCACCAGTTCCTCGATCAGATCTTCGAGGGTCACCACGCCCGCGGTGCCACCGTGCTCATCGAAGACGATGGCCATGTGGAACTGATCGGCTTGCATCTCGCGCAACAACTCGGCCACGGGCTTGGTCTCGGGCACGGCCTTGGCCGCACGGACCAGGTTGGCGACGGGCTCGTCTTCGCGGCCATCGCGCTCGGCGCGCATGAGATCCTTGGCGAACACCAAGCCGATGACATCGTCGATGCCCTCGCCCAGCACGGGGATGCGGCTGAAGCCGTTGAGCAGCACGACCTCCATCACGTCGGCCACCCGGAACTCGTGCGACACGCAGACCATGTCGGGGCGCGGCACCATGACCTCGCGGACCACGGTGTCTCCGAACTCGAGGATCGATTCGATCAACCGGCGCTCGCCGGGTTCGATCTGGTTTGACTCCGCCGCTTCGGCGGCCACGGCGAGCAGCTCTTCCTCCGAGACGAAGGGACCTTGCTTCAGTCCCTTGCCGGGGAGCAGCACGTTGGTGACCCCGATGAGTCCCCGGGCGATCAACCGCAGCGGCGCCAGCTCGACGAAGAGCTTGACCGGGCGAGCCATGGCCAACGCGGCCCGGTCGGTGTGCTGGAGCGCCCAGGTCTTGGGTGCGGCCTCGGCAAAGACGAAGACGACTCCCACGTTGATGATCGTTGCGATGGCAACACCGATGCCGCCGAACAGACGACCAGCGACGACGCCAGTGAGCGTGGCCTGGACCAGTTGGCACACCAGGGCCACGAGGAGCAGCGAGTTGATCCACCGCTCGGGCGAGTCGACCAGCGACCGAAGGGCCACCGCTCCCGGTCGACCCTCCTCGGCCAACCCCGATGCCTTGGCCTTGGTGATCCGCACGATCGACGTCTCGGCGACGGCGGTGCAGATAGCGATGATCAGCAGCACCACGATGGCCACGATCATCCAGATGTCTGTGGTGGTGAGCTCGACGGCCAAGATGAGGGCGCTCATCGGTGCCGCTCAACCAGAGGAGGTGCCAGGGGCAGACGCCGCGCCACGCGGTCCCCTGGCTCGGGACTGCCGGGGTCTTCGTCGGCGGTCACCGGGCGCTCCGATGGAACCGATCGAGCAACTCGCGCTCGCGGGCCTGCATCACCTTGGTCTCCTCTGGTTCGGCGTGGTCCATGCCAAGTACATGAAGAATGCCATGAACGATGAGCAAGGCAAGCTCATCGTCGTACGTGCCTGCGTGGGTTGGCGCGTTGCGGGCCGCCACGGCAGGGCACACGACCACGTCGCCGAGCAGTAGCGGGACGTCGGTGATCGGGCCGCGGTCAGGTCCGCTGGTGGAGCCATCGGGCGATCGCCCGATCATCACATCGTCATCGTCGATGGGGAAGGCCAGCACATCGGTGGGACCCTCTTGGCCCATGAAGCGAGCGTTCAGTTCGGCCATCGCTGCTTCATCGATGAAGAGCAGGGCCAGCTCCGCGTCACCCGCCACGCCTTCGGCTTCTAGGACACAGCGGGCCAAGGTCTCCCACCGAGCCACTTCAATGGGATGGACAGCCTGCTCGTCGGCTACGAAGACCTCGATATCGCCTTCGTCGCCACGGCGCCGAGCCCGACGATTCGTGGGGGGCGGGGGGCGGATCATGCCTGCGCTGCCCCAGGGTTGGCTGCGGCATCTCGCTCATAGGCGTCGACGATGTCGGCCACGATGCGATGGCGGACCACATCACGACCGGTGAGCCGCACGAAGGCCAGCCCGTCGATGCCTTGCATGATTCGCTCCATGTGGATCAGCCCGGAACGGCCCCCGGCCACGTCGACCTGGGTGCTGTCGCCGGTGATCACCGCCTTGGAGCCAAAGCCGATGCGGGTAAGGAACATCTTCATCTGCTCGGGGGTGGTGTTCTGCGCCTCGTCCAAGATGATGAAGCTGTTGTTGAGGGTGCGGCCGCGCATGAAGGCCAGCGGAGCTACCTCGACGGCGCCGCGCTCGAGCATTCGGCCAGCCGCCTCGGCATCGACCATGTCGTGGAGGGCGTCGTAGAGCGGGCGAAGATAGGGGTCGACCTTGGCCATGAGATCGCCAGGAAGGAAGCCCAGCCGCTCCCCCGCTTCGACGGCAGGCCGGGTGAGGACGATGCGATCGACCTCCTTGGCCTGCAACGCTTGGACCGCCATGGCCACCGCCAGCCAGCTCTTGCCGGTACCAGCTGGCCCCACCCCAAAGGTGATGATGTTCTCGGCGATGGCGTCGATGTAGCGCTTCTGGCCGCTGGTCTTGGGCCGGACCCTGCGCCCCTTCGCCGCCTTCAGCACCTCGGTGGTGAAGACCTCCGAGGGCCGCTCGTCGGCCTGGATCATCTCGATGGTGCGGGCCAGGAGTGCGCCGTCTACCTCTTGGCCGGCCTGGAGGAGCGTGACCAGTTCCCCGAAGAGCCGACCCACGCGCTCGGCATCGTCGCCACCGATGCCGACCTCGTTGCCACGCACGTGGATGGACACGCCGGGAAAGGCCGCTTCGACCATCCGGAGCAGCTCGTCGCGTTCGCCCAGCAGCGGACCCATGAGGTGGTTGCCGGGAACGTGGATGGTCAACTGCGTGGAGGTCAAGGTGGGCTTTCTTCGCGAGTGGCAACAGCGTACCGCCGCGTCGCCGCTGCACCCTGGAGTTCGGGGTCATGGCGTTGCGGCCATCGGCGGCGCGACACGCGGTGCGCCAGTGCGGTGGCAGACAGGGCGAGGCGCCAGGACCCATCGGTACCGTCGCCCCCATGGCCTCCACCCCCTTCGAGGGCAACGATCGGCACCTCGACGACGGCATCGGGCAGATGCTCGACGGTCAGCGCCGAAGCGAGGCCGCCGAGGTCCGCCGTCGGCTGCGCTGGCTGCACCAGCAGTCGCTCGAGGCGAACTCGATGGGTGAGGTGCTCCGTGGTTGGCAGGCCCGGGGCTCCGCCATCGAGGCAGGGGTAGCCAATGGCCGCCAGGCCGGTCGGATCGAACACCTCGGCAACGACTTCGCCGTGTTGGATGCGGCCGACGGGTCACAAGTCGTGGTGCGGTTCGATGCCATCGACTGGGCGCGCCTCGTCGCAACGGGCCCCGACCAGGCGATGGCATCGACCCTGCCCGCCAACTCGGCCTCCACCTTCCTTGAGGTCCTTCGGGCCCAAGCCCAAGAACGGGACGAGGTGACGTTGGTGCTGCGCGACGGGGCGACCATCGACACGGCCATCGAGGCCGTGGGCATCGATGTGGTCCACGTGCGAGACCGCACGGGGGCGCGCCTGATCGTGCCCGAGCCTAAGATTGCAGCGCTGCGACTCCGATGAGGCGGCGCGAGGGCGATCAGGACTCGGCTTCGGCAGCCTTGTCGCCGCTGCCGATGACCTCGGGATAAAGGTGCTCGAGGGTCCCTGGCGAGATGCGGCTGGCCTCGATGAAGCCCTCGACGTCGTCTTGCTTCAGCCGGATGACCCGCCCGAACCGGTACCCGGCGATCTGGCCTTCGTCGATGAACCGGTACAAGGTGCGTGGAGTGATGCCGAGGTACTTGGCCGCCGCCGCCGTACTCAGCCATTCAATTGGGGTGGACATGCACGTCACCCTAGCGCCTCACGTCATTTCATGGCGCGACGAGGCCAGCGACCACGCCACGTGCCACGAGCACCGGCTGAACCCGGCTCTCGATGCTTTTCCGTAGCTTGTATTCCCCCCCAACACTCCAGCTGACACACTGCACCGCCCAGTAGCACAACGACCAGGAGGCGGATCCAGTGTCCACCCATGCCACCAACTACGCGCCCCGGCGGCACGTCGTCGCCCATCTCGGTGCCGTTCAGGTGCCCCTGGTAGACGGGTTCGAGGTCGTCTGCTGCCGCGGTCAGGCGGAACTGCTCGCCCTCCTGCAAGCCGACGCCACCATCTCCTCGGTACTGCTCGATGCGCGCGCAATCGGTGTGGATCGAGATCTGTTCCACCACCTCGAGGCGCTCCAGGTTCGGGCGCTCGTGCGCGACAGCGAACCGGCACGGACCGATTGGATGGCACTCGGCGCCCAACGCGTGGTTTCGGTCACCGCGGACGAGCACGTCTTGGCGGCGGTGCTCCGCCAAGCGATCGGAGCCGCCGATCGCTGGCGACCGCTGCCCCCCTTCGTCTCGCGCCCAGGTGGATGTGGCCCGCTGATCGTGGTCGCCGGTCCGAGTTGCCGCTCGACCGCGCGGCTGGCCATGAAGGTCGCTGCGGGGGCCGTCCGACCGAACCCAGCCCTGCCGGTGATCCTGAGCGACCTCGAGGTGCGGGGATGGCTCCGGGACCTGCACGACGCACCAGGCGAGACCGTGGGGATCCAGGACCTGGTGGACCTCCACCGCACACGGGTCGCGACCCGAGACGAGGTAGCCCAGCTGGCACCGTTGGACCACGACTGCGGCTACCGGATCCTCTTCGGCGTGCGTCACCCCCGTGACTGGCTGGCGCTCGGCCCCCGGTCGGTGCGCTCGGCCCTCGCCAGCCTCCGTCACCATGCCGGCGCCCTGGTGGCGGTCGTGGGCGATGACCTCGATGGCGAGGCTGAAACGGGCTCGGCCGACCTCGAGGATCGCAACCACCTCGCACGCTCGGCAGTCCTCACGGCGGATCTGATCCTGGTGGCGCCCGCCCACACCAACGCTGCCGCCCACGCCCAGGCCATCCTGCTGGAGGATCTGGCTCACCTTCGTCCCGATGCCGTCACCGTGGTGGTGCCTTTCGGTGCCGGAAACGACCCATCCGAAGGTGCGCCACCACTTCCCGATGCCGTGGAGCGGGCCATTTCCGCCACCATGAGCTGCGCCTCACGGTCCACGGTGCGTGGCGATGTCGACCTTGCTGGGGTCCTGGTGCGCCCCGGCGAGCTGGGCCACTGGCGCACGCCAGGTCAACGGGTGCCGTCGGACCAGGGTGATGCCGGCTGGATGACACCCAGGGTGCCGCAGCAGCCGTAGCGCCGCTCATCTGGTGGCGGGGGAAGGGCATGAGCAGCGGAGCGAGCCAGGTGCGCGCCCGAACCGGCGAGGAGCTCCGCCAGGTGCCCGCCGGTCTCCTGGGCCGCGGCCAGCGGCCCGGTCTCCCAGAGGCGTTGCCATTCACCAACCGACGGAGCCACGAGCGCAACCGCCCGCTGGTGGAAGCGCGCCAGAGCTTCGGGCCCGCCCTCGATGATGGCGGTGAGCCCTTCCACCGCCAGGTCCCGGCGGTTGCGAACGGCGACGTCATCGGCGCTCGTGGTCGCGACCGCGGCGGGAAGCTGTGCCGCCTCCAGATACGCCTCGGGGTCGGCCAGGACATCATCGGGGAAGGTGATCACCATGTCGCCCGCCTCGGGGAGCCCGGCGTTGGCCATCAGCACCACGATCTCGAGGGTTCCACTGTCGTTGACCAGCCGGTGGATCGTTCCCGGCGTGAACCACACGAACGAGCCGGCCTCGATCTCGGTCTCCTTCACCCCGTCGCCGCCCACGGTGATCACCCGACCCTGGCCGCCGATGACCGCGTAGGCCTCGGTGCACGCCGTGTGGCAGTGCGGGGTGCCCCCCGCCAACCCGTCGACCGCGTCGGAGTCGTAGACCCGAAGGTGGCTGACGGCGACCGCTCCGGGGAACTGGGGAGACCCGGGCTCCGCGCGGTGGCCGCCCGGTACCCCGGTCACGTCGTGGCTCCCATCACCTCAGCTTGCCCGATGCGAGCGCCGACTCAGGCCGACACGGGCTCGGGGGCCAGCCGCTTGGTGATGTCGTTGCAGGCCACACACACGTCTTCGGGGATCACGCCCGCCTTCATGAGCCAGCCGAAGATGGTGCAGCCCAGGCAGAAGGCGAACACGGACTCGAGGGCGGCCGCCACGGTGATCATGGCCACCAACACGAGTGCTGCGCCCGTGGCACCGAACCCGAAGTGCAAGACAGCGGCGGTCACCGACAGCGTGGCGCCGATGCCCTGGGCGAAGCGCTTGGGCGGTCCTGCCACCATCTTCGCCTCGAACGGCAGGGCCGGGGTCACGACCCGGGTGACCAATTGACCGAGCGGGCTGAGGGTGGGACCGGTGAGCACCCGGGCCAGGAACCCGTAGGCCAGCAGCCCGATGGCCCACGTCTGGCCGCCCAGAAGGATCGCCAACGTCAGCAGCACGACGCCACCGGCCACCAGGCGGGCAGAGACCTCGTTGACCGGGTTCGGGAAGACGAACAACGTGCGCATGATCAATACCCTACCCAGCAGGTCAGGAATCCACCACCCGGGTGGGTTCGTGGCGCGAGCGGCGGCTCTCGGTGGCCAGCGCCATCAACGCGCGGAGAGGGTGTGTGCAGAAACCGGTGGCAGAGCCACGTTTCTGCACACGGTCGGCCATCACGGGCGAGGGTGCCCTGACCGTGTTGTTGACCGGCAGCGCGAACGTTGCCTGAGCACCGCTACTCGGGGATCGGACCGGCCGCGTCTTGGGGGTTGAGCGGCTCGTCGACGTTGGGACCACCGCCATCGAGTTCCTCGGGCGTCATGAGCACGTCTCGGGCCTTCGACCCCGTCGACGGCCCCACGACCCCGCGCTCCTCGAGCAGATCCATGATGCGACCGGCGCGGGCGAAGCCCACCTTGAGCTTGCGCTGCAACATGGAGGTGGATCCCAGCTGGCTGCGCACCACCAGTTCGACGGCCTGGGCCAGCAGTTCGTCATCATCGTCAGCACCGCCACTGCCTCCGGCGGAACCGGCGCCGGCGCCGAACATGGAGCCGGCACCCGCGCTTTCATCGCTGCCCTGTACGGCAGCGTCGTAGGCGAGCTCTGGCGTCTGGCGCTTCCAGAACGCGGCGATGTTGCGCACCTCTTCCTCGGTGACCCACGACCCCTGCACGCGTTGGGCAATGGACGACGAGGGGCCGAGCAACAACATGTCGCCCTTGCCCAGGAGCCGCTCGGCGCCCGTCTGGTCGAGGATGACCCGCGAGTCCGTGGAGCTCGATACCGCGAACGCAAGGCGGGCCGGAACGTTGGCCTTGATGAGGCCGGTGATCACGTTGACCGACGGTCGCTGGGTGGCGATGACGAGGTGGATCCCCACCGCACGGGCCATCTGGGCCAGCCGACAGATCGACTCCTCGACATCGCGCGCCGCAACCATCATGAGGTCGGCCAACTCGTCGATCACCACGAGGATGAACGGCATGCGCTGGTAGGTGGTGACCGACTCAGCATCGGGGCCGAGGAGTTCTGCGTTGGGGTCCGTGAGGTCGCCCCGATCGAACGCGGCGTTGTAGCCGGTGATGTCTCGGAACCCACACTCGGCCAGGAGGTCGTAGCGACGCTCCATCTCGCGCACGGCCCAGGCCAGCGCGTTGGCCGCCTTCTTGGGGACGGTGACCACCTCGGTGAGCAGGTGGGGCAGCTTGTTGTACTGGCCCATCTCGACACGTTTTGGGTCGACCAGGATCATGCGGACCTGATCGGGTGTGGACCGCATCAGGATCGAGGTCAGCAAGGAGTTGAGGCACGACGACTTGCCCGCACCCGTGGCGCCGGCGATGAGGATGTGGGGCATGGCGGCCAAGTTGGCCAGGACGGCCTTGCCGTCGATGTCTCGGCCGATGGCCACCTCGAGCGGGTGCGTTGCGTTGCGGGCTTCGGCGCTGGTGAGGATGTCTCCTACCGTGACGAGCTGCTTGCGGACGTTGGGGATCTCGACCCCGATCGCCTGCTTGCCCGGGATGGGCGCGAGGATGCGCACATCGGGGGTAGCCATGGCATAGGCGATGTCCTTGTGGAGGCTGGTGACGCGGGCGACCTTGACCCCAGGGCCGAGTTCAAGCTCGTAGCGGGTGACCGTGGGACCAACCGTCATGCCCACCAAGCGGGTCTCGACGCCGTGCTCCGCCAGGGCGTGTTCGAGGTTGCGGCCCGTCTCCTCGACCATCTTGCGATCGACGGCCTGCGAATCTCCCCGCACCAACAAGGAAGCCGGAGGCAGCTTCCAGTTGGAGGCTTGGGTGCCCGGCGGCAACGCGATCTCGAGTTGCTCGGGTGGGTTGCCGGCGTCGGGTGGGGTGATCGCCGCCTTCGGCTTGCGGGTGCGCTTCGGCTTGGAGGCAACGCCGTCAGGATCGGCGTCTTGGTCATAGAAACTGGGAGTTTCGGCCCCGTCGCGCAGGTCGACGTCTGCTGGGACCATGACCTTGACGCCAGCATCGGCCCGGGCATGGGCGTCGCGCTCGCTCCCCAGCGAGAACAATTGGTTCACCATCGATCCAAGCGAGCGTCCGACGGGCTTGGCCCCGGCGGCGACGCCAGCGGCGCTGGCCCCCACGACACGGCGAACCGTGGTGCCGGTGATGACGAGGGCCCCGGCCAGCCCAAGGCCCACGAGCACCAGGCCCGCACCGATGGGACCAATGGCAGCTCGCAGCGGCGCGCCAACGATGGCGCCCAGGTAGCCACCGGCGTCGGCCATGGCGTCCGAGCCCTCGGCGAAGCGCGGCGCACCACGTACCAGGTGCAACATGGCGAGCCCGGCGATGGCGAGCAGCGTGCCTCCCACGACCGCTCGGGCGAAGGCGTGCTGCGAACGGTCTGGCTCGGCGACGACCGTGGGATCGCCGCCGTCGATGACCCGGGGTGGAGCACCCTTGATCAAGAGGGCTCCGAGCACCACGAGCACCACTGGGGCGACGACCCGAGCGGCACCCACGACGACGCCGACGCCATTGGCGACAGCCTCGCCCAACGGCCCGCCAGCATCGGCGTGGACGCCGAGGCCAGCCACCAGTCC
>Ga0105044_10002462_pt1 | contig 25257 bp, 19 predicted proteins | sample MAT01_FD_78092 | JGI IMG/M metagenome (GOLD analysis project Ga0105044, IMG submission 78092) | Freshwater microbial communities from Lake Fryxell liftoff mats and glacier meltwater in Antarctica - MAT-01 | ecosystem: Environmental > Aquatic > Freshwater > Ice > Liftoff microbial mat | place... | reverse complement strand
GACTGAAATGTCGTTGCAAGAAACAGAAGTGCAAGCTCGAGAAGGATAAGTTTTTTCATGACGTTTTCTAATAAATGCAAAAAGTTTTTAATGAAACGTAAGCATTATTACAGGATTTATCAACGAAGATTTTTAAATAAATCATTGTTTATAAACTGGTTACTTACTTGGATGTATTCTCCGTAAACGAACCCGACTTTTGGAAAATTTGTCTATGGACAAATGTCGGGTCAAGCTAATTTTGTTTTGATTGAGAATTAACTCATCTTTATCAGTTCGACAAAAATATAAATTAACATTTAGGAAATGTTTCTTGAAAGGAAAAGAAAAAGGAATAAATAAAAAAAAGTTGAAGAGAAATATTCTTCTCATAAAAATCCTTCCTTGGGGAATAAATAACAAAATTAATTATTTAAAACTAAAGATATTAAAATTAAATATCAACAATGAAATGCAAAGAGCGTATTAAATTAGATAACTCGTTAAAATTTCAGTATATGACTAAATAGAAATGTCAGTAAATGTTAGACTGAAGACGCCACAAGGAGTCCTCAATGGAGGAAGGATTCCAATGAATCAATGGAAGGAAATAAATGAAGCATAATAACTAAGTACTGCTGTACCCTCATACAAACTTTACAAACTTTCAACTTATCGTCGTTACTTCACCAGCATCATGGATTTGGTCTGTACATAACCGCCTGCCGTAAGTCTGTAATAATAATTACCGCTCGGAAGATTCGATGCATCCCATTCAAAGGAATATGTGCCCGCCTGCTGTCTGCTGTTGACAATCGATTCAAGTGTTCGTCCCCTCGAATCAAAAATGGTAATGTTTACAAAAGCTGATGTCTGTAATTCATATCTTATTACTGTTACAGGGTTAAATGGATTTGGATAATTTTGCTCAAGTGTAAAACTTTGCGGCGTGACTGAATTATTGCCGGTTACAGAAACGGGATTGTTGTCGAACTTATACATCGCATAAACCGGTAGATGATCCGATCCATAGTACAATGCGTCCGCTATGCTGTCAGGCACAGATGTATTAGGACGTTTATTGATGCTGTCATTGTAATGATTGCCGTCGTTGCCAAATGGCTTCAGGGAATTTGGTACAAACTTTACCTTTCCTTCTTCAGTCAGTCCTTTGGAATTCAAAATAAAATCAAACCTGTCATCCATACCGCCCGTCGCTCCGCCATCGCCGATGGAACGCGTTCGAGTGGATTGTGAATGATAAGTCGAATATGAACTCTGATTCCACACACCCGGCAGAACATAAGGATCAATAAAATGTCCTTCATTACCTGATTCAACTTGCAGCATTCTTATATATGCCGGCTCGTCTGCATTATAAATATTGAAATCACCCAACACCATGAATTCACTTCCCGTCGGCAATGCATTTGTAACCGCACGCATGAAGTTGACTTCGGCAAGTCGCCGCTGCTGGTCTGCAGTCGTAGGGCTCGCCTTCAGATGAACCGAAAGAATCCTGATAGTATCACGGCTTTGCATGTGATAAAGCGTGTACATATTTATATCACGAAGATCGGTTGTAATAACCTGGTTGCCGAGATAAGTGAACTCGGCATTTTTATAAAATATAGCATTGTCGGTATCAGGACCATCAATAAATGTTCCTGATGAATAAACATTCGGAGTGTAGTAGTTTAAAACTTCTGTGAGCAAGCGGTTCATCGCGTTTTCGGAGATGATCTCCTGAACACACAGAATGTCAGGCTTTGCATAGTTTAGTGATTTCCGGAAGTTAAGTTCCTTTGCCGGCTGACCGCTGTAATTCAGAATATTATAACTCATTATTTTCGCCGTATCCTGTGAATAGGTAAAGTTCAGATTTAATAAAAGCGCTAAAGCACTTAAGGTAAGTGTATAAATTATTTTCATTGGGAATTTTTGTTTGGATAATATAACAAGTTAAGCAGGAAATTTAAAGTTGAATTATAAAAAAATGGATCATCATAAATTATCCAACTCATTTTTTCATTCATTCATCTCTTTTATTTTAAATTTGCTGTGCCTTTGGTTTAAAGGTGATCATACATTCGCGTGATGATAAGTTAATTTACAACTTATTCTTCCGAAAATCGTGCGGAATCAAGACTTTTTCTTTCTGAAGAACTCATGTCCCATTTTGTTTTCACGATGTCCCGAATTCAGATACATATCTCCTGATCGTAAGAATTCATATTCCGAAATATTCTGAAAACATCAGTGATGTCCAAAACACTTTTATCAACACTTAAATAGTCTTTAACTAATCAAAAAAGACTCTAAGAAAATCTTTTGCTCTTAGCGATACCTTTAAAATCTTTTGCTCTTCTTCGTGTCTTCGTGGTAAAAAAATTAAAAAAATTAAAAAAATTGTTACAGGAAAACTACATTTAAATTTTCATGTGAATTGAATATATTTACAAGCTTCACATTTACAAACCTTAAATAAACTATAAACATGGCAGAAGACAGAGACTTAAAGATTAAATCGCTTGATATCGCACTTGAACAGATACAGAAGGATCATGGAAAAGGTGCAATAATGAAATTAGGTGACAAGCCAATCTTAAAATTAGCATCAATCTCCACAGGCTCAATATCGCTTGACGCGGCGCTTGGCATAGGCGGTGTCCCCCGCGGAAGAATCATTGAAATTTACGGACCGGAATCCTCGGGAAAAACAACATTGTCATTACATATAATCGCTGAAGCACAAAAAACCGGCGGACTAGCTGCGTTCATTGATACAGAGCACGCGCTTGATACGGGCTATGCACAGAAGCTCGGCGTTGACGTGAACAATCTTCTCATCTCGCAGCCGGAATACGGCGAGCAGGCGCTTGAGATCTGTGAAACACTTGTAAGAAGTAATTCCCTCGACGTAATAGTCATCGACTCGGTTGCAGCGCTAACACCACGTGCAGAAATTGAAGGTGAGATGGGTGATTCGGTGATGGGAATGCAGGCGCGTCTTATGTCGCAGGCATTAAGAAAGCTGACAGCGGCTGTCGCTAAATCGAATGTTGTCCTCATATTTACAAACCAGCTCCGTGAAAAGATAGGGGTTATGTTCGGAAGTCCTGAAACAACCACAGGTGGTAAAGCGCTTAAATTTTACGCGTCTGTAAGGATGGATATCAGAAGGATCGCGGCAATAAAAGACGGCACTGAGGTCATCGGCAACAGGACAAAAGTAAAAATTGTAAAGAATAAAGTAGCTCCGCCTTTTAAGGAAGTGGAGTTTGATATAATGTATAACGAAGGAATTTCGAAACTTGGTGATCTTGTGGATCTCGCGGTGAACAGGGAGATAATTAAGAAGTCCGGTGCCTGGTTCAGTTACGGTGAGAATAGGATGCAGGGCAGAGATGGTGTTAAGAAATTTTTACAGGAAGACAGAGCCGCTCTGAAGAAGCTTTTTGCTGAGGTCAAAGCTCTGTTGGGAATTGACGATACTCCCGAGCCTTCTGCTAACGGAAAGGAAAGCAAGAAGGAAGAGCTCGCTAAGAAAAAATAAGTTTTCACTTTTTCCAAAGTGTAAAATAAAAAGAGGATTGGTCATTTGATCAATCCTCTTTTGTTTTGTTGGGATAAGCTGAGTGCTTATTTTATCTTGTACAAAAATAGGTCCTAACTTAAATGAGTATTTGATTATGTCTAAGTTTACTACTCCATCAATATTATCAATATTGAAAGCATCAGCATCCGAGATGTTGGTAATGATAAAATTTTGTTTGTCAATTTTGTACGAATTACTTTGAGGAGATAATGTCAGAAGTGAGAGATTGCTTCCGAAACTTCCACTGAAAGAATTATTAATCAATCTTGAATCGGTTCCGGTAAATATACTTGGCTGACAGAAGTATCCAAGGTAACCATTAACTCCTGCGACCTTTTTGAATTGTCCATTACCTTGTGAATAATTAATTAAGTACGCTAAATTTGTTTTGCTTCCCTCTATATCAGGATCACTCTGAATATTGTTTGAACTATAAACTACATAGTTTCCCCAATTGCTTGCATTAATTCTTTGTACTTTTACAATTGGATAACGAGTTACCGGTATTTCTTCTGTTCCTCCATTGACCGTTTTGTAAACTTTGTCGTTTGTTGAGAAGTATCCAGTGGATTCATTGATAAAATCAATTGAGCTATTCACTCCTGCATTGGCAAACGTATCAATGACACTCCAATTAGCACCTTTGTTAATAGTTTTAAGTATATAATTATTTGCATCACCCGACCGTGAAGTTGATGCAAATCCGGTATTTGTATTTATAAAACTTATATCTGTAATTTTATTTGTGATTGGTGTTGAAGTTTCGACCCATTGTGCAATTGAGTAAGATTCTAAAAATAAAAAGAAGATTGTTACAAAAAGCGTTTTCATATAGTTTAATTTAAAATTTATTAAAAATGTTATTTTGGTGATCCTATAATTAAATAGGTTTCATTAGGATCATAAGTACCGACATAAACATATTTATCTTTAATTTTTTCAGAGATAACATTCGGGCTAATAGCATCAATCCCGAACTCATTACTCCATTTTATTCCATTCCAGTGAAATAAATTTGTAATTCCGTGGTAAGGGCGAATGATCCCTTCAATCGAAATATCGGATTCTGAACTTCCTGAAAATTTCGATGAAGGACCAATGGGGGGAAAATCAATTATTTTTACAAAATCATTTCCGTTAAATTTTAGAATGTTAAAAGAATTTCTGGCATAAATTTGTCCATTTATGATACTTGTGGTCAGGGTATAATTATCAATCTGCTCGAAATATTTATAATACAATCTTCTGAAAGTTCCGTTTTCATATTTATTTATTTCAAGATATTTTCTTCCATTAGTTCCAATGGAATCATATAATTCTTTTCTATTTATTGTGAAGACATTGTTATTATTATCTTTAAATACATCAACGTTAAATATAGAATCAAACTGAAAATACTGGAAGCTTCCTGATTCATATTTAATTAATTTACCATTCCAAGTTCCAAGCCAGATTACATTGTTTGACATTCTTTCAATTGAAATAATTGCATATTTCTGATTTGAGTCTGGTAGTTGTAATTCCTGAAAATTATCCCCCTCCTTTATCAATAAGGCAGGCTGATCATATTTTGATGAACTTAAGTATGATCCTCCGATATAAACTTTATCTTCATATGCTTTTATTGATAGACCTAGAACTGAGAACGGGAGAGTTTGTGCTTTAAGTTTTTCTCCATCATAATGGATTAATGCTCTATATAGGTCCAAAAAATAAATATTATTCGTATCTACACAACTCAACCTTTGAGGAGAAAAATAACCCTTAATTGTATCTATTTTCCAATCATACCTTGCACTATCATAATGATATGTACTATCAACTGAAGGTACTATAGGATTATCTTCACTGCATGAATTTATTGAGATCATAAGCAGGGTCAAGACAATGAATGCAAATATCACCGGAATGGAAATTATTTTTTTCATTTTAATAAAGAGTAAATAGAGTTAAGTTTGTGTAAATAAATTTACGGGATTAGAATAATCACTTATATTTTCTGTAAGATTGTCGTCGCACAGTTAATTATATTCTGATTTTTTCTAGTCCCTTTTTTTGTCGGTGAGCGTATTCTACCAATTAAGAATTAAGAATTAGGAATTAAGAATTATTATAACTTTGTAATATCTCTACAGCTAAAGCTATCAAAATATTTCTTGTAGGTAAATATAAAATTTTAGGATGGGATTTAGTTTTCATATTTTTTCCTTTGATGAATATCCTAAAGGACTCTTCGTTTAATTGGGGTCAGAGCAAACTTAAAGAATACGTTTTCGATTGTCAATGTTGATGTTAATATAAAATTTTTACTGTGATAACTTTTTAAAAAATGTCAGTATTCCTTCCATTGAAGACTCCTTCCTTGGGGTCTTCAATCTAACATTTTACTGACATTTTTAATGAGTTTTAAATACTGACATTTCTAACGAGTTTTCACAAAGCAACTAATTTTTATTAATCAGTACTTTTAAAATTGAAGATCACAAAGATAGAGAAGCAGAAAAAGGATAAGCACAGGTACAATATATTCCTTGACGGTGATTTCGCGTTCGGGCTTTATGAAGATACGGTTTTAAAATTCGGGTTGAGGACTGATGATGAGATCGATGAGAAAAAAACCGAGGAGCTTAAGGAGTTTGATGAGTATAACTTCGGAAAAAAAGTCGCCTACAGTTTTCTTGCATACAAACAGCGAAGCGTTAAGGAATTAAAAAATAAGCTGAAGTTCAAAAAAATTTCAGAAGAAGCGATTGAAAAAATAATTACCTTATTGACTGAACAAAAGTATTTGGACGACAAGTCTTATGCAAAGAATTATCTTGATGACAAGCTTGCCCGCAAGCCTGTGGGCAAGCGTCTTCTGAAGCTTAAGCTGATGGAAAAGGGAATTGATAAAGAGACGGTCGAATCTACAGTCGGTGATAATTATTCTGAAAGCAAAGAAGAAGAGCTTGCCGTTCAGCTTATAAAAAAATACAGGCAAAGACTAAAAGATAAAGATGAATCTGAAGTCAGGAATAAATGTTACAGGTATCTTGCTTCAAAAGGTTATGATTATGATATCATCAGTAAAGTAATGAAACTTGAAGAAGAATAAATGCGCAGTATATCAAATCAATCTATTCAGCCTTCATTACTGTTTCGAGATTCATCTTGCCATCCATTATGATATCAGTCATAGGGTAACTCCAGGTCAGGATATTTCCCGCAGAGGAAGTCGCGTTTGATGAGATAACATCAAAAGGAAATTCAATTACTGTGTTAACACTTCCACCTTGAAACAGGTATGCCATGCTTGTTTTCATTTGTTGTGAGATTGAATCATTCATATCAACGCCGGAAGGTGATGACTGTTCGCTGAAGTAATTGAAAAACATTTTTCCGTCCTCATTTTTCCATGTGACATAAGTGTCCGATCCGCTTTTGTCTTCATCCTTGAGAGTATTGAGCGACTCGGCGATCTTGGCAACACTGTCAAACTGATATTTTACAACGATCGAATTTGAAGAGTCCATGCCTTTGTTGGTATAGATATCGATTAATTTTATTCCGGATATCGAATCATACTTATCCTTTGTTTGTGAAAGAAAAATCTGGTCACTGTAAAGTGAATCCAGAAATCCCTGCTTCCGGGTTGAATCCATCATCCCCGACATTGAAGACATCATCGAATAGAATGTTTTCTGAAATGTAATACTCATAGTTTCTTCCCCCGAACCGTCCTTATTCAATTTAATATTCCTGTCAATGGAGAGGCAGGAGCAAAAAGTAAAGGAGCAAAAGATAACCAATAGAGCTAAGCTTACGCTTGTCTTTCGTTTTATCATATTAATTTTTTATTTTGAAAATAAAATTAATAATTTCAGACGGTAAGAGATATAATAAAAGAATATATTTCAAAACTTTAATAACATATATTTGTTCATAATCAAAAGAAATTTCCACGTTATAATCATTCAGTGAATAGACCAAAGATCTTACTTGTAGTTTCGTTAACACTTATCATGGCTGCGTTCTACTGGACGTTTGTCGGTGCAAAGGTAATCAGTAAAGTTACGGACAGGAACGAGCTTACAAAATGCGCACGAAGCTGGATGGATAAGTATGATGACATAAAATATTCAGACAACATACGTGAAGAAGATTCGTCGACTGTTGCGTATCAGAATCTGTATGACGTACAAAATTACAAGCTTAAATTATCCTTTGACTTTTCACGAAAGTATATCTTCGGCAATCTTGAAATGAACGCTGATAATTTGTCGGATACACTTAATCAGGTTTACCTTAATTTTTCTTCTTCATATCAGATAAACCATGTCAAACTAAACGGAAGTGATGCAGCATATAAAAGCATAAATGATTACCTGATCATAGATTCAAAAAATATCACGAAGTCTGAAAGTTTCATCGTAGATATCAATTACGAAGGCGCTCCCAAGAATATGGGATTTGATTCTTTCGGGTTTAAAACATTCGACAACGAACCGGCTGTTTATACTTTAAGCCAGCCGGAGTATGCGCCATCCTGGTGGCCCTGCAAAGATCTGATCGACGATAAGACTACATTTGAAATATACATGACAGTTCCTTCTCAGCTTACTGCTGTTTCAAACGGCTTGCTGCAGGAGGTTACAAATGAATCCAACGGCGATAAGACTTTTCACTGGAAATCCGGATATCCGATTTCCACTTATCTTGTCTCGATCGCAATAGCAAAGTATGATCAATGGACAGATACATATACCTCGCTTGACAGCACCAAGAAAATGAATGTTGATTACTATACTTATCCTTCTTATACCGAAAGAGCAAAATCAGACTGGAAAAATACAGTTGATATGATAAAGTTTTTTTCAGAGATCTTTGGTGAGTATCCTTTTATAAATGAGAAGTACGGAATGGCAATGTTCGGATGGGTAAGCGGAGCAATGGAGCATCAGACGATTTCAAGCATGGGATACACGCTTGTGACAGGAGACGGCAGATTTGAAGCAGTGGTAGTTCATGAGCTTGTGCATCAATGGTTCGGTGACGCGGTAACTCCCGAATCATGGAAAGACATCTGGCTTAATGAAGGATTTGCAACTTACGGTGAGGCGCTTTGGGAAGAACATATTAACGGAAGGGAGTCTTATATTAACAGCATGAAGAAAGATGACTTTGGTTTTTTCAAAGGAACGGTTTATAATCCCGAAGGATTTATTTTCGGATCAACTGTTTACAAGAAGGGCTCATGGTGTCTACACATGCTCAGGGGTGTCGTTGGAGATTCAACTTTTTTTAAAATTTTAAGAACATATTATACAAAATATAAATATAAGAACGCTGACACATGGGATTTTAAGAAAGTCTGCGAGGAAGTTTCGGGAACTGACTTGACATATTTTTTCAATCAATGGATATTTGACGGCACAGGCAGACCTTTTTATAAGTATTCATGGAGATCCGATGCATTTAATGATCAGAAAAACTCTGATATTTATATGTTACGTTTGAATCTCCGTCAGACACAAGAAGATTATGATGTTTATAAAATGCCGGTAAGGGTTACAATCCGCACAGATAAAGGTAACGAAAAATTCACTTTTTTTAACGACATGAAAACTCAACAATTCGAACAGCCGGTAAACGGCAAACCCATTGAAGTCTTAATTGATAATGAAAACTGGATATTGAAAAAGGCTGAAAAGGAGGAGTATAAAGATAAATACTAATTTAATATTCCCCAAATAAAGTTAAATTAGGAATACAAAATGAATACACGAAAAATTTTACTCCTGGCTTTGTTTTTCTTTATTGCATCAAATGTAAATTCGCAATCGAAAAACATAATTATAAAATTCAAGAGCAACACTCCCACTGATATTCTCAACAATTTCAAAAACAATAATCCGAAATCGGGAAACACATCCGTCTCAAAGCTGAGCAAGGATTTCAATTTCAGAAATACCAAAGAAGTTTTTAAAAAGCTGAACGGCTTGTACTCTTCCAATGAAGATTATAAAAAAACCGGACTTGATAAGATCTTTGTCTTTGAAATTGAAGAATCAAAAATACAGCAGGTAATGGATCTCGGTAATAAGAATGAGTATATAGAATATATTCAGCCGAATGGAAGGTTTAAAACTGAGAATACAACTGAAGCTGCTTTCAGTCCTAACGATACTTATTACAGTCAGCAATATTATCTCGATCTTATAGGAATGCAGAGTACATGGGACATTACTAAAGGAGATTCAAGCATAATCATTGGAGTAATCGATACGGGAATGGATTTTCTTCATCCTGATCTCCAGAATAGTTACAAAATAAATTACGGTGAATACGGTGACGGTAAGCAATCAAACGGAATAGATGACGATGCCAATGGCTTCATTGATGACTGGAGAGGATGGGATTTTACTGATGAACCACTTACCGGTGATCCCAGAAGAGGCGACTATCTGGAACCGGATAACGATCCTTCGGATGACAACAAGCTTTCTCACGGTACGGCAACCATTGGAATTATAAACGCTGCTTTAAATAATAATATAGGAATTTCCTCAGTTGCACCAAACTGCAAGGTAATGGTCTTAAGGGCATTTGATGCTGAAGGCTTCGGAGAAGAAGATGATGTTGCCAATGCAATTTTGTACGGGATATCAAATGGTGTAAGAATTTTTAATTTCAGTTTCGGTGATTATATATTCAGTAATTTGCTTCGTGATGTAATTAAGTTTGCTTACACAAAGAATGTGGTTATAGTCTGCTCGGCAGGAAATGACGGCAGCGACAGACTTCATTATCCATCGGCGTATGATGAAGTAATCTCAGTCGGCGCTTCTGATAATACGGATTCCAAAGCGAGTTTTTCCTCGTTCGGAGAAACGGTTGACATCTTCGCTCCGGGATTTCAGAATTTAACCACAGTAAGGCTTGGTAGGGGAAACACAAATTATAACGGAGATTATGAAAAGTATAACGGTACATCTTTCGCGGCGCCAATAGTTGCAGGTATTGCAGCACTGTTGCTTTCACAAAATCCTTCATTGAGTAATGAAGAGGTCAGAGGAATTTTGGTTTCGACAACATCTCTCTTAAATGGACAAACCGGATGGGATCATGTAAGAGCATCAGGAAGGATTAATGCTCTGTCGGCAATTCAGAATTCAGGCAACCCTACTGTATCACGAATTTTCAGTCCTTTTCAGGATTTTACATTTGAAAAAGATACCATACCTGTTGAGATCTCCGCAGCGTCACCGTTATTTTTATCATATACATTGTCATACGGAATAGGACAGCGCCCATCTGTCTGGATACCCATTTTACAGAACCAGACTTCACAGGTACTTAATGATACCGTTGCAATGTGGAACACGTCCGGTTTTGCAGATACTTCTTACACACTCAGACTTGCCATTAACAGTAATTCAGGAAGAACGATCGAGCATCGGATGATAATTTTCAAAGACAGAAATCCTCCGGTAATAACAGACATTGCATTCGGCAATCTTATAGACAAGAACAATTACTCTGAGCTGATATTATTCGGTACGAATAAAAGAACGCTCGGTAAAATTTATTACAAAAGAAAAAACATAAGTGAGCCTTATAATTTTATTCTTGCTGATGTCGGTACGCCAAACATAGGATTTGTAACAGAAGGACACTTCGGGCTTTTAAACGGAAATGATCTTCTGCCCAATACAGAATACGAATTTTATATCGAAGCGACCTCGCTTAACGGCAAGACTGCAGTATTCTCCGACACATCATTTTATTTTTATACACAGCCGTCAATAAACACATACGGTTTCATTCAGAAGAACTATTCACTAAATTATTCCCAATCAAGCAACACGATATTTGATCTGAATAATAACGGATTGAGTGATGTATTACTTAATGATATTAGGAAAAATCTGAAGCTAAATATTTATGAGTTCAATGCCGGTAATTTTTCTAAAATTTCAAATGATAACTGGGATGATTTCAAAGTCGGAAGAGATGAAGGAGATATAGACGGTGATGGCAAGGCGGAAATTCTGCTTTCAAAAGGCAGGAACGGATTTGTTTATGAATCACCTTCGGCAGGACAGCTTCCGACATCATTGATATGGAGCGACTCGGCAAACGGAAACTTCTGGTCTGCGCGTATAGCTGATACTGATGGTGACGGCAGGAAAGAGATTCTGGGACTTGGAACAACGGGCTTAAGGATACTTGAATCTTCTTCGGATAATACGTTTGATCAAATTGCAAATTTAAATTACTTCGGTCCCGATTCGACGCCAAATTCACAAAATGTTTTGGTTGAAGATTTTGATAATGACGGCAAAAAGGAAATTGCATTTATAAATCTGTATTATGAGAGCCGCAATTCATTCCTTCCAAAGATCGGATTATCAGTCTACGAAAATAACAACAGCAATAATTACACTCTGACCCTGAAAGACAGCATAGACCGGCTTATCAAGGGTGACAATGTTATCGCGGGTGATTTCAACGGAGACGGCAAAAAAGATTTTGCACTTGGTGTTGTTAGCAAAGACGGAGACCTGATACAATACTACAGTCTCTATGCTTATACTTCAACTGCGGATAACACTTATTCAATTCTGGATGTAACGGACATTTACAATTATAAATCTTATGCCGAAACATCTACCAAAGCGGCGGATGTCGATAATGACGGCAAAGATGAAGTGCTTGTGAATACAGGTACATTATTTTACATATTGAAATTTGACAATGCACTTCAGAGGTTTGTTCCGGTTCATTACATGAAAGACATAAATACGATCAACCAGCTTGTATATGATTTTGATCAGAACGGTATCAGGGAATTCGGACTAAACACCACCGATGATACGTTATTGTTTTTTGAAAAGAACATTGCATTCGCAGGACCTCCGACACCGCTTGGTCTGAAAGGGTACAGTGTTGATTCAAATAAAATAAATTTAAGTTATGAGAATGTATCGGGTGTGGATTATTACAGGATCTACAGAGGCGATACAACAAATAATATTACGTTATATGATTCGTCAACTTCTGTTCAATACAATGATCTGAATGTTATCAACAGAAAAAAGTATTATTATAAAGTTTCGGCAATAGATATTCAAAGCTCCGTTCGTGAAAGTCAGCTTAGTGATTTCATTGAAGTTTACTCTCACAACAAGGCAAAGCTGCTTTCGGCAGTATATGAGAACGGTTTCATATCGGCAAGGTTTTCCGAAAGAATTTCCACTACAACTCCCAACCTTACTTCTTTTGTGATAAGCAACGGGATTGGTTTTCCAAAGAATATTGCAGTTAAAAATAATTTTGAGTACTTCCTAACTCTTCAAAGAAATCTTAACAACGGAACATACTCATTAAGTACAAATTCAATTAAGGATTTTTACAATTCTCCCATAGACACGAATTCGGTAACGTTCATTGTTAATGAAACCGATTCAGCGAAGTTTTATATTGCAAAGCTTGAATTAAGCGGAGAGAGGAGGCTGAAGGTTGAATTCAACCTGGAGGTTGATTCGGTCAGCGTAAAAAATGTCAGCAATTACAAATTTGAGCCGTTTGATATAAAGGTGGGTTCGGTGACAATTGATAATGCAAACAGGAAAAACATTTTTCTTAACCTTGAGAGCAATGGTGCGATCGGTGCAACCGGAAAAAATTATTTATTAAAAGCAGAGAACATATATTCACTTAGCGGAATCAAGATAGTGGACGGGGCTGGCAGCAGCTTCGGGCTGATCTTTAATAAAGAGAATCTTGATGAGATGTATGTCTATCCGAATCCTTTCAGCATGAGCTCCAATCAGGATTACATTACGCTTGCAAACACTACACGCAGTGCATCGATAGATATTTTCGATCTTACGGGAAAATTTCTGGTTAATATCAAAGAGACTAACGGAAATGGCGGAGTGGAATGGGACTTGACGGACAGAGACGGAAGGAAAGTGCCAACAGGAATTTATATTTTCAGGGCTTCGGGAAAAAATTCTGCCGGAGAGGATGTAGATGAAAAGACCGGGAAGTTTGCTATAGTCAGATAATAAAAAAGGCATCTTAGGATGCCTTTAAATTTTCTCACCTTGTTTTGCTAATAAAATTATTTTACGAAGTCGGAAAAACCTTTTCCGGCTTTAAATCTTGCAACTTTTTTAGCCGCGATTTTAATTTCTTTTCCTGTCTGGGGATTTCTACCTATTCTTGCTTTTCTGCTTGATCTCATAAATGTGCCAAATCCAACCAGTGAAAGTCTTCCGCCTTTTTTCACAGTTTTCATTACCGCATCCATAAATGAAGTAAGAGCAGCTCTCGACTGAACTTTTGTGATTTTAGCATCACTTGCTATTTTTGTAATCAGTTCTTCTTTGTTCATTTGTTTTGTTTTAATTTTGATAAAAAATGTTATCACAAAAATAACATTGTATTGATTAAAAAGCAAACTTTATTTATCAATGAAACCCTTACTGAAAGCCATACCGAGCACATTTGGATGCAGATATACTTTATCTGACAGCATTAAATCCTAATAGCGGCAATTTAAATACACACTCTGATCAGTGCCGGGCTTTCCGGGTTTTATAAATGCATCTGAAAATTTTTTAGTCTTAGCGACTGAAGATTGTATAAATCAAATTTACTGCAACACCGACAACAAAACCAATGACGGCTGCAGTGCAGGCAGTTTTTGCTGATGCAGGCTCTTTGTCTTTCTTCATGAAATAAATTATGGCGCCAGCAAGAGGAATACAGAATGACAATATGGTAAGTGGTGTGCTTAATTTGTCCGGAGAACTTCCGGGAGTTATCACAGGCGGTTGAGGTGGTTGATTTTGATCCATAGTTTTTAGTTTTTTAGTTTATAAAAAATGGTTAATTATGAAGAACCCCATAGACTTTCCGATAATTGCAACCAGAGACATTTGCCCGATGCCTGACAATATCCCGGTGGTCAATCTTAAAACATTGGTACTTTCCCTGTTACAGTACGCCTGAGTAAGCCCGTCAATGAAAGTCGGAACAATGAACAGAAGTGTCATAAACAAACTAAGATGAACAATATCAAAAGTAAATAATGGAAATGAGATATAACCTGCATACATGCCGGTACATCTTGCACAGACTGGTAATTGTTTTCCTTTAATAAAAAATGAGCGGTGCGGCAATCTATGACAAGTAACAAGCTGAATATCACCTACCTTCATTATGAGATCAGAATATTAAAATTTAGATGAGATAGATCAAACTATATTGCGGAGAAGGAGGGATTCGAACCCTCGATAGAGTTGCCCCTATAACGGTTTTCGAGACCGCCGCATTCGACCACTCTGCCACCTCTCCTATGATCGCGGTAACAGCAAAATGATTTTGCAGAGAGTGAGGGATTCGAACCCTCGTAGCGCTTGTGACGCTAACACACTTTCCAGGCGTGCTCCTTCAACCACTCGGACAACTCTCTGTATTTTTACCTTTAACATTCTTCACGATATATAACCGGCAACTCTCTAACTAACTCTAACTACCTGAATATAAATTTTTGAAAGTTGAATTTCTTTGTAAAAATTTTTTCTCTTTCATAATTTAACTTTTTCATCCCGAACAATCCTCATTCAATTTAACAACAATCTCAAAACGATTTATAAGATCCTTCTATCTCCCTGTTTTAAGATCATGTCTTAAAACTTCGCTGCTGTTTAAGTCCTGGTAAAGAGTAAAATTTTTTTTATAGAAACATTGAGATGTATAACTTGAATAGCATAAATGATTCAAGATATAAGCTTTTTGAACAGTTGATAGCAGAAATAGAATCCTTGATTCAGGTAAATTTTGATTTGCAGACAGCTATATACATTTATATTTTTGTAAGGAAGAAAGGAAATAACATCAACTTTAAACATCAGTGATTATCCGGAAAATTTTTCTTTGTAGAATTAACTAAAGTTAAGGTAAGTTGGTAAAGTTTAGCTTGGGAGAGCTTTCAAACAATTCTAATAAAAACAACTTCAACTCAGCCGGGCTGTTTCATCAGCTCTCCCAAGCATCAGTCCGGGTAAGAAATTGTAATACACGGAGAGCGCACATGAAAAATTCAACTTCCAATTTTTCAATTTCAAAACAGGTCTGCCATTTCAAATTTCCGGCATCATTATACAATTCTCTTCCAATTGAAATATTCTGAGGCAGGTTTCACAAATATGAAATTATATTAAAAATTATTTCAGACAATATTATATAAATCAAATTCAAAAAAATCATGAAAACCTTTTTAACATTAGCTCTGCTGTTTGTTTTTAAATTTTCAATGAGTCAGGTAGAGGTAATTTCTCCTGAGCTGAAATACATTCCGGGGAAGAGAGCCGAAGCTGATTGTACGGGTGAAATAAAATTCGATCCGGCAATTCACAAGAACATCCCGCTGGGTGCAAGCGATTTCTTTCCCGCTATGGCATGGCCACTCGGTCAAACTCTCAATAACGGTGTTGTGCTTGTGAATTATGTCGATGATCAGTCCGGTGCAACAATTAAGGATTACATGGGAAATTCATGGTCATATAACGGGCATAACGGTACAGACCTTTCACTTCACAGCTTCCGTGACATGGACAGATTTGTATCCGTAAAAGCGGCAGCCTCCGGTACAGTCGAGCAGATCAGATTTAATGAGTTTGACAGAAACATGGGATGTACGGGTACTGCAAACATTGTTTTGATAAGACATGATGACGGATCGTATGCCTATTATTTTCATCTTATGAGAAAATCGGTAATAGTAAAAGTCGGTGAGTATGTTCAGCAGGGAAAAATACTCGGTTATGTTGGAAGTTCGGGATGCTCGACCGATGCTCATTTACATATTGAATGCGGAAGTTTTGTGAACGGCAACTGGGTTAAAAGGGATCCATGGCAGGGAACATTCAATACATTACCGACGCTATGGGAGTCACAGGCAGGATACATTGGTGACGATGATTTCAGAATGCATGAAATGGGAGTATTTACTTCCTCATCTGTCGGAGGAAACATGAACAATATTCCGGAAGAAAAATTTAAGGAAAGAATAATTGATCCTGTTACTATTTCAGGTTATGAACCTCAGATAGGTGTCTGGATATTAGCACAAGGTCTGGACGGAGATTCTTATCAAATAGAAATAAGGAAGCCAAACAAATCCTTGTTTAAAACGATAAATGTGTACTTATATGATAATGCGCAATACGCATGGTGGGTATGGACACCGACTTTTAATGTCGGCATTGATGATACAGGAAACTGGTATGCAAGAATAGTATCAGGCGGAACAGAAAGAATGCGTGTTAATTTTAATGTACAGTTGCTGACAAGTATAAGACCAAGACTATCTCCTGTATCGGGAAAATGTTTTCGTAAATCAATATTTGTTCAAAGAGATACCTTAAGGGTAAGACCTGTACGAACAAATATGGAATACGATCTGCTCAATGCTCCTGCGAATGTAACACTTGTCAATGATTCAATATTAACTATAGGGGCTTTTGACCAGACAACAAGATCAAGGTCTTTTAAGGTAATTGCAAGTATGGGAGGCAGTGCAAGCTTAAGAGATACAATGGAATATCTTCTTGTCGATACCACCAAGGATCAAAGTGTCAGCAACGGAATTGTTTCAATGGAAATGAATGCATTGCTGGAGGGTTTATGGAACGGTACAAGGATGGTTAGTGATACAGTCACAGTTTTATTAAGGACATCTTTATCACCATACAGTCTTGTGGACTATGCAGATGTAAATCTCAATTCAAACGGTTTCGCCATAGTAAATTTCCCTGACGCTGCTCCATCGACTTTCTACTACATAGTTGTAAGGCACCGAAACTCAATTGAAACGTGGTCAGCAAATGTTAAGTCTTTCCCTGATGGCTTCCCTGGAACATATACATTCTCTTCATCTTCAGGTCAGGCATACGGAAATAATATGAAGCTTAAAAGCGGAAAGTTTTGCTTCTATACGGGTGATGTAAATCAGGATGACAATGTTGATGTTGCGGATTTAGTTGCGGTATATAATGATCTTTCGTTTTTTTCCCAAGGTTATGTACCAGCGGATCTGGACGGAGATGATTTTGTAGACTCGGCAGACCTGACGCTGGCTTATAATAACTCAAAAAACTTTGTTACCAGAGTAAGACCGTAATATTAAAAAAACAATTGTTCGTTTATTACAAGCAGGACTTAAAATGTTCTGCTTTTTTTATTCACTCATTTTCAGGAAGTCATTCCAGTAATTCTCAGGAACCTCCATTACAGAAAGACGTGGTTCTCTCACAAGCTGATATGTTGAATATTTCTGATCAGCTTTTACCTGTGCAAGAGTAACAGGTATATTGAGATTCCTTACAGGCTTGATCTCAAAAACAAAAAATTTTCCGGAACTATCCTTAGGATCCGGATAAGAATCCGAGACGGCTTCACCGATGCCGACGATTTTTTTTTCATCACCGGTATGATAAACAAAAGCGAGGTCACCTTTCTTAATACTTTTGATGTTCTTGATTCCCGCAGGACTTGCGACCCCATCCCAGACTGTTCTTTTATCCATAACGAGATCATCATAAGAATAAACTGTTGGTTCTGTTTTTAGAAGCCAGTATTTCATAAAAGTTGAAAGTTAAAAGTTAAAAGTTAGCTGTCACATACAGTCATCTTTGCATATTTAAGAACAATTTTTTTTAAACCGATATCATCAAAATAAATTTCAGCTTTTTTGTCGAGACCTTTTCCATTAATTGAAAGAACCGTACCTTTTCCAAAAGTGTTATGAATTACAGTAACGCCCTTTTGAATATCCGGAAACTTGTCAGTAAGCTGTGTGTCAACATCTTCAACATTCTTTTTTTTAGGTGAAGATGAATAGTAATCATATTTAACTGAGGGTCCGAACAAAGTAGGTTTTTCCTGTTTTGGCTTGCTGCCGTTGAAGAGCTTCAATCCTTCAAAAATAAAATTTTCATTCATTACATCACTTGAAATTTCTTTAATGAATCTTGATTTCATCTGATAAGACTGAACCCCGAATTTATATCTTTGGTTGGCATAAGAGATGTAAAGCTTTTGCTTAGCACGGGTGATTGCAACATAAAAGAGTCTTCTCTCTTCCTCAAGTTCATCCTCATAAACCAAGGCACCATTTACCGGAAACAATCCTTCCTCAAGACCTGTCACGAATACAACAGGAAATTCCAGACCCTTTGCAGAATGAATTGTCATCATGGTTACCGCATTCTTTTGATTGTCAAGATTATCGATATCAGCCACAAGTGAAACCTGCTGAAGAAACATTTCCAGAGTGGGTTCCTCATTGCTGTCAGCAAATTCAGCAATTGCAGAGACGAGCTCCTGAATATTACTTATTCTTTCTTCCGACTCGATAGTATTTTCAAGACGCAGCTCTCTGAGAATTCCCATTTCATCCAGTACTCCTCCGACCAATTCCGACAATGACATCTCTTCTTTGAGATACTGATATTTGTAAATGTAATTCAAAACTTCGGTAAGGAGATTTTTTGCTTTTGAATTTAAACTGTCGTAATCATCAATTCTTTTAACAGCATCGAACAGTTGCATTTCATTACCTTCCGAAATTTGAATCAGCTTATCAATAGTAGTTTTACCAATTCCTGCTCTGAGATTTAAAACACGCAAGAGAGCTTCATTATCCATCGGGTTCACAATGACCTTAAGGTAAGCAAGTATGTCTTTAATTTCCTTTCTTTGGTAAAACCGGATGCCCCCGATAATTATATACGGAATACTATTCTGACGGAGAGAATCCTCAATGACCCTTGACTGAGCATTTGTCCGGTACAGGATTACGAAGTCTTTGAAATTGATCTTCTTTTTTTGAATTTCATCAAAAATATATTTACATATCCGGTGAGCTTCATCACGGTCGGTCATGGTTTCAATAAGATGTATGTGTTCACCCTCTGAATTCTCTGTCCACAAATTTTTTTCGATCTGCTTCTTGTTTTTTTTGATGACCTGATCAGCAAGGTTCAGGATCTTGCCGGTCGAGCGGTAGTTTTGTTCGAGCTTAAAGATCTTTGATTCTTTGAAATCTTCCTGAAAGTCAAAAATATTCTGAATTTCGGCACCTCTCCATTTATAAATCGACTGTGCATCATCACCGACGATCGAAACATTCTTATATTTTTCCGAAAGCATTTTGACGATCATATACTGAGCCTTGTTTGTGTCCTGATATTCATCAACAAGTATATATTTAAACCTGTCCTGATATTTTTCCAGGATCTCCGGATATCTTTTGAACAGTTCGATCGGCTTGATAAGCAGGTCATCAAAATCCATCGCGTTATTTTTAAACAGGGCTTTCTGATAATCCTCATAGATCGTTTCAACTTTTTTATCAAATAAAGTTTTAGAAAGGGTTGAAAATTCTTTAGGAAGTATGAGCTTATTTTTCAGATTGCTGATGGCATTGTGAATTGCCTTAGGAGAAGGATTGTCAGTCGGCATTGAATTGCTGACCATTAATTGTTTTACAAGACTTGCCGAATCATCACTGTCATAAATTGTAAAATTCCTGGTAAAGCCCAGAAATTCAGATTCAATGCGAAGCAGTCTTGCGAAAATGGAATGGAATGTTCCCATCCAGATACGATTAAAACCGCTTCCGACAAGCTTTTCGATCCGCTCCTTCATTTCGCTTGCAGCCTTATTAGTAAATGTAAGGGAAAGAATTTCGAAAGGACTGATGCCTGATTCGAGAAGATAAGCGATCTTATAAATAAGGACACGAGTTTTACCGCTGCCTGCCCCGGCTATAATCATGCTTGGTCCGTTAATCTCTTCAACAGCTTTTCTTTGTTCTGGATTTAATATGCTCAGGTCTAATGACATCGTTATTATTTATGGGAAATAAAAATAGATAAATTGCTTCTCATAGTAAATTTAATAATGGGAAATTTTTTTAAAAATATTTTTTCACAAAGCTTAATATATGCAATTTGAATCAGAGCTGAATTTTTTATATGTTTCACTGAATATATGAATTAACAAATGCAGAACATGGATATAAAATTTTTTTACAGAAGAAATTTACCGCATTTTCAAAAAGAATACTCGAGCTATTTTATGACCTTCAGGCTTTACGGATCACTTCCGACATTTTTACTTAACAGACTTAAGAATGAATATTTATTAAATAAAAAAATGATTGTTGATTCGGAAGATAAACTCAGCCAAAGCAAAAAAATATATGAACTTCAGAAGAAGTACTTTGGAAAATTTGATAATTATCTGGACAGATCTCTGAGTGCAATGAACTATCTGATTGATGATAGAATCGCTGAATCAACCTCGTCAGCATTGCATTTTCTTGATGGAAAAGATTATGAACTCATCTCATATTGTATAATGCCAAATCATGTACATGCGCTGATAACGGTAGAGCGGTTTTTAAAACCGCTCTACAAAACGATGCAAAGCATAAAACGCTTTTCATCCCGTGAATCAAATAAGATCCTCCAAAGGAGTGGAGCATTTTGGAACCCTGAAAATTATGATCACATAGTCAGAAGTCAGGAAGAATATGAAAAAATCATCAAATACATTTTCAACAATCCGGTAAAATCAAACTTAGTGGCAAGATCAGAAGATTGGAAGTGGAGTTATCTGAAAGGCTGAAGGTAGAACGGATTTAAAATCCGTTCTACCCTCCCATTATCCTCTCCACATCATTCACTTCCTTCACCATCTTTTCAGTCAGATTCCTGCATCCATTCCTTGTTACAAGCACATCATCTTCAATCCTCACTCCAATGCCCCAGAATTTTTTCGGTATTCCTTTTGAATTCACAGGAAAATATAAACCCGGTTCTATCGTCAGAACATTTCCTTCCTTCAGCTTGTCGTCATCCTTGCTTAATGTTTTGCTTATGGTAACGGCATCATGTGTATCGAGTCCAATATCGTGTCCAAGTCCGTGCAGCGAAAAAGTCTTTATATCGTTTTTATTCTTCAGCAGCCCTGCCTTGTTCAGACCATCGGCAAGAATTTTCTCACTAAGATCTTTGAGACTTAAATAGCTCACGCCCGGCTTTATTTTTTTTATACATTCTTTATTCGCTTTTAGAACTATTTCATAGATCAACTTTTGCTCAGTTGAAAATTTTCCGTTAACGGGAAATGTTCGTGTAATATCCGAACAGTAATAATTGTACTCTGCTCCCGAATCAATCAAGAGCAATTCACCGTCTTTTAGATCCTGATTATTATTTTCGTAATGGAGAATGCAAGCGTTTTCTCCTCCGGCGACGATCGGATAGTAAGCAGTAGATTCACTTCCGTTAAATTTGTAATTGAATTCGAGAATTGCCTGAACCTGCCTTTCATTTAAATCCGATCTGATCATTGTCATGGTATGATTGTATGACTCAATTGTAATGTCGCATGCCTTCTGTATTTGTTTAATCTCAAAAGAGGTTTTCACTTTTCGGATCTTTCCCAGTAAGTAGGAACTGTCTATCAGTTCGACACCGGCTGAAATGACATTAAGACTGTTCATGAAATCAGAAATTATTTCCTTCATTTCCCCTTCGAGCTTTATCATTTCAGAAAAATTAATATAAACTTTCGAAAACCTCTGCAGGAACTTTCCATTCAGAACAGATTTTAATTCATAATTTTCTTTGGCATCCTTTATCCCCAGTTCTTTAGTAACATCCTCATAGCCAAGTCTGCGTCCGTTCCATGTTTCCATAAGTGGATCACGTTTTTGAACATGCAGGATCTCACTATATGTCTTTTTATTTTTCCGGGACTTAATTCCTCCGGGAGCAAGAACAAGTGCTGCATTAGGCTGCGTGAAACCTGTCAGATAAAAAAAGTTTTTATACTGTTTGAAATCATAATCCCCGTCGTATGATTGATTATGCAATGTATTTCCCAAAATGATCGCGATTGAATCCTTGCCGATAAGTCTGGAAAATTCAGTTCTGCGGGATTTATGGAAATCTTTTTGCTCTTTAGTCATTATTTTGAATTTTGTTAAAGTAAATCAATCGTCGAACTGATCTTTTTTCATTTCCTCAAGTCCGTCAATTGGAATTGGATAATTTTTTGTAAAGCACGCTGTGCAATAATCTGTTTTCTCACTCGGATACGGAACTGACTCAAGTAATTTTTCTATACTTAAGTATGAAAGATTAGTCACTCCCAGTTCTTTTCTGATCTCTTCAACATTTTCATTATGCTGATTTGCGATCAATTCATTTGCAGAAGGAAAATCCATTCCATAGTAGCATGGTGAAATTATCGGCGGGGATGTTACCTTCAGATGAATTTCTTTTGGATTAGCTTTTTTTATAAGATCAACAAGTAATTTTGATGTTGTCCCTCTTACTATCGAATCATCCACCATTACCACTTTACGGTTCTCAATCACTCCTTTTACTGTATTAAACTTAGTCTTGACCTTCATCTTACGCTTATCCTGTCCGGGCTGAATGAATGTTCTTCCTACATAATGACTTCGTATCAAACCTATTTCATGTTTCACTTCCTTATTATTTTTTACTGCTTCATTAAAATAACCAAGTGTTGCCGTGTTGGACGAATCAGGAACATTGATCACTACAACTTTCTTATCTTCGGGAGCATTCTTTAAAGGAGGCGGGCTTTCTATTGCAAGATTTTTTCCGATCTTTCTCCTGACCTTATCTACCTTCTCACCGAATACGCTGCTGTCAGGTCTCGAAAAATATATGTATTCAAAGATACAGTGCTTGTACTTATCCGCTTTTCCGATCGTGAACTTTTTTTCTTTTCCTGTCTGCACAACTTCTCTGTCAATTACGATCATCTCACCGGGTTCAACATCCCTGATGTATTCCGCATTGATAATGTCAAACGCGCATGTCTCCGACGCAAAGACATAGCTGCCGTCAAGCTTTCCGAATGCAAACGGTCTCACTCCGTACGGATCTCTTATTGCAAATAATTTATCATCAGTCAAAATACAAATTGAATATGCCCCGATGACCTGGGAAAACGCCTCCATCAGTTTGTTTTCAATTTTAGTTTCCTGGCTTTTTGCTATCAGATGAAGGATGAGTTCACTGTCAGTTGACGTCTGAAAGATCGTTCCGCTGTTTTGTAATTTCTCTCTTAGAAAATGTGTATTTGTAAGATTACCATTATGTGATAACGCAAGATTCCCGTCTTTGAAATTTACCTTGAACGGCTGGATATTATTTCGTTTGTCTCCCGAACCTGTTGTTGAATATCGTGTATGCCCGATCGCGGAATTTCCCTTAAGCTGCTCCGTTAAGATCTTATCATCTGCAAAAACACTTAATACAAGTCCATGGTCTTTATGTATATTAAATTTATACCGGTCTGCTGTATCATCATATTCCGATGTCACAATGCCTGCCGCTTCCTGTCCCCTGTGCTGCAAGGCATGGAGACCGTAATAGGTTAAGATCGAAGCATCCGGATTATTATAAATTCCAAACACTCCGCAATTTGAATGAATGGATTTTTCAGGACTTAAATTAAATTTGTTGGTAAGTTTTTTCACGGTTGTATGTCAAAATTACTTTATTGAAGATAAAGAATAAAGGTAAACAGATTGTAAAGGTTATTATGAATTACATTGCCGTCCAAAATAATTTTCATCAACACTTAAAGGTTTTAAATTAATCAGCAAACAGGATAATCATTATTGTTTTTAAAAAGAACCCGCCATTGATCTGAATTTCCGGCAATTTATCACCAGCGGGAAACTTTTCTTTGCAAAGTTTTCTGGCGCCTGTCCCGCAATGCTTTTATGCGGAAGTTTTTCAAAAGAAAGCGCACTTAATCGAAACTAAAATTTTCATTTTCTAAATCACATTGTTTTGGACGGATGTGTTATGAATTATTAAGGTTTTGTGTAAATAATTGTTTAGAGCATATAAATAATATTCTGAATAAATTGCATTAACTTTTTTAAAACCCTTTTGGTTAATCTAAGTGTAAAATCAAATCTTATTGAAGTCCATTAAAATAATTATAATCGTCTTTTTTCTTTCCGCGCAACTACTGCATTCACAGGAAAAAATAACTGATGTTGAGAAGAAGTCCGAAAGGAACATTTCCTGGCTGATAACACAGCTCATTCCTTCTCCAACCTGGCTCAATGATCGTGATGGAGCTAACAACTCGCTTACTTTCGCGCTGAGGTGGCAGATCACGCCGCTGAATATTTCTTTCAGTACTAACAAGTATGTCTCGCCTGTTTCATTCTTTTTTGTAAATCCAATGAGAAAATATACCGGCTCTCTTGAATTCTTTGTTCAGCCCGAACTTGTAACCGGTTCATTTGAATATTCAAAATTCAATAAGATCGGCTTTGGAGTTGGTTCCCGTATTAATATCCCGGTGAAAAATTATGGTGAGCACTTATATGTCTCTCTTGGCGGCAAGTATACTTTTCGGAAAAGTACAATCGAAAAGACAAACGGATACTACGGTGTGGAAGGCGGAGTTTATGCGATCTTCGGAGTTCTCGGATTACAGTTCAATTACAACTTCAATAAATTCTCTAAATATAATTTCGGTATATACTTTAAATACTGGTAAATAATTGAAACGATTTTATTCATGATCACAAAATTCAAAATAGTCTTATT
>Ga0105044_10002460_pt1 | contig 25260 bp, 24 predicted proteins | sample MAT01_FD_78092 | JGI IMG/M metagenome (GOLD analysis project Ga0105044, IMG submission 78092) | Freshwater microbial communities from Lake Fryxell liftoff mats and glacier meltwater in Antarctica - MAT-01 | ecosystem: Environmental > Aquatic > Freshwater > Ice > Liftoff microbial mat | place... | reverse complement strand
GCTGTCGTGACCGCATCGTTCGTATTTTTGAACTTTCTGGCGAAAAACTTGCCTATCCTTCGCTGCATGCGCCTCTGGGTGTCAGCCGCGTGACGTTCAGTACTGATGGCCAGCAGTTACATGTCTTCACAAAATGGACCGTGCAGACATGGGACCTTGTCACACAAAATGGGAGGCCCAGAGAGTTGTCGATGTCCAGCGCGACGATTTACGCTGTCCCGAGTCAGGACGGTCGGTTTCTGGCAGTATTCGAAAGTCAACAATCCGGGGTCCAACTCAAAGTTCGCAACACCCACGACACAAAATCAGCTATGCCGCTGCTCGTGCCCGGTGCGACAGACATTTCGCTGGCTTGTGTGTCGGACAACGGCGAGCGGGTATTGATTTGCTCCAACACTGAAGTCAGCGGGAAGAAGTCATTTGAGTGCAGGGTTGCCGACGTTGCCGCACAGAAGCTCAAAAGGATCAACGCATCTTTGCAAGGTGGAAAGGTCCACGCGGCCTTTTCTCCGGATGCAGGATTCCTTTTGACTGCTATCGAAAATGTTCCCGAGCCAGCTGCCGGGACGACAGCCGCAGCCGTCTGGAACGTTCAGCTGTGGGATGCCGAAACGGGATCACGAATCAGCAATCACGCTGAGAAAGAGACAATTGCAGGGCCTGTGACGAGAATCGTCTGGAGTCCCACAAGTAAGCAAGCGGCGGTTCTGTACGGCAAAGGGGAAATCGGTGGTGCCTGGCTTTGGCAAAAACAGGGTGGAGACACTTTTGAACGGTTGCCGAACGAATTGAAACATCCCGACACGCCGTCGCACACGCGAGGAATCGTGTGTGCCTCGTTTTCAACGGATGGCCGCTTTCTGGTCACCGGAGGTGAAGATGATCGCGCGTACGTCTGGGACGCTGCAAAAGGAGAAAGACTCAGCAATGCATTTGCCCACGAAACTGACGTAGTAGCTATCAGGTTCTGTCCCGGAGTCAAAGACGCACTGCGGTTTGCAACATCCACTGCTGCAGAAAGGAAAGTACGAATCTGGACGTTTCCGCTGAATACCTCAGGTGTCCTGACGGACCGTCAGGCAGCTCCTGCCGCGATTGTCGATGCCGCAGGCGCTGCCAGTCAATTGGCGATCAGTCCTGACGGCAGGTTTTTCGCGACGGCCACAGGTTCTATTGTCCGGATCTGGGAGACAGGCGGTTGGAAGGCGGCTGCAACGCTTAATAACGAACTCGCGGTACATGCGCTTCGATTCGCCGAAGACTCGCACAGTGTCGTAACCCAAACGCGAAGCATGAGAGATGCACCAACCGGTATGATCGTTGAAAACGTGCCAACATCGGCAGTGGCTCGACTATCGGAACGAACGTGGCATCTCAAGCAGGACCGTCAGGACTCGTTGATTACCAAAGATGAGCTCCAGAACACCGCACGCCTGCTGGCCGCTAGTGATATTGAAGAGGATGGACAAGCCATTGCAAGATTGTCGCCCCCCAAACTGACAGAAAAGTACGATCCAGTGTTATCTGCCGTCCATGAACTGAAGCGGTTGTGGGATAAATATCACGATCGTCCTTAGATTGAAATCTCTGCTGTTGATCATGCGGATACTGCTGCTCGTTGTGAAGAACTCAGTCAGTGGTTTTCTGCGGCGTGGCATCTGAACAGACAAATCGAAACCATTTCCGGTCGGCCAGAAAACACCAGCGAGCTCGCTGGGCTCTACGTTCGGCTCGCAAACGCATACGAGTCTCAAAACGACGTTCGAATGGAACCGGACGCAGTCACTGCCCTTGAGCATGCGATCCGTCTGAATTCTTCAAAGACACCGTCGCTTGCAGAGTTGTATCAGCAACGAGGCAGAAAATTGATGTCAGAGGATGCGAGCAGTTCGCGACAGAATTGGCTGGACGCTGTCACAAGCTGGAATCGCGTGATCGAATCCTCCGCAAGTCAGGCCGATCCCGAGTGGCTCTATAGTCGCAGTGTCGCGAACCTTGAGCTACAGGAATTTCCGCAGGCCGATATGGATTTTGAGACGGCCGTGAGTCTGGACAAGGATCGACTTCGAATTTCAAGGAGGACATTCGCCTTTGGAGAAAGACTGGGTGAGCTGCAGCAATGGACTCTGGCCGCAAAATATCTGGCCCGCGTGTTCAGTAACAATCCGACATCTGAATCAGCCTATAGTCTCGCGGTCGCCCAATTGAAGTCCGGCGACATCGCCGCCTACGCAGCCACTTGCGAAAGAACGATCCATCAGTTTGGGGAATGCGGAAGTCCGGAAGATTCCAATAATGCGGCATGGACATGTGCGCTGGCGAACGCTGCCAGCGGGCCGGACGTGATTAAAACAACACTGAATACCACCAGAGCGAATGTGGAAACGTCGAATGATCCCGGCTCGCAATATCTCTACCTGAACACACTTGGCGCTGCATTCTATCGCGCACGTCAGCTGGAGGAGTCCAAAGAAACACTTGAGAAAGCTCGCAGTGCCTATCGGGATCGAGCTGGTCCGTCTGAGTCAGCAACACTGAGCGACAGCGATGGAACCGTATGGGACTGGATTTTTCTGTCGATGGTCTGCAAAAAGCTGGGCCAGGATGCAGCGGCTGAGAAATGGCTGCGTCAGGTAGACGAAGACCTGGCGATGCCAAATTCCAGCAGAATCTGGAGGGTCAGGGCGGAGCTTGAGTTACTTCAAAAAGAAGCAACTGAATTAGTCAGTCCATCACAAACTGTCAGGGAGTAATTCTGATCGGCTGATTCATCGGTCGTTTTTCTACAACGACCTGTGGTCGCGCCGTTGTCGATAGATATCTTGTTCACGTAGCCGCGTTCGCCGGAATGTGAACACCCCACGTGCTGGAGTCGCGTCGAACATTTTGCGTACATTGCATCACGCCTACGCCAATACTCCCTTCACCACGTTGCCGAACACATCTGTCAGACTCTCATCGCGGCCCTGATGAAAATATGTCAGGCGTTCGTGGTCCATGCCCATCAGATGCAGAATCGTGGCGTGCAGATCGTGCAGATGAACTCGATCAACGACCGCCTCAAAACCGAATTCGTCTGTTTCACCGTAGGCCAGGCCACCTTTGACGCCGCCGCCAGCCAGCCACATCGAAAAACCGTAGGGATTATGATTTCGACCGGGAGCGTTCTGTCCTTCACTGAACGGCATCCGTCCGAATTCGCCGCCCCAGACGATCAGGGTTTCCGCCAGGAGTCCGCGTTGCTCCAGATCCGTGAGCAGCGCAGCGATGGGCTGATCCACTTCCGCTCCATGACGTCCGTGGTTCTTTTCAATGCTCTCGTGTGCGTCCCAGGTTTCTTCGAGATGGCCTCCGCCGGAGTACAACTGCACGAATCGCACGCCCCTTTCAATCAGCCGCCGCGCGACAAGACAATTTCGTCCGTACTCATCCGTCGGCTGCTGACCGACACCGTACATCGCAAGCGTCTCCGCTGTTTCCTGACTGAGATCGACAGCTTCCGGTGCTTCCGTCTGCATCCGATACGCCAGCTCATACGATCCGATGCGCGCCGCCAGTTCATCACCGCCCGGTCGCGCCGCGAGATGCTGTTCGTTGAGACGCGCCAGCAGGTCGAGTTGTTCACGCTGGGCCTGACGGGTCACATGTTCCGGGCCTCGGAGATCCAGAATCGGATCTCCAACCGGACGAAATAGTGTGCCCTGATACGCCGCCGACATGAATCCGCTCGACCAGTTCGGCTGCCCGCCAATCGGGCCTCCCCGTTTGTCAAGGATGACAACATACCCCGGCAGACTTTCATTTTCCGTCCCTAGTCCGTAGACGCACCACGATCCCAGTGAGGGACGTCCGATAAACGTCTTGCCAGTGTTCATGGCGACCAGCGCCGATCCATGCGCATGGCTGTCGGTGTGGCACGAACGTATGACGGCCAACTTGTCGGCATGTCGTCGCACGTTCGGAAAGTAGTCGGATATCAGCAGGCCGCTCTCTCCGCCGGGGCGAAAACGTCGAAAGGCGGGGGTGAGGAATCCGACTTTGCGTCCCCCGGAATTTGTGAACGCCTTGCCTTCCGGCAGCGGCTGTCCGGCGTATTTCTGCAGCGACGGCTTATAGTCGAATGTATCGACCTGACTGGGAGCACCGTTCATCATCAGAAAGATGCAGGATTTGGCTTTCGCCGTGAAATGCGGCTGGTGCCGTGCCGCGTTTCCGACACTCTCACCAGCAGCTGCGTGCCTGCCGAAGAATCCGTCCTGATTGAGCATCGACGTCAGCGCCAGTCCGGCAAAGCCGCCGCCCATTTGCCAGACGCATTCTCGTCGTGTCCGTCCGCATGGGAAAAAACTCATCGCAACCTCCTCACTTTTCCGAAAGGCGTCTCGGCCATTTGCTGATCTGTGATTCCGCCTCATCCTCCGTCATTGTTTCGCCGGTGGAACTGTCCCGATACAACACCTGAATTGTACGAAAGCCCATCGATTGATACAGGCGAACGGCCGCTTCGTTGTCCGCTGTGACTTCCAGCACACCGATTCCCATTCCGACCTGCACGAAGCCGAGCAAGGCCTGTTGCACCAATGCGCGGCCAAGGCCCAGTCCGCGATGTTCGGGAATCACACCGACGTTCTGAATCGACCCCATACCGCCACTCCGCGTCACTCCCTGGATCGTGCCGCAATCGACTGCGGGCCAGTCGAATTCCGGCTGATAGACCACCATCCACGTCGCAGCCGGACAGAATGCTGCCTGCCCGACTATCTCCTTCATCAGAGCCATACAGCCTGCGGCGTCGCCGAGACACGAAAAAACTTTACCGTCAAGATCTTCGCGAAAAGCCCGCCACTTAATCTGCGCGTGTCGTTCGAGCAACAGCGAGCGCCACGGTAGCCAGCGATAGCCTTCCGGCAATCGCACAGCCTTTGGTGAGGTACGCCTCAGTTCGATCTGCATGCGAAATCGTTTGTACGCCGTCGTGGCCATCCAATGCCTCAATGCACCAGTATGAATTCTTAACTGCCGGGCTACCCGTTCATTTTGCCGCCGTCGTCGCTCGTCATTCTTTTTTCTGTTCAACGTGATACAGCGTGTTCCATGTTTTCTCGCCGTCGCCTGAGAGAGCGGAATTGCCACCGGCAATGGGCAACCGGATAGAATATCCGCGGCTGTTGTCAATCAGATAAATGAATTCTTTGTCTCGTCGCGTTTCTTCGAAACTGTGACGTTCGTCGCTGTCGATTTTGCGTTCTGTCCAGTCAATGGGATCATTTCCTGCGTGCTGTTCGAAGGCACCGCCGGAGTAGTTGTAACTCGCGATGACTGCGCCTTTTTTGAAGACAGGTTCATTGTTTTCGCGATAAAAAAACGGGCTACGCCGCAGGATCTTTTTGTCGTCGTCTGTAAGATATGTCTTGTCGGGGTACTTACCGTAAATGCCCAGCCACATAATTGCGTCAGCATATTTTTCGGTGTCAGTCGGATGAGGCAAGCCGAACGCATGGCCAAGCTCATGGCCAAGGCCGGCGATCCAGCGGGATTTGTCCTTGTCTGCCGGATGCTTTCCAACGAGTCCCAGGAGGTCATCCTCAGGAAGACAGGCGACCCCACTGCCGCCGCGCCCTTTGTTCCCCGGCCCATCGGAATACAGAATCCAGATGAAATCCGGATCGTTGTGCCTCGCTCCTGTCAGATTTTTGGCTTCGTCGAGCGTGTTGTTGAATCCCCAGATCTCCTGGTCATTGCCGTTGGGATTTCCGTAGAACCAGTCGGCCGTCCGATTGCTCTTTACAACTTCAACAACGGGATCGCTCAGACGAAATGTCGGTCCCTGCAACTGCCCACCGTACCACTTCTGAAGATCACGAATCGCGTGTTCCAGCGCAGCCGTGTATTCAACGTTCTCTTCGCGATTACTCGAAACGAGATAAATCATCCGCACGGTTCGCAGATCAGTTTTGCTTTCATCCTCACTGGCAGTCGCACCCCGGCAACTGGTCATTGCCAGCAGGATGCACAAATAGACTGAATTGAATCGAAACAACATCTGATGGTCCTTCTCACAGGCAGTCACAGGGAAAAGTCTGAATCCGGAAAACCGACATCGCGCAAAATCACAGACCGCCACCGGTTCACAATCACTTTGCCGGTGGTTTTGGCCGGGCTTTCGCGGGATTCTTTTTCGGGCCTCCGGGGTTAAAGGTTCTCTGGACTTCTTCGAGCGATGTCCTGCCTTCAGCGACAAGGCGTATCGCATCCTTTTGAAGCGTTGTCTGACCATCTGCGATCATCTGACGGCGGATCGCTTCCGGAGACGCGCCGTTGACAATCACCTCTTTCATCGCGTCCGTCATTTCAAACATTTCAAACGCGGCCACGCGTCCAAAATAGGGCACACCGTCGCAGTCGGCACACATCTCTTCAATGGTCTGGGCCTTCGGGTCATCCGGTGGAGGCGGCAAGGGGGCTCGGTAGAGCACCGATGTTTCCGGTGGCAGGCCCAGTTTCTTCAGCAATACGGGGTTCGGACGAAACGCCTGTTTGCAATCATCACAGAGTTTGCGGATCAGCTTCTGCGTCACGATGCAACGCAGGTTCTTGACAACTTCGTCAATCCCGATCCATTCAATCAGCTTACGCAGAGCCTCTGCGGGATTGTTCGCGGGAATCTCGGCTACAAACGACAAGCGGTCGGCGTATTGAAAAATTGTCTGTGTGTCCTGTGGCGACGTGAGCGGATTCATGTAAATCACATCTGCTTCGCGGCGGCTGATGCGGTCGAATGTGATTTCAAGATCGTGGCCCGGCTCCGGCTTAAAATCCGCCACGTTGATCAGTTCACGGACGTTGAGATCTGCCAGATTGTAGACCGAAAATAAGTAGGGATCGACGCAATGCAGCACGATTGTTGCTAACGTCGTGACGCCCGTATCCGGCGGCCCGCAGATCAGAATCACCCCGCTGCGCTCTGCTGTGTAGTGGCGGATTTTTGTTTTCAGATGGTCCGGAAATCCAATCTCCTGTGGCTTCTGACGCATGATTTTTCGGTTATCTACTTTGATACGAATCTTTTCCGCCTTACCCCCGACAGGAGCGGATTCGACCATCAGATGGTAAGGGATTTTTTCGTATTCGGTTTTCATCCCGCCGGATTGAGCCGTGCTCCGGTCATTGATGTCCAGTCCGGAAAGCAGCTTGATCATCTGCACCATCGCCGCTCCCTTCTGACCGGGAACCGCAGCTGCCGGATAGGGAACGCCGTCGATCACAAACCGAATCGCTACGCGACCTTCGCGCGGTTCAAGGAGGATCGTATGGGCGCGCCGGGCCAGTGCGTCCGAGATCATCTGTTTGACAGGAACCAAAGCGACCTGTACCAGCCTGGCGTTGGCCTTCAGATTGCATTCACGATTAAACAGCGGACCTTGAAACAGAACCTGCTCAACATCCGGTTCCTGCTCCTGAGGATTGGGAGCGTTCTTCGGGTCCGGCTTCTTTGTATCGTTCTTTTGCGGGCCAGCCATATGATTTGTCCTTTTGCGATCTTGGTGAGAATGTGATTCGCCTGCGGCTCGGGGTTAAACGGATTTTCTGACTCTGATAAAACGAATCACACCCTATTGCAGCTATTCCGATCATCGCAGTGTACGCAGGATTCTGGCGAGAAGTTGGCTGTGCCTCCAGCGTCAACCGCCAAATTGCAGATTCAACAGCAGATTTCGGACGTCCGTAGCGTGCAATTCGTCACGTTCTACACGTTTGGACGAACAAATAAACACCGGGCCGTCCTGTGACATCCGGTTTTCGTCCGGCAAACGCCCGTGACTTCCCATGACAATCCCGGCATCCAGACCAATCATGTCCATGTAGTAACGGAAGCCCAGGAACTTGCGAGCAAGCCGGTTGGCGATTCGCAGTTTTGGAAACTGGATCGTCGGATCAACGAACAGCTCAACGGGGTCATAGCCCGGCTTGCGATGAATATCGACCGTGCGCGCGTAATCGGGAGCCAGTCGGTCGTCCTGCCAGAAATAGTACGTGAACCAGGCATTCCGCTGACTGACGCAGACAAGTTCGCCGCTGCGTTCATGGTCAATTCCGGCGGCGCGCTGGGCGTCACGGTCAAGGACGCATTCGACGCCGTCAAGACGCCCCAGCAGTGCCTTCACCGCCGCCAGATCGTCCGCACGTTTCACGTAGACATGAGCCACCTGATGATCGGCCACGGCGAACGCTGTGGATGCTCCGCAATCGAGCGTCTCCCAGCCCAGAGGTTCCATGCGAACAGAAAGATATCCCGCATCCCGGAGCGCGCGATTGATGTGAATCGGCTGATTGACCTCCGTGATTCCGTATTCCGACAGCACGACCACATCGGCGTCTGCGGCACGAGCCACCTCGATCAATTTTCCTGCTTCATGATCAACCAGTCGAATGTCCTTCGTAATCTTCGGGCTGTTCGGTCCCAGACGCTGCAGGTTATAATCCAGATGAGGCAGATAGACAAGAAGCATTGAAGGCTGATAACGGCGGAACACTTCGACACTGGCATCAGCGATCCATGCGGAACTCCGGATGTCAGCCGTCGGTCCCCAGAAGTTAAACAGCGGAAATCGCCCGAGCCTGTTTTGAAGTTCGTCGCGGATTTCCGGCGGTTCACTGTAGATATCCGGAACTTTGCGACCGTCCGCCGGATACGAAGGTCGCGGCGTCACTGACCATTGCACATCGGCGTACATGTTGTACCACCAGAACATCTTGGCCGTTGTGTGCGACGCATCGCGATTCTTCGCCGTCTGAAAGACTCGCTCGCCGTGAATAAGGTGATTAGACTGCTTCCAGAACATAACCTCCGCCAGATCACGGAAGTACCATCCGTTCGCCACGATCCCATGCCGCGCCGGCATTAATCCCGTAAGCAACGTCGCCTGCACGGTGCAGGTCACGGCAGGCAGCACTGTCGTCATCGGCCGCGCAAATCCAGTGTCCAATAACCGCCGGATATTGGGTGTATTGTCACCGATCATATCATGCGTCAGTCCGACGACATTGATGACAACCAGTTGTCGGATACTGTTGCTTGGACGCATCGGAGAGGAAGTTCTTTCAGAATTGCAGACGCAGAAAGCGCCCAGTCAACGTGCCGTGCATCAGTATACTGGAAGTTGCACAAATAGCTTAGCTTCACGGAACCGCATCGATCCGGGGTCAAGGAACGCATGGGAAATAGAGATCCGCTGTATGGCCAAACACAATCCAACCACGAATGGACGTAACTGTACCCGAATAGTTGCAGGATGGGGCACGGCATTCCGTTTTGGAGCGTTGATTGATCGTGGATGAAGCTGCGGTCAGAATGCGAACTGCTTTCGCTGCTGCTGACGGCCTTCATTCGCGGTTCAAACTCTGCGTTCGATCGCCTGTCTGAGACGGTGATTTCCTGTCTGCAGAATGAATCCGAAGAAAAATCCAATCGAAAGTACTTGAAAAAAATGGGCAACCGTAGGGAACTGACCTGTTCGTTTCCCAGTCCGCCGTTCGACTCCAGACCGAAAGCCCGCTACGCTCACGTGGAAGGCCAGACAAGAAATGAACAATCCCCGATCAATGAGCTGCGTCCCAATACTGTACGCCTGACGAACAGAGTTTACACTCAGCCGACAGGTTGAACACCGTGGACGTGACAGCGTTGAGGGAAAGTGACATCCGTCTGTCGCCGACTCCGAAACAGTGCCGGAAGAAGTGCGTTGAAAAAACACGAGAACATTCGTTTAACCGCGTGGGCAACGCCCCACGCATGGGAATCTATCCAGCGGGAAGTTGCTCTCGCGGCTTGCTGGGGACGCATTTATACCTCACGCGGTCGAAAGTGACGTTAACCCAAAGCGTCAGCGAGGGCCGCAAATCCCAATCCCTCGTTGACGCTTCGGGTTACGATCCGGGGCTCACAAAACTGTCATTTTCGACCGTGCGGAGTCTAGAGAAAGCAATGCCAAATGCGTGCGACATAACGATCCGGATCGCAACCTTCATCCCACAAAGCGGAAAATTCCATAGCCTGAGCACAATCCACAATTCAATTCGTTGTGGGATACTTGCGTCAGGGCCCCCGGCACAGTGAGATAAAAACTCGTCGCACTTGCCCCAGGACAATTCGCTGGCTTACGTACGACTGGTGGATAAACTGTGCGGCTATGGACTCATCACGTCACTCGTAGGATTGACAACCAGCCTGATCCGATGTGTAGTGCCTCATTGAAAGTCTTTCCCGAACGAGAACACTGTCAAAGTACAACAAGGGAATATCTGGTGTCTCAGGGTCCGTCTGAATTTCAAGGTCGCGTCTTAACGAAGATACAACTGCCGATCATCTGGCTGAATTGCCGATCTGGTAAAGGTGTGATATTCGTGCTGGCACTGTTCCTTGCCACTCGGTCGATTGCTCAGGATGCAACGCCTCAACCGACTGTCGCTTCGAAAACAGTCAGGCCAATTGCGAATAAGACGCAGACAGAACCGAGGCCTGCGGTCGCCGTCGATGATCAAAGTGTCCCGAAGAAGGATGAATTCGAGAGAGTGGATTTGTTGACGGACGACCTGAAACAGCACTGGAAAGTCTTCAGTTCTGCACCTGCGACGCCGGACGAACCGGTCTGGAAAGTTATTCGCGAAGGTGATGAAAAGGAAATCATTCTGGTTTGTTCCGGCGAACCCAAAGGCTTCATTTATACAACGGAGACCTTTTCTGAGTTTGAAATGACGCTGGAATGGAAGTACCCCAAAGATGCGGACGGCAACAGCGGTGTGCTTGTCTACATGCAGGATGAACCACGAATCTGGCCGACATCAATGCAGGTTCAACTTCATCAACCAAAGGCAGGCAGCGTATTTCCCGGTGGCGACGCAATGAGCGATCATTCCAGCGAGGCGGAGCCCGATCTCGCGCGGCCGGTGGATACCTGGAACGAAGGCAAGATCGTCAGCCAGAGTGGTCGGCTAAGCGTGGAAGTGAACGGCAAGAAAGCTGGCGAAGTGAGCGGTGCTAAACCATCCACTGGCAACATTGCCTTACAGAGCGAAGGATCTGTTGTTCATTTTCGACGAATTCGCCTGCGCAAGCTGCCGGTTGTCGCCCCGGAAAAGAATGCCAACGCATCACCCACAAATGACAGCGCTTGCTCCGAGGCCGTGATCGCCGTGTCACCAGGTCATCCGCCGTGGTCCGTCAGTGAGCGTGGCGGGAGACCCGCAGCACATCGTAATTCCAAAGCCACCTGGACGATCCACCGTAATCGACGGCAATAATGGTGTTCACAATCTGGATAAGGACGAGGACGTGAAGGCACTGGTGAAGCGACATGCCCAAAAAGGGCTCTGGCTGGAAGATGTTCCCGAGCCCAAAGTGGGCGTCAATGACGTGTTGATCAAAGTGGATCGCACGGGAATCTGTGGCACGGATGTGCATATTTATGAATGGGATGCGTGGGCACAGAAAACAATCCCGGTCCCGATGGTCGTAGGGCATGAATTTGTCGGCGAAGTGGTCTCAGTGGGATCCAACGTCGTCGATTTTCATCCTGGCGAAGTCGTGAGCGGTGAAGGCCACGTCGTCTGCGGTCGCTGTCGAAACTGTCTGGCGGGCCGACGTCACCTTTGCGCAAAGACGCAGGGGATCGGCGTGAATCGACCGGGAGCGTTTGCCGAGTACATCGCACTGCCGATGACGAACGTGTGGCATCATGACGCCTCGATTGATCGTGACATTGCATCGATCTTTGATCCGTTCGGCAACGCTGTGCATACGGCGTTGGCATTTCCGATATTGGGTGAGGATGTGCTCATCACTGGAGCAGGGCCGATTGGCCTGATGGCCACAGCCGTAGCGCGTCACGCGGGAGCGCGCTTTGTGGTCGTGACCGACGTCAATCCGTGGCGTCTGGAACTGGCAAAGAAAATGGGTGCGACACGCGCTGTCAACGTGAAAACTGAAACGCTGGAAGACGTGCAGCGTGAGCTGGGAATGGCGGAGGGAGTTGACGTCGGTCTGGAAATGTCCGGCAATCCATCAGCGTTTCGAGACATGCTGAAGAACATGGCGCATGGCGGGAAAATCGCGATGCTTGGTATTCCGTCAGAGGATATCTCCATCGACTGGAATCTGGTCGTTTTCAATATGCTCACGATCCACGGCATCTATGGTCGGGAAATGTATGAAACCTGGTACAAGATGACCGTCATGCTGCAGAGCGGACTGGATATCAGTCCAGTGATCACGCATCGTCTGCACTACACGGAATTTGAAAAGGGCTTTGAGGCGATGAAGTCCGGACAGTCAGGGAAAGTGATCCTGAAGTGGTGATAATTGGCGAGCATCTACGGGGAACACCTCAGGCAGCTCGTGACCGGACCAGGTATTCATTCAGCGAAGGTTGCTGTTGATACCATCGAAGAATTCCGTCGAGTTTGGCAGTTGTTTCACCTTGGCCGAAGTAACGGAGCACACGTTCTGCCAGCGGAATGGTGAAGCGATTCACCAGCGGACGGACCCAGCCCGCAAGTTCAAGCCTCTGGCCTGCCGGCGCCCGCCGAAACCCCATGCCTGTCTTGAACTGGTCCAGCGAACCGAATCCGGCCTGAATAGCTACGCTTACCTTTTGAAACATGTAGCAGATGAGTCACGTTTTGTGTGCGGTGGCGGAACGATCGAATGTAGGATGGACATTCATGTCCGTCGCAAAAGCTCTTAATCATGATCTTATTCATAATCATAATCGATTCGCGGCCGGCACCGCCCCCATTTCCCAGTAACGTTGCACCACTCACTTTGCAATGTGGGAAAGATTAAGAGCAGGATTAAGATTATGAATTCAACAAGACTATGGAAGCCCTCCACATGAGGCCAGGATCTCGGACATGAATGTCCAAGCTACAGGAATCGCAGCTATGGACCATAGCTTCAGGAACTCGGCCCGTCTCCATTACACACTCCGGTTTTGGCCGGAAATCGCAAAACTTTCGCGGCAGGACGCCGCGACTGCGATTCGACAGGATGTCCTCACGCGTGAAAGCGTCTTACAATCCATCGGTCTGAGGCGAGCGGAGAAGCCGCGGTGCCTCGCTGGATTTTTCGCCTGCCGCTCGCCTTATGCCGTGCGACGTATGACGGGCTGGTTGCCGTAGGTGGACAGGGCTCCAGCCAGTCGGGCGGCGTGTTCATTCTTCACACAGCCTATGGCCTTTCCGGCGAGTCGTGCAAGTCTTCGAGGAACCACCAATCCCAGTGTGGGTCGAAGCTCGATTCGCTGTCCGATGGGGCGTTCCTCAAACCCCATCCCACGCTTGAACAAATCCAGCGAGTTCATTCCTGCTTGTAACGATTGCAGTCCGATGCAGACTTCAGTTGTTTCAGTGCGATTCAGAGCCTGCTGCAGAAATGTGAACAACATTGCGTTATTCGGACGATATCTCAACAATTCTTCGCTCGACCGAACAACGCAGATGTTTTCCACATGGCCAATGCGGAATGAAATAAGAAATGACGCAAGGGCTCCTTTAGAGCGGGCTGCCCACACGGTGGCAGCCGGACAGTCGGCGACGGCGTCAAAGTATTTGTTCCAGTGGGATTTGTATCCGTCGGCGACCTTCCGTCCCTGCCGCCGAATTGTCTGAGAGTGCAATTCGATCCCGTCGCTCGCGAGTTCGCGAGCGTCTTCAGGACCACAAGTGCAGTTCTCAAGTCCCTGACGCGTTTGATTGCGTGTCTTTGGGGCCAGCGATGACAGACTATAGTTCTTATCTGCTACGATTTGCCGAAAGCTGCTGACACCATCGTCGACTGGGCAGCAGAAGCGGGCCATGACACCTCGATGATCCATGATCTGCGATAAATCAACGGTCGCCGGATTCAGCTGAGTTTCCAATGGGAAGCAGATCCAGGCACGTGAGAAAACGTCAAACCAATGGACACCATTGGATTCCCGAATCGAATGTCCCATCCGTTCCAGGAACGCGGCGTAATACTGAGGCGGCATAGATGCGAACCTTCTAATTGGGCGAAAAAATCAGGCAACTCGCCGGGACTCAGGTTGAACGCATGCAGTCATTGACAAAGGAGCGGCATTCACTTGCCCATGAGGTTTCCGAAAAATGCACAGTTCCTTCGCACTGAAATTCACATTGCCGCTGGTCATCCTGTACAAGGCTCCTGACGCAATATCGTATGCCTCACGCGCAATCCGCGAAAAACGATTGCCTGTCGCGGGCATGCCCTCCGGATGGGATTCCATGAACTCAAAGCCCGCCATAGAGGCAAGCCGAGTCAGGGTAGCACGCGTGTAATAATAGAAATTGACACCGGCGTTGAGTCGCAGTGACGGACCACGCAGCGTACGGTAGAGCAGACCGGCACCCGTCATCATGCGAAACCGATGTCCAGGGATTTCAACGGCCAGCAGTCCTCCGGGAGCGAGCACGCGATAGAATTCCTGCATGTCTTCGCGGGGCTGACGATGAAGGATAAAGGCATCCAGCGAACAGACCACATTGAAAGTTGATTCAGGGAATTTCTGATCCGCCAGAAACCCCTGATGTACAGTGAGACCGAATTCCTGCCGCGCGAATTCTGCTGAAAACCTCGATGGCTCAACACCTTCGACATTCCAGTCCTGGTAGTCCCGAAACTGCCTCAGAAAGAAACCTGATGCCGTGCCGACATCGAGCAGGCGACCGCCGTGTGGCATCAGTTCTCGGATACGTCGGGCTTCTCGTTTGAGGCTCTTCCTTCGGTAGTCAACGTACAATTCTCGTGCGGATGCGCTGTCCGTGATGTACTCTTCCTGGAAAAATCTCTGAGTATCATCCATCGACGGACATTCCGACACATACGTCAAGTTGCATCCTTGACAGGTCACTATTGGCAGACCGTTGGAAACACCAACCGGCAAAGTCTGATGAGGGCCACAAATCGGGCAAATGACATGAGTCTTTTTTTTACTGTCAATCCCGGAAATTGCTGGATTTTTGTTGCTTTGAACCATTCTTAACCTCCTTGCCGGATGCATTCAAATTCATGTGCCACACGGCTTATAGACACTTATTCCAATCCCCGCAAGACGTGAAAACGAGTGTTCGAATTCGTGGACTGGTCTGGGCGGGAAATACATCTCGTGTACTATCCGCCGTACCACAGCAAATATAACGGGATCGAACGCTGCTGGTCATGGCTGCAACAGAAATGGAACGGTGTGCTGCTGACATGCTGGGACATCTTCAAAGCCTGCGTCCAACGCATGACATGGAAAGGACAGCATCCCACCGTCGTGCAGTTCGACGGTGATTACCCGCTTGGGGTCATCGTTCCAAAGAAGGAAATGATCGAACTCAACAAACGTCTCGAACGCTCAGAAACTCCCGCCAAATACGATATCATTATCCGACCAACAATCCCTCGCGGCAGGTCATTCATTTCGTGCGGCTCGCCTGAGCAGCCTGAGCCGAGTCGTTCATGCAGTGCGGACATTGCATGGAATAGGGACTGGAACACACGGATAGCCGGAAAGCCGCAGGTCGCAAAATGCACGGGCCAACCGATCAGCAAGCGGCAGGTTATCCATATGATCAATCACCGTACCCTTCTGATCTAAGGAAGGATGGGTCATGATCTCAACGGATGCGGTGGCAAGTCGATCGGTTGATCGAAAGTGTTCGAAGTTCTCGACCGTGCCGAAATAGTCGGTCCCCCGGAATCCGTGATATGCGATCCAGCGGTTAAAGCATGATTTGGCGATGCTTTTTGGAGAGACCACAGGCCGTGAATCCATATTCCTCGAAATTCTGAGATGCCGGATTCCAAGGTGTTTCAGCACCGGCTGGATCGCCAGAAAAACCATCGGCTCAGTGTGCACATGCTGATGCGAATCTGCGTGCGTTAGAGGAAGTCCCGCATCCCGACATCGCCGGATCTGAGCGCCGACCTCGGCGGCAATCATCGCTCGATCGGTCGTCGAAAGCAGACGCGAGCGGAATCGACGGAATCTGCCGCATGGGTCACACAAGGCCGGATTGCTCCGCAGTTCCGGCAACAGAGGCCAGCCATCGGTGAGATTCAGATGCACACCGATTCGATCGGTCAAGTGGCCGGAGATTGCCATGCCACAGGCTTCATCGAATCCCGGCATGTTGGCCATGATTGTCGTACTGGAAATCAAACCGCGACTAAAACATGTCAGAATTGCGCGATTCACGATCGACGATTGTCCGAAGTCATCGGCGTTGACGATCATCGTACCTGGCGGGACACTCATGCAGCCACTCCCGGATGCTGGTACTCGTCTGCAGTCTGATCTTCAATCGTGAGCACATCCGGAACGATGACGCTTTCCTCAAAGCGGAGTTCCAGCAGTTGTCGATCGTCTTCGGAAGTCAGACAGGCGAAGCCCAGTTGCTCCATGACTTCCCGAAGCGGTGCGTTACGTGAAGTGACGCGCAATCGGGCTCGGAGTTGCTGATGTCCAACATGTTGCTGCCGCGCTGCGTACCATTTTAGAAACGTGGCCTCGACCATTTTCTGCGCGACGCGGCAGGAAAGCACAAAATCAACCAGATGCGGACCAGTATCAGTTGCTTCAAATGCAGCAAAGCCCACAATCCCGTAGCCGCCAAAGTCATCCGCGACTTCAAAGCAGAAACAATCGTGCTTGTCTGACTGCAGGAGTCCGTGGAAGTCGTCTGGCAGATAACTGCGCCCCGAGAGGTTGAACTGATTACTCCGCTGCAATAGTTCGATACAACGAGAGTGGTCTGACAACTGCGGATGCCGGATCTGCAGCACCATGTGGCAGCTCTTCAGAAACTCACCATAATCGCCGCGCCACGATTGATGGATGCGTTTGCGCACGGCCTCGGTGAGATAACTCAATCGTCGCCCGCGTGTTTCATCGCTCACCGGAACATCAAAAGCCGTGTCATCCATCAACGAAGGGCCGACGGCGGGGTCGAAGACTCGGACCTGAGGCAGAACATTGCTGATTTCGCGACGTTCGAAGGGTGAATCATCGATCACCGCAAATGTATCGACGTTGATATTCAGTTCGTCCGCAATCTGCTGCACACTGCGACTCTTCGGTCCCCAGTGAATCGCGGGATACAGAAAGTAGTCAGCAAGTCCCAGTTGTTCGATTTGCGGCCATGCCGTTTCGTAATGATTCTTGCTGACGATTGTCTGCAGAATGCCTCGTTCGTCCAGTCGTTGAATCAGATCGATCAATTCACAGTTCGGAGTGACACCCGATGCACCTGCGTCTCCGATCACACCATGCCACAGTGTGTTGTCCAGATCCCACGCCACACACTTGATCTTCTTTGCCGGGCCAGGACGTTTCTGAAATATCGTCGATGGCTGCCCCACAAGGTTGACCTGCGGGATGGAATTGAGTCCATGCTGCAGACGCACAAAATCCAGCCATGTAAAGATGAGCCGGACTTCGCGATCGTTTTCAATTGATAATCGAAGAATGCCGGGCTTGTCAGCCGCCAGCGAGATCAGTTCTGCAGCGTCGAGATAATGTTCGTTCCAGCCCGGTTCGATCTGCAGGCATGTGCGAAATACAGGGACATCCGTCACAAGTTCCAGTTGAATGCGAAACGCAGTGGATTCACTGGAAAAGCATTTCACAAAGAAGGCGTGCGGATTTGACTCGCGCTGTGAAAGCAATGCCGACTGATGTTCAAGCAGCTTGCGACGTGCGAGCGTGAAAGCCCCGTTGAGGCGTCGTTTTGGCGACCAACGGCGAATCATTTTTGCCGTTTTGGTGACTGCATTCTCCGACCAGTCCAGCAGTGCGGTCTGCGTCCGAAGGGTGCCGATGCCGAGCATCGCCAATTGTGCAGGCCAGGCGGTCTGCAATTTTGCCCAGCGTCGAAACCGAATGTCAGCGCCGAAACGAAACAATCCCTGCACCTGACGATTTGGCATAATGCCATACACGAACCGAGCGCACTTGTGGTCCGGGCGCGCGACGAACAGTGAGCACGTCGCATAACACTGCGGCATGGAACATTCGACGCAGTGTTCTTCCCAACAAAGCAATCCGGCGGCAGTCACCACCGGATCAGGCGGCGGGGCTGGCAGTGCCTGATCGCCTCCCTGCCGCTCCCATGCGGTGGCATCCTGCCATGTCACTTGAAACACCTCACACTCCTTCGCAAAACTCGCAAACCATTCTACCAGTGAACTTTAGGTATTACTGGAGATCTGGTCAAGCAGAAGTTCAGGTCGCGTCCGGGCCGCTCGAGAGCGAACCATGAGCAGGATTCCTCAATTCAAAAGCATGATCCGATTGCGTGATGGATTCGCGTGAAATCCAACCCTGGCTGTCCATGTGCTTGAAGAATGCCGGAGAGCCTGTCTTCATGCCGGAGGTGGCGGACTAAGGCATGTCCGCCCGTATCGTATTCATGGATCGCTGTTCCGCAGATCCCGCGCAATCGTCGCGCATGAATCAGATCAAGACGGTCTTTTGTAGAAACGTGAATTTCAATCTTTGCTATGCTCTGATTCGCTGACAGCAAGGCTTTCAGATCCGAAACGTGCCTTTCGGCAAGGGTCGTGAAATAGGTTGTGGCGATCTGTTTCGGCCAGCTGAGGTCCAGGTGTCGCCGCTTGCTGATGGGTGAGATAAACGTCTGTGGAGCAAACGCAATGGCTGTCCCTGAACCGATCAAGGTGGCAACCAGAATGGCCGCAAATCCACCCGTGGAATTGCCCACGAAATAAACTTCGACGGGATTCACCTGCCTGATCCTTTCGCCAGGGAACTCGGCGATCTCAAAGACATCTCGTCCGAGAGCAGGTAGTCCGTTCTGATACCAGGACTGAGTGAAGTCACGCAGAAAAATCTTGTTCTCCATCAGGATGCGTCAGTCGTTGTAGAATTCGAACGGCGGCATCCCGATTTCGGCAGCGATCCCGCCAAAAATGAAATACAGGCGATTCGACGCCGGGACCAGTTCTTCCAGGACAGACGGGGCTACGCTCACAGGAACTCCTGTGTGTTACAAAGGTGCACCGCAGCCAGATTTGTGCGATCGCAAGCAAGGATTCTGACGATCAGAGCATTCTCACAGCGACTTTGCCATGCCCCTCTTGCGCCGCAATCACTTCGTAGCTGCGCATATACGACGAGCAATAGTCTTCAAACGCACGAAACTCATGCAGTGCACTGTAGAATTCATCAAAGATGATGATTGTCCCTGGCACAATGATATCGTTCGCGCGACTGAGCACGTACATGGTCGCGGAATACAGGTCCGAGTCGTTATGGATCACCAACTGCTCAGACGGCGAATACTGGGCCAGAAATGATGGCAAGGTTTCCTGAAACAGACCTTTCACAAATGAAATGCGTCGATCTTCAGTGTGCGGGGTCTTCCCGTCGGTGCTGAATGTTTTGCTGCTTAATGCTCTTGAAAAATCTGTCCAGTCCTCAGGAAGCCCCTCAAACGTGTCAAACCCCACATATCTTGATTCTCCGTTTTTATGAATACTTGCGAAGTATTTTATACTGGCACCTTTAAACACTCCAAATTCAAGGTACACCATTCGCCGTTGGCCAATGATCTCGCTGTTGATGAAATCGTACATCTCAGTTCGTTTAACAAAAACCGGATGCTTTCCAATGTGCTTCTTTCGCCACGCTTCGAACTTTGGCTTGTAGGCAAGGAATCGGAGCCGATCAGAATCAGGCAGAATCATCAATGCAATATGCCGGAAGAATTTCCGCATTGCGGCAAGCATAGAACCCATTCCTTAAAGTCGATCTCGCAGGCGCCTCTTCGAACAGCTTTTGACTTCTGACGACGACGATGAAACGCCGAACCCAGTGAGACTTGTGTACCAACCACTGCCATCACGATGCAGTTCGGTCGTTGTGACAAAATCCACATCTGACCGCAACTCAAAAGTTACGATAAAAGCTTGATGGTGGTTTCCAGTCCTCGGTCCTGCGAAAATAGCGGCTGGGGCCAAAGCGATTCCGGATACGCCGACAGGCATTGTTAATGAGATGGGCGGATGCAAAGCTTCTCTGCAAACCGACATTCAATTCCTGGTAATGGCCGTGCTTCAGCAGATCGCGGATGACGCGAGGGACAGATCGCCATCGAGAATCGTCGAAGGTAATCGTCCCGCCGACCGGGAGCAACTTGTCGGCGAAGAAAAAGTCGACAAAAGCGTGGTCAAAACCATGATACCTATCGATATAGACAAAATCGGGACGGACACCTTCATTGAAGAGCCGCGGCAAGGCCAATTCACTCTCCGCATGCAACTGAGCGTGTCGATGCGAGAGTCCGGCATTGTCGATTGCCAGCAACGCCGATTGACGCACATGGTCAAAGCCTGGAGGATAAGGATCAACTGAAATAAGCCTTCCGCGATTGTTTTCTTCCAGTGCGGTCAGGATCGCCAGCGAAGAAAAGCCGTATGCCATCCCGATTTCGATGGCGCACTCCGGAGGATTCTCTTTCAGAAACTGATGCATCGCACAGCATGCTTCACCGGATGTCTCAGAGTGAAGTTGCGACGACAGACCGTCTGCATGGACGACGCTTCGTGTTTTCAGTATGGAACCGGGAATCTCATTCGGAGGCATTTTGGCTGGTGGGGCCTGTAATACTGACATCAGTTTTTCCTTCTTTGCTGAGTTGACCTTTCCTGGTCATCTTCTGTGAAGAAGTGGCATTAACCACCAATTGCTGAAAGGCAGGATAGTTTTCGCTAATTTGCAGATTTATGACAAGACCAACTCTCAGGCACCCCCGCACAATGCTGCGTGCCGGCGTTGGCTGCTTCAGGCTACCGATTCGAAGTCACCGACTGGAGCGTCGTGTTTGCTGCGGCGTTGAAGCGGGATACAGGAGGGAGTGACGCTCCTGGCTGAGCGGCGTTTCGAGAATCCTGCAACGGTTTGCAGCCACAGCTCAGGAGACAGGTTCAGGCGATCCGGAATCGGCGGAGCGTTCGCTGCCATCGATCCGCATTTTCCGGGTTTCAACTGACGACCAGTCCAGTCAAGCAATTCCAGGTATTCTGCCAGAGACATGAATACGCAGCCCTTGTTTGACGCTCGCCGCGACGAGCACTTCTCACGAACTTTCTTTCGCTTCGGCTCAAGTTCGAATGGTGCCAGCCAGCCCGCACTTTCACCATGTCCGATACGAGCATCTTTGGCATCGACCGTCGCGACTTCATCGGCGGACTTCAGATCGGAAATGCGTTCCAGAGCACTCGTAAAAGTCGCTCTCTTCCAGAGTTGCCGCGATGCCGGCGCGCACGGGATTCAAATCCACGTACACCACACACGCAGCAATCGTCGATTCATCGGGAAGTACAACAGCTTTCCGGGCGATTTCTGAGGATGGCATGCAGGTAATTCGACATCACCGAAAACCCCATTACATCCATGGCAAACACCCCGGCAAGAAATTCCAACCGATTGCGAATCCATTGCCGCCGATGCTCGTAGTCTTTCCCGGTCAGCTCATCCGTACCACACAGAAACCCGCGCCTGACGCAGCGATTCACACAGTGGACCACCTGCATCTCACCTTCCGCCAACACTTCCCCCCGATTCACTCGTGCCATCCCCGGTCTCCTTCGCATGACCCCAAACATCGGACACCTGACGTCCTGCTTCAGAAATGGGCACTAATTCGGAACGCCAATCCCTGAGCCCAACGTGTTCCGCAAATGCAACTACGTTGCTTCGGTCATCCTTGAAGTAGAAGCAGCGGAATCCATGCGACTGAAGCAACCTGAATACTTCTGCCGAGCAGTTGCCGAATTTCTGAAGCGTATGTTCCAGCACTTCGATGTAGATGCTGTCCACTTTGTGCAGCATTGATTGCGCCCCCTGCAGAACCTGCATTTCAAATCCTTCCACATCAATTTTCATAACGGCAATTCTTAAGATTGAGTGTTCGTCAACCAGATTTCTTAACGTCATGCACGGCACTTTGATTGTAGATTCGGCACTGAGTGACACGCAGTTGATGTCGTCTTTGCGACGTTCGTCTGTAAAGTTGACGATTCCAGCTTCAGCACCCAGTGCGATGTTGAGACTTGTCACGTTCCTGCATTGATTGATGGCGATGGTCTTCTGCAGATGTTTGAATGTCTGTGGATGAGGTTCTACGGAATAGACATGTCCATTGTCGCCGACTGCCAGTGAGCCGGCGGCTGTCACACAGCCGATGTTGGCCCCGACATCGATCAGAATGTCGCCCGGTTTCAGGAAGTGGTACACGAATTCCTCGGCGCGATCGACATGATCCGGATCAACCCACAGCGTCAGTGCCATGTTGCTCTTCGCGAAAAACGGAACGGTGTATTGCGAACGTTTCAACTGAATTCGTTCTGAGAATCCGCTGCTTTGGAGAGCGTAGCCCCACATGGCTCTAAACGGCCTCTTGAGTTTCGGGCTTTCTGAACGGGCAAGTCTCTGGAGCAGGTTCATCGCAATCTTCCTCTGCATGTGGCGTGTCCCACACGAAACTTCCTTGTCGAAAACGTGACAACTGGAGTATCGCGCACTTTTGATAAATGAGTCAATACGGGTGTGTGTGTAACTGACAGCGCCGTGCCGCACATGCATCGAGGCGGTTGCGGCCGCTTGCGGCACACAATGAAGAATCCGGTCAGACAGAAGTTGATTCGTCCATGGGCTGGGTGCGTGAGGTGGTCTATTTGCCGCGCAGGCGTTTCATACATCGTCTGGTCAGGTCTCGTATGGCCGCTTTAAGGAAACACATTCTGTTTTCTCGCATTAACGGATGCTCACGCTGTCCGGTCAGTGTGTATCCGTACGCTATCATGCCGTCCTGGGTAACTTCTTCAATGGCCTGAATCTGAGCGGACGTCAGTTCGGAAAGAAATCGACCAACGCGGCTGGCCGCGAGCGGTTCGGTGAGTCGCGTGTGATGAACTGCTGCAGCCACCTTTTGGAATCCAGTTCTGAGTTCCGATCCGGTCGATGACTGTCGAGCGAGCGCGGCGACCGCATCTTCTTCCGTATGATTCAGAAACTTTGCCAGTCTGGTGACGGTCGTTTCAGAATCTGTGCAGAGATCTTCATAGCGGCACTCGATCCGGCGATCAGCGGAGACGATTCGTTCGGCCATGAGCCAGGATCCCAGAAGCAGATGCCATTCCATCGCAGCCAATACCGGATCGTCGGCTCCGAACCGCATCTTCAGTGTGGACGTAACAACGTCCCGTGGGTCGCGAACCAGATGAATGAAGCGCGCATTCGGCATCAATTCCTGAATCGCAGGAATTGCCAGCACATAAAGCGGCGTGTTATCCCCGATAAAGGAAAGCTCATGCCATGGCTTTGGAGAATCCAGTTGCCAGACATAGTGCATAAATGCCTGACATCCGTGAATGTCATACTGGCTGCAAAAACTCCGGAAGCCATCTGCACTTGCGATGTTCTCCCAATGTGAATGTGTCAACCATGAATTGACTTCTTCAATCAGTCGCTGCAGCGACGAGGGATTGTTGATATCCCGCAACAGAGAAAGATTCTGTGAGATGTAACCTGTCTCTTTTGCAATCTGCACGCGCGGCAGATCACTCAACAGCGACGCCGTGATCGTTGTCCCGGATCGACCGCTGCCAACAATGAAGACGGGAGTTGGATACTGAAGCATGTGAAAATCGACTGTTCAAAAATGCGCGTGACACAGCAAAATCGAATACATCGCTCAGGCTGCTTTACGATGGATGATGCCCGTTTGTTCAATTCTGCTCCATTCGTGTTCCCAAGTCATCTCGTCACTTGACATCAGGGCACTGGCATTGCGAGAAAACTGATCGAAGAGTGCTGTGTCCTCCGAAAGCTTCCGCATCTGCATCGCGATCTGTTGTGAATTCAAATCACCGTCGATGAGCAGTCCCACCTTTCGGCCATCGATCCACTGCGGAAATTCTCCAAGCCGCGTGGCGATCACCGGCATACCAAGAGCCAGATACTCGAACAACTTTGTGCAATTCGTCCCAACCAGACTATAACGTGGCGTATTCGCGAGGAGCGCGAGACCGCAGCAGCGACGTGTCGCGGCGAATCTCCGAAACTCCGCAGGAGTGACTCCATTGTGGACTGTGACACCCGGCATCGTTCGCAGTCGCTGGATGAGCGACGCGTCACCTTCGCCAAAGACATGCAGCTCTGCGTTCCTCCTGACTGATTCCGGCAGCAGTTGAAACGCTGCTGCTGACGCGCCGACGCCTTTTTCGACAAAGACGCCCCCGATGTAAACGAAACACAATTTGCCGTTTGGTGATCGCGTTTGTCCTGATTCACGCCAGATGGACGCTGGGTAATTGTGAACCTCCAGCACCGAAGGCTGCCATCGCTCCAGATGGCATTTCAGCGCCTGCTTGTCCATGTGGATACATGTTACAAGCGAAACCCATGGCAGACAGATTCGGTGAATCCAGCGCACGAGCAGGCTGAAGAATCGCCGCTTCAGCCAAAAGTGGCTCCCTTCGAGCTGATTGATTTCGAAGTGATCGTATTCGTCGTAAAGTACAGGGACCCGACGAATGATTCCGATGAAAATCGCAATAGGCAACACGGACCAGTGAAAACACATTACGGACGTTAGTGTGGCACCAGCGACCTGTCCAAGATCCACAGAGAATCGACCGAGGCGATCTGGTACAGTCGGATTCTCCGACTTATCCAGAACCCATGGACCTCGCGGAAGTGCCCAAACCCTGACGCTCGTTCCTGTGGACTGAACTCCTTCTGCGAATACCGCCATGCGCTTGGTGACAATTCGGCTGCCTGTGACGCAGATGACGTATGCAGGCACACTGGATTCCGACATCAAATTCTTCCATGAACATTTCTGGTGACGGAGGACATCAACGAAGCATGGTGCCGGGCAGTTTGATACCGGATCAGCGATGCACCAGTTTCGCAAAACTGCGCAGGCTGATTCTGAGAATATCGTCCGCGCGATGCCGCAGCATTTTTGTGTAGTTTCGCGATTGTGGCAATAGCAAACTCAACAGGTGCCCTGGTGAATTTCCCGTCGAATCACAAACTGACATTAAGACAACACCACGCAGAAATATTGAGTCCGTGCCCGACGCTCATGACGGTTCAGCGATTTGATTTTACGGATTCACGCAGGTTCCGCCGGTGTTGTCTCAGAATCACAAATCGGACAATTCCGGCAAGGTAGCCAATTCCGTAGGAG